>Ga0315296_10004459_pt1 | contig 11410 bp, 8 predicted proteins | sample YL17G14_18_MG_FD_203921 | JGI IMG/M metagenome (GOLD analysis project Ga0315296, IMG submission 203921) | Sediment microbial communities from Yellowstone Lake, YNP, Wyoming, USA - YL17G14_18 | ecosystem: Environmental > Aquatic > Freshwater > Lake > Sediment | place: USA: Wyoming | collected...
CTACTCGGATTTTCCACAGACCCCACACTCCTATTTCTTCCCCAAAATTAGCCAGATTCTCGATGTAACGAAAGCTGGGAATGTCGGCTGGTGCATAAGGCCCATTTAACAAAAACTCATATTGTGACTTTCTGGCAGATTCTTTGGCGAAGGCAATTAAGCCAGCGCAACAAGAAGAAAGCAGGTTTTTAAGCCCAATAATCAAAATCCAGCGCTGTGAAAAACCGCGGGATGTGTTCGGGTTTTGGGGGAAAAGAAATTAGACTCGTGAACGGAGCCCCAGTTCTTGGGGCGGAGTGAACGAGGTGCCGGAGCGATAGCGGAGGCTATAGCGAAGGCTATAAAATAGGCTCACCCCGGTGCAAAACTAGAAGTGAAGGAGGAGTGAGCCTATGCAGGTGGAATACCTGGTAAGAATTAGTTTACCCGATGAGGGCTGGGATGTAAATATGCTGGAGGAAGTTTGCTGGAGGGCAGGTAGAGAGGCTAGTCAGAGGCTTTTCTTATCAGCCCTGGAACAACGAGACCGAGAGGTGGTCGCTTTGGCTGAGGGTGATAACAAAGGCAAGGTGCCGCGGTGGCTCACCACCAGGCTGGGTATTATTGGCTTTCGCCGTGAGAAGGTTAACCAGGGTAATGGTAAAGGCAGCTATCCTCTGGATAGAGCCATAGGTCTTCTGCCCCGTCAGGAGACTACCTTGTGGGTGAAGAAGAGGGCCTGTGAACTGGCCAACGAGTATACCTACAGGCCGGCGACGCTATTGTTGAGTGCTGAGATTGGTGACGAAGTCAGCCACGGAGCTGTCTGGAGTTGGGTGCAGAAGAGTGGGAAGGCTCTGAGAAAGGAAGAGGACCGGAGGCGCGAAGCTGTGTTTGAAGATGGCGAGATGTTTGAAGGCGAGAGTGAGGAGAAGGAGATTGTCGTCACCGAGATGGATGCCACCATGCTGCACTCCCAGGAAAAAGGGCGACAGAAGCTCGCCGTGAAGCTGGGTGTTATGTACTCAGGTAAGGAGTTGGAAAGTGAGGCAGCCAAATACAAACGGTATCGGCTTAGCGAGAAGACTCTTTATGGCGGCATTGAAGAGATCGAGGAATTCGGTGAGAAGCTCTATCTCAAGGGGGAGGAGAAGCTTTGCCTGTCCAAAGCCAGACACCTGCTGGTGCTTGGGGATGGCGACGCCTGGATTAAAAACATTGCCGAGGGCCCCTACTTCATGGCCACCTACCAGCTGGATTGGCGGCACCTCATGGTCAAAATTCGCCAGACCTTCAGCGACCAACCAAAGCTGGTATCAGAGCTGATAGATTACCTTTACAGCGGTCAAGATGAAAAGATGCTGGCTACGGTGAAGCTGGCTCGCTTGTTATGTGAAGAGGAGGACAAGAGGCAAAAGATTGCCGATCTGGTCACCTACATTGAGAATAATCGAAATGGTCTTTATAGTTCCAGGTCCTTGAGGGATAAGGTAGAAGCCAAAATGGTGCTGGTCTGCAGCACCGGAGCCATGGAGAAAAACATTGAGACTGTCATCGGGAGGAGGTTTAAGAAACATGGAATGAGTTGGACAACCAAGGGAGTAAATAATCTTCTCAAACTATGGACGTTGTGGTACAATAAGAGCGACTGGGATGCGTTCTGGTCAACACAGGCTAACCAGGGGGTGAGTTTTCCCCCAACAAATTAACACAACCAAACCACGAAGGGTATTGACAAACTATTTGGAAAATGTTAGAGTGTTATGTTTAAAAATGAACGTTCATTTATCTCTTCTCGAAAGGAGTCGCTTCGAAGATTTGATTACCATCGGTGAAGAAGGCGGGAGAAAAAAAAGAGCAGTAATATCGGGGCACATTATAGAGCAGGCGAGAAACCTTTTTTGGTTAAAGGGATATGAGAAGACCACTATAAGGAATATTGCTGATGCTTGTAGCTGTACGCCAGGCAATATTTATAATTATTTCACGAGCAAAGAGGAAATCCTCTTCAAAATACTCCGCGATGAGATGGTGTCTCTGACGTCTATGCTTGAATCTCTAGAACATGATAATAGTACCAGTCCGATTGAGCAGTTGAGGATTTTTATTCAAAGTCATGTGTACCATACATTAGGTCCTGTCAAGGGGCAGCTACTTCTTTTTGAGATGGAATGGAGGCATTTGTCCCCCTATCACCAGAGGCAAATTATTGAGCTACGTGATATCTATGATAGGATCCTGAGAAAAATCATACTCCGCGGTATAGACGCTGGTCTCTTTGGCAGAGTGAATGAGAAACTGTTTAATTATGCTATTGCTTCAATGATCGTGCAAGCCAGGACGACCTGGTACTCACCAGAAGGAGAGTTATCTATCAGTGAACTCTCGGAGGCTATATTTAGGTTGTTTCTGAACGGGCTTAGGTACAATACAAAGACCTAGACAGGCGAAAGTCTTGATGCTGCCAATGATAATCTGATTTAGGGAGGTAGGGCATCTGAATATGGTGGATATATTAATCAAGAACGGAATAATTGTTACCATGGACCCTCAGCGAAGATTAATAGATAACGGTGCTGTAGCAGTAGAAAAAGGTAAGATTATAGATGTCGGGGCAAGTGATGAAATTGAAAAGAAGTACAGCGCAAGGGAAGTTATAGATGCCACCAACATGTTAGTGCTACCTGGGTTAATAAATGCTCATACACATTCCGGAAGCTTGACTAGAGGCATCGGTGATGACATGGACTTGATGGAAGCCCACAGAAAAATCTTCGATCGATTAGATTTTTCTGTATCTCCAAAGGATGTATATATTGCAGCGCTGCGCTCATGCGTGGAGTATATCAGAAATGGCACAACATGTATTGTGGATCAATATTCCTATCCAGAGGAAGTGGCTAAAGCCGTTGAAGCCGCAGGAATCAGGGGCGTCTTGTCACCATTTATGATAGATACCTATACCTGGGCTAACGAAGAAAAGCCAGCTTTTGTGCAAGATACAAGAAAAGTGATCGATGACAACGTCAATTTTATTAAAGAGTGGCACGGAGCGGCTCAAGGCAGGATAAGGAGCTGGTTTGGGCCGATGCACGAGCTAGCTGCATCAAAGGAATTGTTTATAAGAGTTGTTGCTTTAGCAGAGCAGTATAATGTGGGCATCCATGTACATCTAGCAGAGAGCAATACGGAAGTGCAGGCAATCAAGAAAATGTATGGGAAAAGGTCGATTGAGTATGCCTATGATCTGGGGGTGCTTCGACCAGGAACAGTGGTTGCCCATGCCTGCTGGCTATCTGAGCATGATATCACCCTGCTGGCAAAATCAGGAGCTACAGCTGTCCATACTCCTACCTCTGAAATGAAGCTTTCAGACGGAATTCAGCCAGCCCCACGTCTCTTGGAAGCTGGTGCGAACGTTGCATTGGGAACTGATGGTTCGGGAGCTTGTACTCCGAGTGGTGACCTCATTCGGGAGATGAGGATAGTGGCTCTCCTACATAAGGTGAATTACCCGCTTGACCCGGAGATTATGCCGGCAGAGAGGGTGCTTGAGATGGCGACAGTTAATGGTGCAAAAGCCGTGATGTGGGACAACGAGATTGGCTCTATAGAAAAAGGCAAAAAGGCTGACATCATTCTTGTTGACCTCAAGAAACCACACCTAACCCCCATTTTGAGGAAGCCAAAATTCAATGTTGTAAGTCTGTTGGTTTATAGTGCAGTAGGTAGTGATGTTGACACGATGATTGTTAACGGGAAAATCATCATGTTGCATCGGAAAATCCTGACACTAAATGAAGCAAAAATCATAGAGGACGCACAAGTTGCTGCGGAGGAGCTCATCGAACGCACTGGTGTTGTTAAAGACATAGTCCCTTGGAGATGGAGTATATAGCCTAGCTTTTGTTTTCACTTGTCGATAGACCGTGAAGAATAAATATCCAATACGTAGTGGTATAAGGTTATTTACTCACTCAAATTCACGAAAGGGGGTATTAGTGTGAAGCATAAAATTAAATTGAATGTCAATGGTAAAATCTGTGAGGTTTCAGTTAAGAACAATCAATTACTGGTCGATGTGATAAGAAATGAATTGGGTTTGACAGGGACAAAGATAGGTTGTGATGAGGGTGAGTGCGGTGTGTGTACTGTTCTGCTGGACGGGAGGCCAGTTCGCTCCTGTTTACAGTTAGCGGTTGATGTAAAAGATAAAAAGATCACAACGATTGAGGGTATTGTCAAGAATGGCAACCTCCATCCTTTACAGAAGGCATTTATTCAGCATGGTGCTGTCCAGTGCGGGTTTTGCACTCCTGGAATGATTCTATCAGCAAAGGCTCTCCTTGATAACACGCCTCACCCTACGGTGGACGAAGTACGGACAGCGATTGATGGAAATCTTTGTAGATGTACTGGTTATGCGAGAATTATCAAGGCAGTTTTGGCGGCAGCGGAGGGAAGTGACTTATAACTCTTCCCAGAGAACCATTTGGTATTATGATTTTGGAAAATGAAGCTAAAGAAGCTGAGGCAAGATTAAACAGCCTTTTTCCCGAGGAGGTGTTAAGAATATGTCTAATTCAGTAACAGTAGTAGGGAAAAGTATTCCAAGAGTTGATGCCGAGCAGAAAGTTACTGGAGCGGCGAAATACACTTGTGACCTTGCTCTTCCTGGCATGTTATGTGGCAAGGTACTGAGAAGCCCCTATTCTCATGCCAAGATCTTAAGTATCGATACATCGAAGGCAGAAAGAGTAAAAGGCGTGGAAGCAGTAATTTGTGGAAGAAATAACCCGAGCAAATTATACGGAGTTTACATACGCGATCAGTCAATATTGGCAAATGATAAAGTTCGGTTTGTGGGCGACCCGGTGGTAGCTATAGCAGCAGTAGCTGAAGATGCCGCTGAAGAGGCATTAAGCTTGGTAGAGGTGCAGTATGAAGAATTGCAGCCGATTTTTGACCCCGAGGAGTCCATAGAAGAGAGGGCCAACTTGATACATGAAGGACTCGATAAGTATGTACGCCCGGATGAGTGCAGGGCTGTTGGGGGGACTAACATATGTAATTACGTCAAAGTCAGGAAAGGCGATGTTCAAAAGGGCTTTAAGGAAGCCTTTAAGGTATACGAAGACAGGTTTACAACCCAACTGATGCATCACTGCTATTTGGAACCGCATGCAGTGATTGCCGATATAGATTCTTCAGGCAGTCTTACCCTTTATGGAAGCTTCCAAGCTCCCTTTATGACAAGGGCAGGAATAGCTAATCTCTTTCAGATTCCAGTAAGTAGGGTTCGCGTAATAACTCCCTTTGTAGGTGGTGGGTTTGGGGGGAAGTGTACGATGACGCTGGAGCCAATAGCAGTTAGCCTAGCTATGAAAACGGGAAAGCCTATCAAACTAATTATGAGCCGGAATGAAGATTTTATTGCTTCGGTAGTTAGACACCCAGCAATTGTTTATATCAAGACAGGCGTTAACAAGAACGGCGAAATATTAGCGAGAGAGATTAAACTTATTTGGGATACAGGAGGTTATGCCGACTATGGGCCTGTTGTTGCTATAGAAGCGGTTACTGCGGCAACGGGACCATATCGAGTACCAAATGTATCGATCGACTCCTACTGTGTATATACTAATAAGCCTATTGGCGGCGCTTTTAGGTCGTTTGGTTCTGCCCAGGTACATTGGGCTTCTGAATCACAGGTGGACATAATAGCTAGAGATTTAGGTATAGACCCTGTTGATATACGTTTGATAAACGCAGTTGAGGAAGGGTCGAGTTCGGCAGTGGGAGAGACTTTGCACAGTGTAGGTTTCAATGAAACCCTCCGAGAGGCATCTAATGCAATTGGATGGGGAAAGAGAAAGCCTTCAGGGAGAGGTGTCGGGGTGGCATCCATGATCCATTTCACTGTTGCATTTCTCCCATCTTCAGCTATTGTTAAGGTATGTGACGATGGAAGCGTTAGGATATATAAGGGGGCGGTGGAACTTGGCCAAGGTACAAATACAATCCTCACACAGATTGTTTCAGAAGTAATGGGGATACCTGTGGATAAGATTTCAATAGCACCAAATGATACAGAGTTCGTCCCCTACGATTGGGGTACATTTTCGAGTAGACAGACTTTTTGTTCGGGAAATGCTGTAAGATTTGCAGCAGAAGATGCGAAAAGGCAGTTGCTTGCAGTGGCTTCAGAGAAATTCGGAGTAAAGCCTGATGACTTAATTTGTGCGGATGGTAAGCTATCTGTTAAGGGAGAACCTGACAGAGTAGCCTCTTTTGATGAAATTGCTTCTTATAGCTACCTCAATAGTGGTCCTATCATTGGGAAAGGAAGTTTCCATCTAGACATCGTTCCTTTGGACCCTGAAACCGGGCAAAGTCCACGATTTATTGCATATTATATGTATGCCACTCAGATCGCTGAAGTAGAAGTCGATGAGCAGACAGGGGTGGTGAAGATTTTGAAACTAGTTGCTGCACATGATGTGGGCAGGGCTATTAATCCACTGAATATAAAGCAACAAATTGAAGGCGGTCTTGTCATGGGTATTGGGACTACTCTTTATGAGGAGCTTGTCTTAGATGCAGGGAATATCTTAAATGCTACCTTTGTCGATTATAAGGTTCCGAGGGCTAAGGATATACCTGAGCTCGTTCCGATTATTGTTGAGGCTCCCCATAGAGAAGGACCATTTGGTGCAAAAGGTGTGGGAGAAACAACTTTGATTCCAACTACGGCCGCTATTAGCAACGCTATTTATGATGCGATTGGCGTAAGGATTAAAGACCTTCCCATTACACCTGAGAAAATCGTTAAGGCCAGAAGGGAAAAGCACAGATTAGATAATAAATAAGAGACAGGGTTGTTCGCCTTTTTAGTCATTTTAAATAATAAATTTAAAGGTTGGGATATATGAGAGATTTTGGTTATTTAGAGCCTCAAACCTTGCAAGAGGCGTGTGAACTACTAGACAAGCACTGTGGGGAAGATGGAGAAGCAAAGATTCTGGCTGGGGGTGTATCGCTGGCTGTTCTACTGAAAAATAACCTAGTAGCACCTAGATACTTGATTAACCTAAAGACAGTTCCTAACCTAGACAACATTGAATATAACAGTGGGAGTGGAGCTAGGATTGGGGCCTTGGCAAAGGAGCAAAGTGTTATAGACTCCCCTATAATTCGCGAGAGATATCCCATCTTGGCTGAAGCTGGCCTAAAGATTGGCTACCTTGCTATTAGGAATCAAGGGACTATTGGCGGTAATATTTGTCATGCTGACCCGACAGCGGATTTTCCACCTGCGCTAATAGCTCTTAAGGCTCGACTAAAGATAATTAGCTCCAAAGGTGAGAGAACAATCCCAATTGAGAAATTATTTGTGGATTATATAGAATCTAGCCTTGAGCCCACTGAGATTTTGACTGAAATCGAAATTCCTGCGCCAGTACCACGGACAGGATGGTCTTTTCTTGAATTGAATAAGACCTCAAACAGTAGCGCAATAGTCTCGGTTGCTACCATTATCAGTTTGGATAAAGGTGGGAGATGCCAGCAGGCTGGCCTTGCACTAGGAAGTGTAGGCCTAACCCCAATTAATGTCAGCAAGATAGGTGAGATTGTCATGGGCAAGGAGGTTGGCTCTAACTTAATAGAAGAAGTAGCTCTTGAAGCACAAAATGTCTGTGATCCAATTTTTGATGTTTATGGTTCATCAGAGTATAAGAGAGAAATGGTAAGAGTTATGACCGTTCGTGCATTGAATCAGGCATTAACCAGATGTAATGGAAAATAGCTTGAGCCTTCGCTGAAAGCAGTATGATGGGCTGTAAGGGGGGTGATATTATGAAGTGATTTACAAATATTAGAGGCAAGATGCTGAAATCTAACTGAAATCTAATAAGGAGGAACAGGTGAAAACGAAGGTATTATTAATCTCGTTAGCATTGTTGTTAGTCATCAGCTTGGTTGCTGGCTGTGCAGCACCAACCCCTACTCCAACCCCTACTCCAACCCCAAAGCCAGTGGTCCTCACAGCTGTTACTGTTTTCCCGGTGGTCGATGAAAATATGGATACATTGAACATGCTTATAGACAAAGTCAAGGAAACTTCGAATGGGCAGCTTATTATCGACTTTAAAGGAGGACCGGAGGTAATAGGCGCGTTCGATCAGGGTGAGGCAGTAAGGAAAGGCGTGATTGATCTGTCCTTTCTTTACAGTGCTGCCTATGGAGGACTAGTGCCGGGAGAAGGGCTATTTAGCGTTTCGCCGCTGACGCCTGAGGAGGAGCGACAGAGCGGATTTTATGACTTGATGGTGGAGCTACATAAGAAATATGGCCTAATGTATTTGGGGAAGGCGCCAGGAGCTGATGGGGTCACTGAGATGAAGATGGGTATGTGGCTTAAAAAGCCCATCGAGAAGCCGCAGGACCTCGCTGGATTCAAGATCGGTGGGGTTAGTCCACTTTGTAACGCGTTCTTCACTAAATTAGGTGCAACTTCACACGTTCTAAATACTGTGGAGATTTACACTGCGCTCGACCGGAACATTGTAGACGGCGCTTGGTACGGACTGGTGGGGCCGGTGACTTTCGGCTGGATGGAGGTGGTCAATTATTACATTGACCGGACCTTCTACAATGATAATTGTGTTTTCATAATGAATCTGGAAGCTTGGAACAATCTACCGAAGGGTCTGCAAGATGCGCTCATAGAGGCAGTGAAGTACGTGGAGCACGAAGGGCCAATCTCATTTAATAAGTATTATGAGAGGGACAAACAGGCAATGAGGGATAAAGGGATAAAGTTCATAAAGTTCTCGCCGGAAGATGAGAAGTGGTTTCTTGACGCTTGCTATACAGCCGAATATGAAAATCAACTCACGCTAAATCCAGATGTTAGCTCTAGGGCAAAGGAGCTGTGGGATAAGTTCAGAAAATAAAGTTGTGGTTCTGAGTAGATTTGGATTGTTGCTGGCGGTTGGTAATTTCATTTCTTAGTAGGTGGCAAAGTGAAGGGCCAGTATTTTAGTGGCTGAAAGGATCGTGGCTATAACGAGGGATGAAGATTTGCCTGAAGCCAACAAGGTACTCGATGTAAGCGGAAACTATGTCCTATCTGGCTTTTGACCTAGTGATAGTGGATTTAGGCAAATCTTCTTGCCCATACGTGGGAGACCAGCTTGTGAATAACTTCAGTTATGTTGACCAAACTGTTGAAGAGATGCTTACTTTAGGAAACTACTTTATGTGGGCAGGCATTACTACGCATTCGTGCTTGTCAAGAATATCTGCGCTTTCTAATTGTCGCGCAAGCAATCGGAACTTTGAGAGAGAATTTTTCCTTAGGGGGAGTTGAAATGTTATGCAATGACCCCCCAAACGAGAAATTCCCGAAGCTCTTTGAGCCTGGCTATATTGGAAAATTGAGGATCAAGAATCGTATAATAAAAGCACCTACTCTTACTTGCTTTGCTAGTAGGGATGGTTGTGTCACCCAGCGTATGATAAACCATTATGCACAGTTAGCTCAGGGGGGATCTGGCCTCATTATAGTGGAGTATACCTATGTTGATGATATTGCCAGCAAGTCAGCTCAATGTCAGCTAGGCGTAAGCAGTGACGAGCATAGACCCGGCCTACAGTGGTTAGCCTCGACCATAAAGGCAAATGGCTCAAGTGCTTGTTTGCAAATAGCACACGCTGGAAGGGAGAAATTCCTGGGCACGCCTCCTATAAAGGCACCCTCTCGGATTCCGTGGGAGGAAATTTATGAGGTGAAAGCTTTCCCCCCCGAGGAGCTTACTTTTGAGGAAACAAGGCAGATTGTTGAGGCCTTTGGTGAGGCAGCCCTAAGGGCTAAGCAAGCAGGTTTTGATATGGTTGAGGTTCACGGAGCACATGGCTATTTAATCACGAATTTCTTGTCACCAAGATTTAATAGGCGAACTGATTGGTATGGCGGTGATCTCAAGAATAGAATGAGGATTCTTCTGGAGATTGTCAACAGCATACGTGAAAAAACAGGACCAAATTTTCCTTTATCAGTTAGGCTAAGCGGCACTGACTACGAAGAAAACAGTATTACGATAGAAGAAACTAAGAATGTGGCTCAGGTCCTTCAGAAATTGGGTGTTAACATTATTCACGTCTCAGGGGGGGATCATCATACCTACGATAAGCAGGTTGCTCCGGTGTATGGGCCGCTAGGGAATAATGTCTGGTGTGCTGAGGAGATCAGTAAAGTAGTTACCATTCCTGTTATTGCTTCAGGTTCAATTACGACCCCTGAGTTGGCGGAAAAGATACTAGCGGAAGGGAAAGCCGATTTTATCAGCTTTGGGCGGCCGCTTCTGGCTGACCCTTGTTTTCCTTTGAAAGCCAGGGAAAATCGGCCTGAGGATATTCGCCCCTGTATTCGCTGTTTGGATGGTTGTGTGACGCGTGGCGTAATGGTGGGTTCAGTTAGCTGCTCGGTGAATTCAACCCTTGGTAGAGAGGGTGAGTCTAAAATTGTTAGACTAAACAAAGGCAAGAGAGTCGCTATAGTTGGTGGTGGGCCAGCTGGAATGGAAGCAGCAAGAGTTGCTGCACTGCGGGGCCATAAGGTTACACTGTTTGAAAAGAGGCAACTGGGGGGGATGCTAATTGAGGCATCCGTTCCAGAGTTTAAGGCTGATTTACGGAAATTGATTGACTATCTTTCTGTCCAAGTGAAGAAAGGAGGGGTTGAAATTGTCTTTCGTGACGTAGCCGCTCAGGTTATTAAGGAAGGTGAGTTTGACGCATGCATAGTGGCCACTGGTGCCACTCCTCGCATTCCTGATGTCCCCGGAACAGATAAACCTCTAGTGGTTGGGGGCTTAGAGGTTCTGCAAGGAGCCAAGATGGGTAAGAATATAGTAGTAGTTGGTGGTGGACGAATTGGGCGAGATGTTGCCTTATTCTTAGCTGAGCAAGGGAAAAGGGTCGTCATTACTACTAGGAGGAAGGACATCGCTCAGGGTATGAATCGAGGAGAGCAGCTAGCCTATTTTCAACGGTTATCGAAGCGAGATGTTGAGATACGGGCTGGCTTACATCTGGAGGAAATTACTGATAATGGGATCGTTGTCCGCGATACACGTGGAGAAAAAAGTGATATCAAGGGCGATAATGTGGTTTTAGCCACTGGTCTTGTACCCAATAGGGGATTATATGATGAACTGGCTGGGACACCCGGCTTGCAAGTTTATGCAGTTGGCGACTGCGTAGAGCCACGTTCTATCTTTGATGCTATCCATGAAGGATTTTACGCAGCAATAGGGACATTTGATGATGGACTAGACTAGTCAATATTAATACAAAATTAGGAGACTAAGCATGAATAAAAAGGACATAACTGATATCAGGGGAACGATAGATTTCCTCAAGCAAG
>Ga0315296_10004460_pt1 | contig 11409 bp, 11 predicted proteins | sample YL17G14_18_MG_FD_203921 | JGI IMG/M metagenome (GOLD analysis project Ga0315296, IMG submission 203921) | Sediment microbial communities from Yellowstone Lake, YNP, Wyoming, USA - YL17G14_18 | ecosystem: Environmental > Aquatic > Freshwater > Lake > Sediment | place: USA: Wyoming | collected...
GTGGTTAAGAGAAGTTTCGACTTTAGTTGTTTCATGAAGATAGTTGAAAAAGTATTGATGGAGTATCATTGGGCAAAACCCGTTCACACAGCTGAAGAGATAAGACTTCTCGCAGAAAGATTTCCAGACAACATAAAATTATTCTCATCCTTCAAAAATGAAGTCATGCTCGCAGGAGTCATTATATACGAAAGTGCCAGTGTTGCTCATAGTCAGTATGGCGCGAATTCAAATGAAGGCAGGCTTGTTGGTGCTGAGGATGTCATTTTTGACTATCTCATCAAGGATTATTATAAAGACAAAAAGTACTTTGATTTTGGAACTTCTACTGAGAAATTCGGCAAGGCTTTAAACCATGGTCTAATACGGTACAAGGAAGGTTTTGGAAGCAGAGCTGTTGTCTATGATTGTTATCAATTGTCTATATAGAAGTATAGCGAACTCGAAGTGGTGGGATTAAGAAAATGATACCTTTTGTGGACTTCAAAAGGGAAAATGAGGAAATAGGACAAGAAATGTTACAAGTAATCCAGCGCGTTTTAAAAAGCGGTTGGTTCATCCTCGGGGAAGAAACTGAAAAGTTCGAAGACGAATTCTCCAAATACATTGGAGCAAAATTCGGCATAGGTGTGAATTCTGGTTCTGACGCGCTCTATTTAGCCGTTAAATCTCTTGGTATCTCCACTGGTGATGAAGTGATTACGGTTTCGCATACTATGATCTCAACCGTCGATGCTATCACCAGAAATGGCGCCAAACCTATCTTTGTGGACATCAATCCAGAAACATACCTTATGGACGTATCAAAGGTAGAAGCTAAAATCTCAGACAAAACACGCGCTATTCTTCCAGTACATCTTTACGGGCAACCTGTGGATATGGATCCCCTGATGGAAATCGCAGAAAAATATGGTCTGAATGTGATAGAGGATGCATGCCAAGCTCATGGCGCAAAGTACCGAAATGCAAAAGTGGGAAGCATAGGCGATATCGGATGTTTTAGCTTTTATCCAACTAAAAATCTTGGGGCTTACGGCGACGGAGGCATGCTTACAACAAGCAATAAAGAATTAGCAGATAAGCTGATAAAAATGAGAAACTATGGCCAATCCGCAAAGTACTATCATGACTTTGTAGGCGTGAACAGTCGACTGGATGAAATACAGGCAGCCATACTGAGATCAAAATTGCGCCATTTAGACGAGTGGAATGAAAAAAGGAGAACAACCGCCAAACTCTATACAGACCTTCTATCTAAGACAGAAGTAACAACGCCAATAGAAAAAGGGTATGCAAAACACGCATACCATCTCTATGTGATAAGGCATAAGCATAGAGATAAACTCCAAGAATATCTTCTCAAGCAAGGAGTCCAAACTCTAATACACTATCCAATTCCTGTACACAATCAAAGGGCATATATGAGGTCAGACAAGCTACCGATAACAGAAAAAATCTGCGGTGAAATACTATCTTTGCCAATTTATCCTTGGCTAAAAGAAGACGAAGTCAAAACAATATCGGAACACATAAATAGTAAATGTGGCGCGTCTTAAACGAGTGACAAAATACGAATCCTACAAATAACCACTGGCACAAGCCTTGACAGCAACATATTTTCTTGGGAATGGCTGTCAACTTGGTGGAAACACTTTGGAGAAGGGCTGGACGCTTGCTCACCCTTTGTGTGCTACGTCATTCTATAAAAAAAGTCTTAAAGAAGTAATCGTTGACACGGACGATTTCCGACTATCCGCTATTAAACCCCATCCGAGTCTGGGATTTGAACCCGTTTGTCTAGAACCATGCATGCAAGCAAGCCAAAAAGGCGCTGGAATGCGCGCGCAATTTACCCCGCAACGTAAGGTCGTCACGGACGCAGTCAGCCATAACGCCTGATTATACATGCAGTTAGAGGAGTCAATATAGCAATGAGCAAATTTGCCGCCTTTTACATGTTTTCTGATTCCAATGCCTCGATTGCCTTGCAACGACTACGAAGACTCTGCGCCATTAACCCTGATGTCACCTTCATTCCGGTTGTTGGCGTGAAGCAATTCTTGTATTTGCCTTCGGTTGTTGACCAGTATATGTTCGGTTCGACGCGGTCCTTACGTTTGATTGGGCCAGTCTCACATTTTATTAACTCGACCTCTTTGTCAGTGCCTGGCGTTTTCGAATTGTCTCATGCAATTAACAAAAAGGTTGGGGCCTTCGCCGGCCACAACAAGCTGGTTAGATTGCGTAGTAGAGTACAACAGGAGGGACTGCAAACCTTGCACGCTGACTTCACGCCCATGATACTCTTTAATGGTGACCATGCAATTATGCATTGGTTCAAAATTTCGGGGAGGCAACTTGCCTTTGATTATTTGATTTTCTACGAGTCGGACATCTACACAACCAAACCGCTGGACTCAATCTATGGAATGTATACAGAATCCTATGATGCGTGTTTTAATGAATACGGCAAAGCTACCCAAGATTGGCATTTCTACAGCTACCCTCCGGGCTGCAGGCGGGCAACGAAGAGGTGGCTGAGAAAAAGGAAGATGCCAACAACGCTCTATAGAAGCCTTTTTGGAGGAAATCTGATCTCACGGCGTGTCCTTCAAAGACTCGAAGAACTCGAAATAGATTTCTCTGGAGAGCCTTATTGCTTCGCTGAAATGAGGTTACCCACGGTTCTGACTGCCCTAGGCTTTAGATGCGGCAAGCTAAACTTCCCATTCTACAGATATCGACCGGTATGGTCAGAAGAAGAAATCTGCTTCAATGAAGACTCAGGCATTTTCCATCCTGTTAAGACCCTGACTTCCTTGGAAAAAGAATACAACTCTGAATACACACGTCGGAAGCTTTCTCGCCTATCGCACAGGTACCAATGAGAGATTGAATATGAGAAAGATGCTGGTCTTTTCCGATTTGCATGCAAACAGACGTGCTTTGGAAGATATTAGCCCTGTACTTAAGGAAGTTGATCTGAGTGTCTTCTGTGGAGATTTGCTCGGTTATGGAAAGGACATAGACTACTGCATAGATTTTGTTTTGAGGAATGTAGATCTCGTTGTTGCTGGGGATCATGAGAGATTAGCTGTAACGAATGAGAGTCTGGAAAGACAGCTTCCAGTAGTAGTAGAGTCCACTTTATACAATCGGAGCAAGTTGTCTGCTGAGCAAAAGAAGATGATTTCTTCTTTGCCGACTGAAATATGGCATGAAGACATGTACATTACGCATTCAATCAACGACGATTATTTAAGAATTGAAAAGGACTTCAACAGGCTATACGATAGAATGCACAGAGACACGAACTACGCGCTCTTTGGGCATACGCATGAGCAGGTCTTAGTCAAATACAAAAACAAAACGATAATGAACCCTGGGTCAATCACCAAAGGAAGAAGAGGTTTTCATAGGAGCTACGTGATAATTCACGGTGAACATATTGAGTTCGTGAATTTGGAGGACATTTTATGAACGTTGCCGTTACAGCTGTCGGTGGTGGCGTTGGACAAAGCATTATCAAGGCTCTACAACACACAGAATACAGCACCATAGGTATCAACAGTGAAGTGTTAGGAGCAGGACTCTATGCCACAAGAAAATCCTACATAGGTCCATACGCAAACGATCCAAAATACGTGGACATGATGATAAAAATCTGCAGGAAAGAAAAATGTGCCGCCATTTTTCCGGGTCTTGACATTGAGCTGTCACCTCTGTCAAACAACATAAAGAGATTCAAGAACAACGATATACTTCCTGCTGTAAGCGATCCCACCGTCATCGCAATATGTGCGGATAAACTAAAAACCTGTGAGTTCCTGCAAAGCAATAATTTTCCCTCGCCCAGAACGTTTCGGCTCAGAGACTATTCATTCGAACTGAATTTTCCAATTACACTGAAGCCACAGAAGGGAGGGCATGGCTCAATTGGCGTTCTTGAAGTTCATGACCGACGTGAATTCGATAGATACGTGGCAAGCGTGGATGTAAACAACTACATAGTCCAAGAATGTATTGAAGGAGACGAATATACATGTGGAACAGTTACATTAGAGAAACGATGTGTTGGCACAATACTGATGAAACGTGAGCTCCGCGCTGGAGACACCTACAAAGCATTTGTTGTTAAGGATGAAAAACTTTCAAGTTTCGTTAGGGCAATCATCAATGCCTTGAAACCTTTTGGTGCCTGTAACGTTCAGTTGAGGTTGAGAGACAACGTTCCCTACATTTTTGAGATCAATGCCCGTTGCTCTGGAACCACTGCAAGCCGCGCTCTAGCTGGGTTCAACGAGCCTAAGATAATATGCGACTACGTCTCAAAAGGCATCACAAACCCACGTTTTGAAATCAAAGAAATCACCATCTTGAGGTACTGGAAAGAGTTAGCAGTCAGTTATGACAAGATAGAAAGAATGAAGTCGGAGGGTTTCATCCAGAATGAAAACATCGAACTGTAAGAGGCGAACCCCAATACCTATCGAGAAGCAGACCAAAATGGTAACCCATACAAGATCGGATCTTCCGCCTCTGGAAAACTATGTCGAGTACCTGAAAAAAATATGGGCTAGTAGGTGGCTCACAAACGACGGTGAGTTTGTACAGTTGTTACAGAAAGAGTTGAAAGGCTATCTGAAAGTTGGAAAACTGGCGCTAGTATCTAACGGTACCTTGGCTCTTCATCTTGCTTTAAGAGCATGTCAGCTAAGAGGTGAGGTTATCACAACACCCTTTACCTTTGCAGCAACCACGAATGTAATACTCTGGGAAAGACTGACTCCAGTCTTTGTGGATATTGACCCGGAAACGTTCAACATCGATCCTGAGGAAGTGGAGAGAAAGATTACGGAAAAAACGAGTGCAATACTTGCAGTACACGTGTATGGAAATCCATGTTACGTAGAGAAACTTCAGGAGATTGCCAGCAGACACAAACTGAAGTTGATTTATGATGCTGCGCATGCATTTGGCGTTGAATACAAAGATCAATCTGTATTGAATTTTGGAGACGTTTCAACACTGAGTTTTCACGCAACAAAGGTTTTTAATACGATCGAAGGTGGAGCGATTATTTGTAGGGATGAAAAAATGCTGGCAAAAATGAAGCTTTTGCGAAATCATGGTATCAAGTCCGAAGAGGAAGTCGTTGTTCCCGGAACAAATGCAAAAATGGATGAATTTAAGGCGGCGATGGGACTTTGTAATCTCAAGACAATTGACGAAAGAATCCAGCAAAGGAAAAGATTGTACGAGCATTATAGACAAAAGCTGTCTCGATTCGTGCAATTTCAAAAAGTAATAGCGACAAAATACAATTACGCCTACATGCCAGTGTGTTTTGAAGATGCCGAAGAAAGAGATAGAGCTTACTCAGAACTTGTTAAGAACGGAATCAAACCCAGAAAATACTTTTTCCCCTTGACGACTAACCATAACTACTTCAATAAAATGGACATGGTAAAACGGTACAATTTAGAGCAAGCACTTGATGTTTCAAGCAGAGTGCTGTGCCTTCCTTTATATCCGGATCTGGAAATTGAGACCGTCGATAAGGTAGTTGAAATTGTAAAAAGTGTAATTCGTAACACGCGTACTTGTTCCTAGATTAATTGAGCAGTATCTCGCGCGCTAGAACAAGAAGCATATGCATGCAGGAAATAGAAAGCATTCTGAAAACAAAAGAATCCAATTTATTCAAAACCTTAGAGGGTCGATGGAATATTTTTTGGGCACGGGTCTTGACAACAATGTTTTTTCTACTTGGAAATAAATTGTCAACTTGGTGGAAAAAACTTTGGGAAGAACTGGACGCTTGCTTGCCCTCTTGCGTTACATCATTCTAAAAAAGGGTCTCAAGAAGTAATCGTTGGCACGGACGATCTCCAACTGTCCAATATCAAAAGCCATCCGAGTCTGAGATTTGAACCCTTTTGTCTAGAGTTTGTCCAGAACCAAGCCACAAACGGCACTGGAAGGCAGTGTTCGAGAAGATAAGTATGGTGCATTAGTAGCAAAGATTATTGCATAAAGATTGCAGCTAAGTCTTGGTTAGAGATGTTTAACATGAAGGGCATTATTCTTCATGGTGGGTTTGGGACGAAACTCAGGCCCTTAACCCACACGGGTCCAAAACAGTTGATCCCCATAGCGAACAAGCCAATCTCCCAATATGTACTGGAGGATCTCAAAAACTCAGGCATAACCGAGATAGCGATAATCCTTGGAAATATTTACCAAGAAAAAGTGAAAGAACACTACGGAAATGGTCAAAAATTCGGCGTAACCATCCAATACATACAGCAAGATGAACCGAAAGGAATAGCCCATGCAGTGAGCCTATGCAAGGAGTACGTAAAAAACCAACCCTTCATCGTCTACTTGGGCGACAACCTAATAAAAGGAGGCATTAACACCTTTGTCAAAAAATTCGAAAACTCACATGACGACGCAATGATACTGCTGTGCAAAGTAAAAAATCCGCAACGATTCGGCGTGGCGAAAATAGATAAGAATGGAAAACTGACGCAGTTAATAGAGAAACCCAGAGAACCCCCCAGCAATTACGCCTTAACAGGCATATACTTCTTCAGACCTACCATCTTTGAAACGATAAAGCAACTGAAGCCGTCATGGAGAGGAGAACTGGAAATCACAGACGCCATCCAACTACTGTTAGAAAAAGACTACAACGTAAGTTACCAAATCGTGCAAGGCTGGTGGAAAGACACAGGCACACCAGAAGACATTCTCGAAGCGAATAGACTAGTCCTTGACGAGCTACGGCCAGAAGTCAGAGGAAAAATCGAAAGCGACTCATCAGTTCAGGGCAGAGTCTCTATAGGCGTAAACTCTACAATAAAGAAAAATGCTCTGATCAGAGGTCCAGCGATAATAGGAGAAAATTCCGTGATCGAAGCAAAAGTGTACGTGGGTCCCTATACAAGTATAGGAAGCCACTGCACCATCAAAAGAGGCGAAATAGAAAATTCCATCATTATGGACAACTGTAGCATAAATATAGACGGAAGAATAACAGATAGCATAATCGCACCCCACTCAGAAATAACCTCCAACAAGACTGCACCACACGGAAAAAGATTCATCTTAGGGGAAAGAACGTACATAGAACTGTAAAAAGTGAAAAAAATGTTAGAAGGGATAATAGTCAAACCACTAAAAAGGTTCAACGACGAAAGAGGATCTTTCACAGAGATTATACGAGAAGACTGGAAGGATATCCTAGACCAAGATCGGACAGTACAAGCTAACTTCTCAGTCAGCTACCCAAGCATCATCAGGGCATGGCACAGACACCTAAGAGGACAAATAGATTACCTAATAGTTCTAAAGGGCGCCATGAAAATATGCGCATATGATGAGGAAAAAAAAGAGCTAGATGAAATAGTCTCAACAGGCCAAGACCTACAAATAGTAAGAGTTCCTGGACATTATTGGCATGGATTTAAGATTTTAGGCAATGAAACAGCATTCCTCCTCTACCTTACTACCGTCCTTTACGATTACAAAAATCCTGATGAGAAACGAAGACCATGGAACGACAAAACAATAATTCCCAAACTAATTAATGGGAAAAAGGATGATCCAAGGGTAGGGAAGTCTTGGGATTGGCTTGCAGCTCCCCATAAATGAGATAAATGCCAGATCTTAGTATTTTCAATCCAAAGTCAATGTTTGACAAATCACAAAGAATAACTGTGCCAAGATAACTGAAACAGAAGAGATGAATCTTGAGAATATTAGTCACAGGCGGACTTGGATTCATTGGAAGCAACTTTTGCAGGCACAGTATTGCACTGCATACAAGCTATGACATCATAAACGTAGACAAAATAGGAATAGGCGCCAATACAGCCAACCTAAGAGAACTAGAAAACAAAAAAGAATACAAGTTCACCAGAGGAGACATCCGTGATTCAAAACTCCTAAACAGAACAATCAAACAAGTAGACGCTGTGGTAAACATAGCAGCCGAAACACACGTAGACAGGAGTATAGCTGATCCCAACCCATTCATTCAAAACAATACAATAGGAACATTCACGATCCTAGAAGCTATACGAAAGCACAATGACAGAGCTAGACTCGTCCAAGTGTCAACAGACGAAATCTATGGCGAAATATTGAAAGGATCATTCAAAGAAAACGACCAGCCTAAACCATCCAACCCCTATTCCGCTTCAAAAGCCGCGGCAGATATGTTCGTAATGGCCTACCACAAAACATACGGTCTAAATCTGATCATTACAAGATGCACAAACAACTACGGACCATATCAGTTTCCCGAAAAACTAGTACCAAAAACAATCATTAGAGCCTTAAAAAACCTACCGATACCAATCTATGGCTCTGGAGAGAATATTAGGGATTGGATTTATGTACAAGACCACTGCGAAGCCATAGAATTTGCCCTGAGAAAAGGGGAAGCAGGCGAAGTTTACAACATATCAGCAGAAAATGAAATCTCCAACCTAGATATTGTTACAAAAATACTTGACCTATTGGACAAGCCAGAAAGTTTAATTAGTTTTGTAGAAGATCGACCGGGACACGACAAAAGATACAGCTTAGATTCATCAAAAATCAGATCTAAACTAGGTTGGAAACCAAAATTTCCCTTCGAAAAAGGCCTAAAAGAAACTGTTAATTGGTATGCTAGTAACGAATGGTGGTGGAAACCCTTATTAACAGAAGAAATCCTTCACGCAACGCCTTGGAAACTAAGGAATACCCATTGAAACTGTTAGTCACTGGCGCAAGCGGCTTACTAGGCTCAAAACTATCCGAATTAGCCATGAGAAGCCACTGTGAAGTATACTCTGCATATAGTCAGCATAAACCTCTTCATGGAACGCCCTTACAGTTTAACGTTTTTGACGGAAAAGCGGTCGAAAAAATATTTGAAAAAGTGAAGCCTGAAGTCGTGGTGCATTCAGCAGCATTAACTGATGTAGATAAATGTGAATCAGAAAAAGAACTCGCTTGGAAAGTAAACGTAGAAGGAACAAGAAACATAGCTGAATCATGCAAAAGGCACCAGGTCTTTCTTATCTACGTATCTACAGACTACATCTTCAATGGAGAAAAAGGAATGTACAAAGAAGATGACAAGCCTAATCCAATAAACTACTATGGATTAACTAAATTGAAAGGCGAAGAATGTGTCAAAAGCCTACTAGAAGATTATTGCATTGCAAGAACTAGCGTTCTCTACGGTTCAGCTCTAGCAACAGGCAAAACAAACTTCGCGTTATGGCTGTTGGAAAAGTTAAGAAATGGCGAAAAAGTGGGAATCGTAACTGACCAATGGAACTCACCCACATTGAATACTAATCTAGCTAATATGGTTCTAGAGATTGTGGAGCGCAGGATCAAGGGAATTTATCATCTCGCTGGAGCCACACGCATAAACAGATACGACCTCTCTCATTTGATAGCCCAAACATTCTGCTTGAACACAAACCTAATAATACCGAAATTATCCAAGGAATTTCCATGGATCGCTAGAAGACCAAGGGACTCCTCACTCAATATTGAAAAAGCTCAACAAACACTAGAAAATAAATCCTTGAAAATAGAACAAGCACTAGGGAACCTGAAGAAGGAAATGCAATACCGCCCGCACGCACGAACCCATGTTTACAATGGAACTTGCCATGAAAAGTTTTGAATCAAAACGCTAACATTTTGATATTGAATCCCCCAAGTCCTCCTTATTCTGACATATGACTGGTCAAAATACACATCACATACAGTCGTAATGAGAACAAAGGAGTTAAATGGCGATCAGCTTCAAAAAGCTGCAAACAAAATCATCAGAGACTACTCAAAACATAGAGTGATGGAACTTCTTTTGCATGTTGGAAAACAACCCAGATTAGTTGTTAATGAACTAAAGCAAACCATAAAAGGATATCTGATAGAAGCGATGAGCGCACATGTATCCAGAGACGACGCTAAGCTAGCATCTTCAAAGGACCAATCCGGCAACGTTGATTAGCTAGATTTCTCTAAATAGGTTCATAATCCAAAGAGACTTCAGTTGGCGAGGTTGACTCATTGACCAAAAAGCCAAATAAAGATTCAATGATTGAGCAACGTATACTAGAAATTGTTGCAAAGGAAAATCCTGAAAGCGTCGAGCAACTTGTAAAGTTGGTAAAAGAGAGGCTTTTGCTAAAAGATGAAGCCCTAAAACATGTACTACACTTGGTAAATCAAGGAAAGATCAAGCTTAAAGAACCATTAAAGCCGATTCCGAAGTCATTAATCACTTACATGCTTTCCAGCGAAGCATACTGGTTTTGGACGACAATTATTCTAGTCATTGCGACCACAATAGTAGTATTTACAGTTCCCGAAGATGCTTACCCAATAGTCTATCTAAGATACGTACTCGGCTTAATATTCATCCTATGGTTACCAGGCTACACATTCATAAAAGCACTCTTCCCAACGAAAGTTCCAATCCCAACATCGTCAACAGAACTCGATAACATCGAACGCATCGCATTGAGCGTAGGAATGAGCCTAGCAATAGTTCCGATGATAGGTCTCCTTCTATACTATACGCCGTTTGGAATAGGACTAGCGCCCATCACTCTAAGCCTACTCGCATTAACCATAGCTCTCGCCACAGTCGCGATAATAAGAGAGCATCGAAATAAGATGAAAGCAGAAAAGAGTCTGAGCGTGCGCTTACAAGTTTCTAAAATGGTTTAAGGGGAACACCGAACCAAGTCCAGACGATAGGCATTCTCAAAGCGCGCGCACGCAAGGAAAAAGGCAACCTTGATCTGTGGAAGAAGAAAAAAGGCTTAAGAAACCTATCGAGGCTTGGCGAATAATCGTATGTTGTCACTGCGAGGCTTGTTGTCAGCAGGCAATAATCAAGAATCCTGTGCGTCTTGGCTTAGAAGTTGTTGTTACAGAACCTAGGGAGTTAACAACTACTACCAAAAAGAGAGGATCTAAGAGTTCCATGTCTTAAAAAATCATGAGTGTGTATTAGTTTTCGGAAAACCTTTGCGACATTAAAATAGCCATTAACAATAGTTCTTGCCACAACCGCAATAATAAGAGAACATCACACTAAAATGAAAGCAGAAAAATAAGAAATCAAAGTGAAAAGTCCCCATGGCAGACGAACTAACCACAATCGCAGAATCCTCAGCCCGCGGCAGCTTCTTTCTAATCTCAGGAGCAGCCCTTGCAACAGTCATTATGGCGATTGCATCAATACTAATTGCAAGATTTCTAGGCCCCGAACTATACGGACAATACACTCTAGCATTTGTTGTCCCCCAGCTTCTTTTCATATTCACAGACCTAGGCATAAACCAAGGCATAATCAAATTCACAGCAAACCTCCGAGCCAAAGGC
>Ga0315296_10004461_pt1 | contig 11408 bp, 23 predicted proteins | sample YL17G14_18_MG_FD_203921 | JGI IMG/M metagenome (GOLD analysis project Ga0315296, IMG submission 203921) | Sediment microbial communities from Yellowstone Lake, YNP, Wyoming, USA - YL17G14_18 | ecosystem: Environmental > Aquatic > Freshwater > Lake > Sediment | place: USA: Wyoming | collected...
GATACCGGATCTTAGTTGGGTGGATGCTTCATCGCCTTTAACGCCCAATTCAGAGAGTGTGGCACCAAATGCAGCGGTAGCCGCAGCAGACTCGCCAAACATTGTAGCAGTGCCACCGAACCGATTCACGAATTCAATGATCTGGGGTGCTGTTGCGCTCATGGAATTTTCTAAAGCATTGAATTGGGACCCTAGCTTCCCGAGGCCTTCGGTTGGGATATCAAAGACATTGGCTATGTCAGCCATCGAGGTGGCAACAATCTCAACGTCCATCTCAAAAGCTATGGCCATATCAGATACTGTTTTTGAGAAGGCTACTATTTCCTCTCGAGCCCCAGGGAGATCCCCCTCAGCCATCTTCTTTGCGCCAATGCCAAGCGATCCTGCCGCAGATGCGATCTTCTCGAACTCCCCTACAGTCACGGGGCCAGCCGTGGCGAGTTGCCTGAGCTGATTGCCGAGAGCATCCAGTTCCTTTCCGGTTAATCCTGTCGTTTTCGCTACTGAGGCCAGGCCCTGCTCATAGTCAGCGAATGCCTTGGTTCCGCCTACCAGGGCCGCTCCTACGGCCACGGTGCCAGCAATCAGCCCTGTCTTGAGGGCGTTGCCTATGGCAGCTCCCATCTTCCCAGCTCGGCCCTCGAGGTCTCCACAGAATGAACTAAACTTGCCCTTCTGGGAGTTCATCCCAGAGTCCATTTCTTTGAAGTCCAGGCCTACTTTGGCATAAGCGGATGCGATTTCTGAGCCGACCATTTAACCTCAATTAAATTTAGCTGAAGCTATTATAAATCAAAATCGTAAAATAAAAGAAGTCAGGGCTTGAGCGAAAGCAGATCTCTCCGAGCCTCTTCATTCGTCATCTCCCTCTGTTTGGGCATCTCGATGAGATATTTTTTCCTAGGCAAAAGAGATTCGATTTTGGGGTAATCCTTTGGCGAATTGAAAGCGTAAGCATTTAGATGGCCCTGGAGATGGTGAAGATAAATCTGGTTCTCATTGGCCTCCCGTTGATGGTCAGAATAATCTTTTGATAAAAGATTAAGTTCGGGAACAGTAAGCCTAAAAACCTCCCAGGGCCGATATCCTACTCGGAAGCCTATCTTAAGAGCTAACTCGGGGGTGAGGGGGGCTCTTTCGCCGGATTCTCCTTCTTCGTCCGGCTCTTCCGAAAACCTGAGCCTGCCCGGGTAGCATCCTGGATGGCATCAAAGAGCTTCTTATTCTCGTCCTGGACAAACTGCATGGCCTCTTCTTCGTCTTCGATATCAAAGGCCTGTTCATAGATATGAGCGAGGTGCTTCTCGTAGAGCTCCTTAGCATCTTCGGTCTTCAGGAATTTCTTCTCTTCATTGTAGCGTTTGGCCCCATTGATGCCATGCTGGAGGAGTACAACGATCTCTCCCACATCGTAAGGAGCATCAAGGAACCTCCACCAATTAACATTCTGCATCCCAAGACCCAGGATCTTAAGCGTTGTGGTGACACCGATCTGGGCATCCAGATCAAATCTAAGAGCGTGTTCTTTCCCTGCCAATAGGATCGGGAAGGTAGGCGCTCCTTTTTCATCGCTCATTTAAATCTCCCTCAGTTTTATAAATACTCTTCCGGCCCGAAAAAGCCTGCCAGATTACTTTAATTTTTCTCTGAGGGAGCCGCTCTGCCCGGAGGAAAGAGGCTTCATTGCGGATCTCCCTCTTATCGATATCCCCTCAGATAAGTTCTATGGCATTATCTCCGTATCACCTGAAGATGACATAGAACTCTTTTTGCTTTTCTTCTTAGGCATTTCCTCTTTTGATTTCATCTTCTCCTGCTCTAGTTCTTGTAACTCTTCCAGGGTCGCGTGTTCCTGGCCGCAGATCGGACATCTAGATGGCATGGAACCTCAGCGCTCCCGTTCCCTGGAATGAGATATCCGATTCGACCAGGGCCTCCAGTGGACAATCAGGCGTTATGCCCTGCAGGACCCCCACGCCTTCGAGCTTGGCTATGCTGCCGGTCATGATATTGAGGTACATCACGCATAGGCATTTCGTCCCGAGCTTGGCTATCTCTGCGCTATCCCGGCCACCGCTGAGGTGAGTATGCGAGACGGCACCGACCACCCCAGAACCGGATCCATCCGTACCTGCCGTGGATGCTCCCCCATTGGCCACGCCGATCTTGAGATCATCTGCACAGTTGTTGCTGGTGGCATTAGTTATAGTGATAGCCGAGGTTGCCCCTGTGGTCCCAGAGGTAATGAGGTAGTAGTCTGTGGCAGGCGCTCCCACATAGGTCACCGTGATGCTGGTATAAGCCCCGCCCAATGCCCGGATGGCGACTTGCATGGCCGCAGCTATTGCAGCACCAGAATTCAGGCCCGTTGGGTTCAAGGTGATTAGGCTAGCTGCGGCCTCGCTATCTGCCTGGATATTGAAGCTTGGTGATGTCAGCAGATGGATGTCAATCGATGGGTTCTGGCCGCCAGTGTGGTATCCGGCAGTCCAATCAGCTACGGGATACGAGAGTTCGAACAGCAAAGGATAAGCGGCTTCTGCTAGCGTTTTGACATCTGCCGCAGTAGTAACAGCAGGTGTATATGTAACAGTAGTTATATTCGCAGCCCGGACAACACTAGGAGCGCCATTAGCAGAATAGACTATAGCCTCTGCGTGTCCTGCTATACCCGGATCTCGCCATTCCCATTTGAGATCCTTGTTTGCGCCCAGAGCTGTCGTGAAGGAAGCCTTGGCATAAAAGAAATGCCTCTTGACATCCATCGTCCAACCCTTGAGTGTAGCTGTGAATTCCCGCCAGGCTGCCGCGCTATTTAGTGTCGGGCTGAAAACCGTGACATCCTTGGTATCGGCTTTCAGGTTTGCCGTGACCCCATAGGCTCCTCCCAGGGCTTCCAAGGTAAAGTAATAGACATCTACAGTTACCGCTCCTGCTGGTGCTGCCTGGAGGGTCACGTAGCCGCCCGCATGATCCACTCGGGAAGGAGTTATAGGAGAGCCAGCGTCCTTGACAACTACGGCTAAATTGGGGTCCCACCAGGCTTTGGCTCTATTCGTGATATAGTATTCCAGTGTGGCGCCCACCACTGTCATGGCTTCGCCTGCGGCCACCACACTAACAGCTTCTTGATGAGGAGCCCAGAATCCAGCCTTGGCTCCCGAAACAACCGTCATCGGTTATTCCCCCTTAACTGTAGGCAAGCGCGCCCGTTCCCTGAAATGTAAAGCTACCACCCGAAACCACATCATCAACAGACGAGGCCGGCGAAATGCCTGTGATGAGGACATTTCCATATAGATAATGGGTTGAGTCCAGATAGAACTTCATGGCCACGCTTGCTCCGCCTATCAGATTGAACAATGCGAGCTGGCCAGTGGTATCCGTCATGTCCAGGCCCACGGTGTCGATAGAGCCATCCCAGGTTTTTAAGGTCGCCAGGAATGTCCTCCAGGCCGTGCTGCTATCAGTGGCCTCCGGCGTAATGTCTTTGGTGTCTGCCTTCAGGTTAATTTTCCAACCTTTTATTTCCGCTACGAAATTGGTGGCTTGGTTAACTTTGCCACCCTTTCCTGCAACTACTGTCATTTCTTATCTCAACTCCTTCATTGATTCCTATTCTTAGATCGATCTAAGCCTCGGGAGTATACCGTCATTGGCAATTATTATTAAAAAATATTAATATTGCAGAAATTATAAAGATATGATAGAGTTAAATATCAATACGGCCTTATGATACGATTATGCCGTCCTGTGGACTATTTCGTCAAGAGCATCTTCCTAAACTGAGGATGTGGATAATGGAGAGTTCGATAAATGCAAATGCCCCCCATATAGTGCCATTAAATGAGTTCGATAGACTTCGTAAAAGCAAAACGAGATATCACATCATGAAGATTTTTTGCGATGATCCACAATTCATATTCAACACGGAGGATGATGCTGAATTCATGCAATTCTTCAATTTTATGCGGAACCGGAATATATATCTTAAAAAGACCCTAAATGTTGCTCCGCCTGGGAAATTCTTTGCAGATCATAAAGATTGTTATTTGAAGGAGGCGAGGGCAATATTGGCTAATAAGCATTGGAAGGACAAGAATCGATGTGTGAAACTTGTGGGAGATTAGCCTACTAGGCCAGGCGTCCTGAAAGCCAGGAACTCTATTGAAAATATATGTAGATCGTTCTCGTCCGTCCAATAATCCGGGCTTCGACCGTCCCATGAAACCACAATGCAGCCCGTTACAGAGCCGGAGCGGTGGAGGAGAGCTATAATGGCATGGGCTCTGGATTCTGCAGTGGCCAGATCGGCATCCCGGACCTGAATCTGGATTCTTGGCCGTTGCATGTCGCTTCCGCCTAGGCCATCAGTCGAAAAGACCTGATCCAAGGAACCGCCGCCTGGAATAATACAGATCTGAGGTACTGAGGATGAGTCGAACCTATATGCCTTAACATTAGTGTATCCTGCGGCAACCAGGGTAGCATTGATATCAGTAGCAAGAGTGGTCATCCTTTCTCATCCTCCATTTCTTTCAGCCAGTGGCATCGATCCGGTCTGAATCGGCATCGGCAGCGCCACAGTTCGCTTTCGGGAATCTCCTTTCGATGCACATCACAGAACCACATTTTGATTAGGGCTGGATGATATGGATATCAATGAGCCGCCCCCAAATTACCCCCACGAGAGTAAGGACAGATATCCCGCCGATGATGTACCAGCGCCAATTCTCAAGGTTCGATATCCTGACATCATGTTTATCCATCTTTGTTTTGATGTAGCCAACGTCTCGATGCACTTCTAGAAGCAATTCCCTGTCGCTCTTTGGGGCATCTGCGGGGAGGGGAGCCATTCAGCCTCAAATCTTGCTTTGGCCCCGAGATCCGAACCAGAAGCCGCCCACTCCAGTTAGCAATGCAAGAATGCCGGTCACAATTGTAGACATGATATTTACATCGCCCCGGATGACGGCAACGAGCAATATAGTCCAGGCCATGAGGATTATGAGAACTGTGGCCCACAACCCTTCTCCAAACTTAGAGAGATCAATACTCATTTCACTGGCACCTCCGCAGATTCTATACAGTATCCTCGTTCAATCAGATTCAGGGCCTTCTCCTCATCCCGGCAGTTGATGTTTGCCCCCTCTGAATAGACTTTGAGTTCTCCTGATTCCGTTCTGATGGAGTAATCCTTTATGAAGTAGATCCACATCTTAAAATCCCGTCCTGATGCCGCCGCCCGAGAGCTTTTGTCTCATGTTCCTCATGGCCACCAAGCCGAGGCCATTGGTCTTGAACTGCGCTTGCCACTGATCAGGAGTCATCCAGGTATCGCCGTTAGCATCTCTGATCAGGTAAAATTTGGGGCCATACTGCTTGTATATATAGGCCAACGTCCGGGGATTGAGCTGAACGCCGAGGATTATGTCATCTCGCGTGAGTTCTGTGGTCTTCTTCTGCTTGATCCCTTCCTCACTCTCGGCATCCATCACTATCCAATAGCGAGCGAGCTTTTCGGGTTCCCAGTTGGGGATCTTACTGTGGCCTCCAGCGGGAAGGTCCGATTCGGGCCCCGAATAATGGCATATCCCAGAGAGCCAATCTTCTTCTTCGGTTTCCTCGAGTTCTGCTTCTGTCGCTTTTATTTCCTCGTCTGTCATAAATATCACCTATTTTAAGTGCTTCTCTACATATGATTTTAGCTTAGGGGCATGCTGCTCCACCGCTCCCGATATGAATTTGGCTTTGCCCGCCCCTGGATGGTTCAATGACATGTCCTGATGCTGCCGGAAGGCATAATCGCGAGCAGGCCCCCCACATCCCAAATATATACATTTATTGGCGTCATCACGTTCGACGCCTATCGATCCCTTAAGCGTGCCCTGATCAACAGGACAATCTTCCTGAGCCTGTGTCTTCATGAGACCCCGAACACACTCCTCAACGCCATCGAGCGCCTTGGTTTTGATGGACTTTTGCCAGCTCTCCGGATGCCAATCGACCGTAGCCATCAGTTCACCTGCTTAATCAGCCTCATGCATCGACAGGAACAGTTATTATCAAGCGTCCGGCCATCCCGCATCCGCACACAAGCGCAAGCTACCTCATGCTTCACAAGGACTTCCTGGATTTCGGCTATGTCATTGTTCATTCAGGCCTCTTGAGATCAATTAGGAAATCATCCACATTGTTGAAAGTCTCGACTTCACCCGCGTTATACTGCTTCATGCTTCGGAGCAGGCCTTTTCTGAATTTGGTCTTGATCCGCTTAACCCTCAAAAGCTCCCTCATTTCAGCCCATTCCGGCTAATGGTAAGGGCGCAATATCAGCAGCCGCAAGCTCACAGAGATGATCCTCAAGCCATAGGGCAAGAATCCAGCCGGGATATTCCCGAAGATCGATGACAGGAACTTGATTATCATGGTAGCTACGAATCAAATCACCCCATCCAGCCTTTATGATCACAATAATAATTCCAGTTGCAGAGCATTGTGATATCCCGGCCTACCATCATTGCCGCCTGATGTTCATTGCTGCTCTCGTCCATGTCCTCATAGAACCACTGCAGGTTAGGATTGCTATGAGTGACCATATAGGCCTTCAATGTAGTCTGGATAGGCCCGGGAACCTGGCACATTTGAAATAATCGGAATCCGATGAGCATTTTGATCCCCTCAAGTATATATAATCATAGAGTAATCGTCCCCGTTCTCGTCCACGTTCTTGTCGATTCTCATCCTATGGCGCAAACCAAATGACGGGGAACATGTCGGTCTTCCCTTGGATAGCTGTCAGCTTTACGCCATTCGCATCCACCACCGTCTTGATAGCTGGGATATCGGTGCCATGCATATCATCAAGGATGCCATCTATAATGTCTATCTTTCCGTCTGTTGTCGCATGGGCTGCTGTGATTGCTGCCTCCACGGCACTCTGGTCTGCTGGATCAGAGGGGAGATTAACGGTTTTGGCATCAATAGCACCTGCGTGAACGTGAACCGCCGCTACATCAGTTTCGATTGTCTGAGCATGGACATGTACTGCTGCAACGTCAGTAGCTATTCCATCTACAACGGTATCAACAGTTGCTACTGGAGCATTCAGGTTATCATAAAGGATCTTACCTACGGAGTTACTCACAGCATGACCGGTGCTGATTACTTCGTCGCAGACCGCATCGGCAATAAGGGCTGGCGTGGACGCCGTGCAGCTCGCCGCAACTACTGCCCCACCACCCACATTATAAGTATTTCCGTCACATGCGGCTTCGAGATTATCCGCCGCGGTCGCATCACCGGATATCAGTTTTGTATTGACATCAGGTGTCCCAGCGGTACCAGGAGTGAGCCAGGCAGTCCCAAGGAGCTGAGTAACGTCTACCTGGAGATAGTCAGCCCCGAACATCGAATCCCAGACATTCGCAGGAACTACCATGAAGTCCTGCCAGACGGGCAATGCACCCGTCTTATAGATAACAACCTTTAATCTTCCTAACGTGGCAGTATCCGTATCATCCAGAGGAACACTATACATTCCAAGTTCATCATGGGTTGCCCCCGCTGCATTATGAGTTTGTGCAATATCTCCGCCATTTTTAGTGAGCCGAATATCTGCCTGGGCAATGGTTAAGCCCGTTTCGGCAGTCTTGCCATCTGTATCATCCACAAATGGCCCCATACAAACGGTTGCAGCAGTAGATTGCTTCAGCCATTGGGTCATAATTATAAGCCTCTAGGAATTGTGTCTAAGTCTCGCATAATGCATTGCTTGCTTTGGGACTCCACCAAGTGTATATGACACCGTGCAGGAGGCAAATTGAACATGAGGATGGGAAGATACGCTACCGAGAACAGTTGCCTTGATTTTTAGTCCAAAGTCCACATCGTTAACAAGTGCCGGAGTAAGTGAGACTCCCCAATAGGTTCCATCACCTGATTTAGTAATGGTTTCCTCCGCGCTGGACCAATAGGTGACCGCGTCTGCTTTTTCGTTGCCTGCTGGCGTACCGGTTGCATCAAGCATTTTGATGCTGGATTCGGTGACTCTATTGGCGGAAGCAGCATACCGTTTGTAAGAAAAAGATATATTTGTGATTGTTGCTCCAGAGGCGATTGCGAACCCAAAATTTTGAGCATATAACCCTTGCGAAGTTTTCCCATTATCCATGGTACTGGTTGCTGCGACGCTCGTATCATCGACTTGAATATTAGTGGGATTACTCCATACGTTATCTCCGCCATCATTGTAATTGCTGCCAGTCCCACATGCATTAGGTCCCGCAGTAGTCATTTAGGGCACCACTGTCCTGGTCCACCAACCGTCTCGAATATCGGACATTTTTAATCTCCGCCCCCATCACCAGCTCTCGGCCACCCAGGCCCAATCTTTGCCATTCGTTACGGTCACATGGAAATGAGCCGCTGCGACCGATAATCCGGAAAAGACAACTCCTGTCTCCAATGGGATGAGTTCCAGCCTTTTAGGAACAGCAGCAAACCCATGGGATGTTTCCTGGTCAGCTCCTGTGCCTTCTGATGTACCGGAATGCCGGACGGCAACACCATCTACTTCCTGGTGAACGCCGACACCTTTTTGGAGAGCTTTCATGCGTCTACACTAGCACTACAGGTATCTTGTCCGGGTCGAACTTAATTGCTGTCGCACTCACAGCCTCACCCACACATTGAACCATGTTGCCCGACGCGCTTGGCGCTGTTGCAGACACCGTGCCTGGGGTCGTTGTTAGATAATATTTGGCTCCCGGCGTGAGCGCAGTTCCGGGTAACTTGCTATCAAGATAGACTGTGCAGTCATCGCCAGCGGTAGTTCCTGCCTTGACATAGCCCTGAGCTCGTTTAGTCGCATCGGTGGCATCTGCTTTATCGGCTGTTAGTACCGCCGTCACAAGATGGAGATAGACCACATCATTAGCTAATAGATCTCCTACACCTGTCTTGCAAACTATCACATCAGCCGATACGCCCGCAGGCATCATGTTCTCTGCAAGCAATCCGTTCGTGTCCAACGCCGGTATCTTTCCAGCATCGCCCGCGCCTGCGCTTGTGCTAATAGCCTGCACTTCCTGATTTATGCCTGCCCCTTTAGTTAGAAATTTCTGATTTACCATTCATATCACCTTTACTGGTTCGCCTAGATTTATTATTAAAGTAACGGAATCCTTAGCAATCCCGACATGTTGCCAGAATCCGGTTACTGGTGGCATTTTTGAGATCGTGCCTGCCACGGCAAGATAATATATCTCTCCTGGATCTAAGTCCCATGCCAGGTTTTCTATTTCACCGATTTGTTGAATGAAACCATCATCGTCTTCTGCAATATTGGCTAGAGCCATACCCACCGCATGCCCAGCATGCGTACTATTTGTGCCATCTGCTGGAATCGAAACTCCAGTAATGGGGTCTATCATAACCAGTTGATAAGCATTTATTCCACCAATCCCCGCAGTTACCTTTATCACCGTTGCTTCTGCACTATCTACAATACCGTCCGCATCAGCATCATAGCCGGCCTGTCGCATTACTTTTATGCTAGTCATAATCGCACTTCGTACTCGATTATTCCACCACCAATACCCGTTATTGCATCAACAGAGGAGATAGGATATTCAACAGAATTGTATATTATATGGTCATTGGCTTTTACGTTATGAAGACATCGCAAAAATGCTGTGCTAACTACTTCGTTGCTATTGGCATCCTGAATGATCTTAGTTTGTTTTACAAATCGGCATCGCATTTCGACTTCGGCGAATATAGGCCCATATAATGAAGAGGAGACAATATATTTCCAGGTACAAGTTTGTCTAAGAGGTGTAAGCCCGCCCGTGGCCGTCTCAATAGGCACTTCGGGAGCAACCTCGGAGTAGGGGGGTCCCAATTCCAGTGTAGCAAACTTTTCTTCTGCCTCGGATTCATCAACAAGAACAAACCGCTTTGCCATCTAGTTCAACTCCGGCGCTGGATCATCACTTGAGATGATGATATCTGGGAAGCCCTGGGAGTAGTCTATCCTGATCTCCACTGGCAGCGGCCAGGCTTCGCGGTCAATCAGATCCAGTAGTTTTAGTCTCATTTCTTCTTCCTCAGCCCCTCACAACATCGGCATCTCTGATGAAGCGGGGGTCCTCTGCCATCTCCTTCAAAATCACCATCTGGTAGATCGGCTCTTGCACCTGATAGGCCTTCGCAGGTAGGACAGGTGCGTTTATCTCTTGTGATCATCCAGTATCGTTCCCATTCATCCGGTAAGAATATGCCCCGATCTACTGCGCCCCTATTGGCTTCTCTATTTCCTTCATTAGCGGCAGTATGCCCTTCTGTCAGTCCTATCGTATCGGCCCGCCATTTGAGGAGTTTCCTTCTATATTTCTCCTCTAGCCGATCAGCCAAAGCGGGATCGATATCTCCGAGAGTATCCCGGTATTTCTGAACAGCTATAACGTGCTGTGGGAGGAGGCCGATATACTGCCGAATAAGCCTCGATTGCTGTTGGGGGGAGAGCCCCTCTTCAAAGCCCCTCAAAACAATCTGCTGGATGGCCTTCTTGTTTGCAGCCGCGATGTACTTGATCTCTTGACCCGCATATTTCTTGATCCAGGCTTCGGCTTCTGGTGAGCGGAGGTCGAATTTAATCCCAGTTCCGAGGAGCTTCCCGAGTTCAGTTAGTTGGGCCTCTCCAGATTCGAAGAAGGCGCCTTCAATAAGAGGAGTCGGATCAAAGCGAATTATAGGGGTATTAGAGCGGCCTTCCAATCTCGTTTTTTCGGCCCACTCCTCAAAGGCCCGGGAGATATTGGCAGCCCATTTGTCCCCAATTCTAACAGTCGTTGAGACCATACTCAGCCTTAGTTACTATAGTAGATCTGAACTGTGAAAGTCTTGGAAGCAGCACCGCCAACCACGGCAATCTCGATTTGGTCATCCACAATAAACTCACACCATTTATTGTCTCCGGCTGCCGATCCTACAACAGCGGCCCGGACATATCGGATAGCATCGCCGGCATTGACATCATACGAATCCAGAGCGGCTATCGGAGAGTTTTTAGTAGTGATTGCTGCGGTCGTTGCTGCATTCACATTACCTTTTTTATATCCAATAGCTTTGACATGGCCAAGAATTTGAGGAGAATATGCAATCGCTGCTCCTGTGCCATCTATTGGGACTACAACATCCACCCTTCTTAAACATGTACTCATAATTTTCTCCTTTAACTTAAGATTATCATGTAATCGGAACGGACCGCGCTATATGGCGAGCCAGGAGATTATAGGCATCTAGTGACATGAGCCCCATGTAGCGCCTACCTGCCCCTACCGTGGCCCCACCACCGGCAGGCCCGCCGCCATATTGCTCTGAAGTCCCACCATAGGAGACGCCTG
>Ga0315296_10004462_pt1 | contig 11406 bp, 11 predicted proteins | sample YL17G14_18_MG_FD_203921 | JGI IMG/M metagenome (GOLD analysis project Ga0315296, IMG submission 203921) | Sediment microbial communities from Yellowstone Lake, YNP, Wyoming, USA - YL17G14_18 | ecosystem: Environmental > Aquatic > Freshwater > Lake > Sediment | place: USA: Wyoming | collected...
GCCCCTGCTGCAACCATCAAGAGGTGCGCGACCGCGGCCTCGTCGAGATGGTGGTAGGTGTGCCCCTCAAGTTCGGCGTGCGTTACGCCGCGATTCTCGGAAAGGAAACCCGCCAGCGGCGCCGCGCTCGCTTTCGAGCAGCAGCAGTAGATCTCCGTGCGGTTGCAGGTCGAGAGTATCGCCGCCTCGCTCACCGTCTCCACCGCGGCCAATGCCTGCAGCGCCCGCGGCAGATGCCCCGCCGTGAACGCGATCTTCTCTCGCAAACTCACGGGCGCTGTCTTGTGGCTCGCGCCGACCGCTACGACGTGCATCTTCTCAGCGCTTTCTCCCTCGGGATTGCTCCTGACGCGCCATCTCGCGCGCCATTTGCGATAGGATACGTCCTCGCTCTCGGCTGCTTTTCACTTCATCTTTCAAGCGCTGCCGCACGCGCGCCAGCGCCCTGGCCGCCCGCCCATATTCCGGGCCTATCGTCTGCCCGATCACATCCCGCAATCTTGCGGCGAGCGCAGGGCTCGCGCCTCCGCTCGACACCGCAATCACTATCGGCCCCCGCCGCAGCACCGCGGGAACCTGAAAATCACACAGTTCGGGCACATCAACAACATTCACTAACGCCCGGTTCCTGCGCGCCGCGGCCGCAACCGCCCGGTTCACTTCCTCATCATCCGTTGCCGCTATCGCCAGCAGCGCACCCTTCAAATCAGCCCCGGAGAACTTCTTCGCCTTGTGCGCCACCCTGCCTTTGCCCACCAGCGCCGCGATCGCGCTGCAAATCTCGGGAGCCACTACTACGACCTTCGCCCCGCACTCCACCAGCGCGCGCATTTTCCTCGCAGCCACCGCGCCTCCGCCCACCACCACGCACTTCGTGCCGCGCACATCAACGCTGATCGGGTATAGAACGTTCCTGACCTTTGCCGTACCGCGCGCCATGCCCCCGGATCTCCGGACCTCTACGATCCCTGCAGCCTATCAACCCCGCCCCCCCCTGTCAACTCCAACCCACGCCGCGCACAGGATACCGATGATCACGGTAGGACAGGTTTCTAACCTGTCCCCCCCATTGTCATTCTGAGTCCGCCAGCCCGCCAACCGGCGGGCGGACGAAGAATCTCTTCGTTGCTCTGCCCCCTCGCTCCCTCAATGCACAGGATAAAGTCCTCTGCTACCGATAGCGCCGGTAGGACAGGTTTTCAACCTGTCCGGCACGCTTCCAGCGTGCGCCGGCAGCAGGGAGACCGCACCGCGCACAGAAATCACGCGCCCAGGAGGAACAAATGGTCAACGTCGGAGTTGTCGGGCTTGGTTTCATGGGCGGAATGCACGCGCAGGCATATTCGATCCTGCCGAACGCGCAGATCACAGCGGCCGTTGATGCCGACAAGCAAAGGCGCACGGAGTTCGCTGCCAAATACGGCGCGAAAGCATTCTCCACCATCGAGCGCATGTTGGCCCAGGCAGACGTGAACCTCGTTGACATCTGCCTCCCCACGAACATGCATCGCCGCGCGGTGGAGAAAGCAGCCGCCGCCGGAAAACACATCCTCTGCGAAAAGCCCATCGCCCTCACCCTGCGCGATGCCGATGCGATGATCGCTGCGGTGGAGCGCGCAGGCGTCAAATTCATGGTCGCGCACGTCCTTCGCTTCTGGCCCGAATACACGGTCATCAAGGAGATCGTCTCATCCGGGCGCCTGGGCAAAATCAAGTCGCTCACCGCATCGCGCCTCTCGCCCCCACCCGCGTGGGGATGGAAGCAGTGGTTCTTCCAACCAAAAATGTCCGGCGGCGCTGTCGTTGACCTTCACATCCACGACCTCGACCAGTTCGCCTGGCTCGCAGGCCCGCCCAAGACAATCTTCGCAGGCGGCCTGACGAACGAGTTCGGAGCGATGCAGAGCGTCTGGACAACCTGCGCTCACGCCGACGGCGTTGTCTCGTTCGCCCAGGGCTCCGAGATGCTGCCGTCCAACTATCCTTTCACCATGACGCTGACCGTCTGCTGCGAAAAGGGGACGATCGAACTCAACTCTCGCCTCAGCCCCGCCCTCACCGTCTATCCCGTGGACGGCCAACCGGAGCATCCCGCCATCCCCGACCTGACCGGCGCCGCGACCTCCGAAGAAGCGATGGGCAACATCCAGCAACTGGGCGGATACTTCGCGGAGATCAGGTATTTCGTTGACTGCATCGAGCAGAACCGCACCCCCGATGTCGTGACGGCCGCCGACGCGCGGCTGGCCCTCGCCATCTGCCTCGCCGCCCGCAAATCCGCCCTCAAATCCAAACCCGTTTCTCTGTAACGCCGGCCTCCCCCCGGCCATGACGTAGGGGCGGAGCGCCGCTCCGCCCACCGCGGGAGCAGCGGCGCTGCTCCCCTACGGACGTGCCCGTGCAACTCTTTTCCTTGAGGTATTGACGGTTTCGTGTTACAATGCTTTGGGGAGATGCCCCTATGCGATTTTCCGAACGATACGGCCACAAGCCACTCAGAGACACCCTCCAATTCGAGAGCATGGACGAAGTGCTCCGCACGCGACTTTGGAACTTACTGAAAGAATTCCTGGTGCGCGGCATCGTGGAGGCGGACGCCGTTGGCAGCACCGTCGACGCGGACTACACTCGAGTGCTACTGGTTCGCATGTGGGATGCTCACTTGAAGCGCCCCTACGACACCCTCCCGAGGAACCCATACGAAAGTGTAGCGCTCCTGAGAGAGTACTTCTTGCAGTGCGCCTGGCACGGGGTATACGACCTTCTAGAATTCGTCGCCGCAGGTCTTGCTCTTGCGGAATATGAAGAGGATGCGCGCGACTTCATCAGCCGCTGCAACGCAGTAATGGAGGCAGAGTGCTCGGGGTATCGGTTTGTTGGCACAGAGATCGCTCCAATCACATCCGAAGGCGAAATGCAGGCGATCGAGGAGGTCCTCGAAGCCGCGGTGCCTCTGCACGGTGTGCATGCGCACCTCAAGGCTGCGCTGGCGAAGTTGTCGGACAGGGCAAACCCCGACTACCGGAACTCAGTCAAGGAGTCCATCTCGGCCGTTGAGGCGCTGGCCAAACTGATAACGCGGGATGAGTCCGCCTCGCTGGGTGAGGCCCTCCCCAAGATCGAGCGCGCCTTGAGGGCCGATTTTCATCCGGCGCTGCGCGGCGCGCTGGGTAAGCTGTACGCGTGGGCGTCGAACGAGGGCGGAATCCGCCACGGTATGGTTGACGAGCCGAACGTTGGGCTGCCCGAAGCCAAGTTCATGCTGGTCGCCTGCTCCGCTTTCGTCAACTACCTCGTCGCAAAATGCGCGGACGCAGGCGTCAACCTAACCCGTGCCTAACTGGGCCTGGGTGTAGGGGCGGAGCACCGCTCCCCTACATGTTAGACCAGAATATCCCCCACCACCGCACCGTTCGCATTTGCGGGCGCGGGCAGGCCGATGACGTGGCACGCAGTGGGCGCGATGTCCTTCAGCCATATCGGGTGCGGCAGCCGCAGGCCGCGCCGGACATCGGGTCCAGCCATCAGGAAAAACGCCTTTATGTCCCCGAGCGAGAAAACCGAGGCCGGATGGTGCGCCCCATGCGTCCCTCCCGCCGCGCCCCACTTCCCGATTCCCGGCCGAACGAACAGACACCCCTCCGGAACGTCGCGACGGAATCCCTCTGCATCATACCCCGCGCGCAGCGCGAAAACAATATCTCCCACCTGCTCCGGCAGCAGTCCGATCAGCGGCGCCTCCTCGCTCTTCAACGCGAGGGCGATGGGACACATCCCCGTCTCCTCATCCCGCAGCGACTGCAGCACCGCGATCGCCTTGTCGCGCACAGTCTCATATTCGCCCCGGCTCGACGCCTTCACCCGCAGCCCGACCTTGTCGCGCGCGACCTTGCTCTTCTTCGGATCCGCGGGATCGAAAAGGCCCGCGCTCGCAAGCGCATTCTCAAGGAGCACGCCCTTCTTCCTCAGGCAGTGTCCGTGATCGGAGACGACTACGACCAGGTCATTGGAAGTCAGCCCGCGCGTGATCCCACCGATCAGCCTGTCAGCGAGTTGATACGCGGTGCGCAATGCGTTCCATCCCTCCCGCGCAGTGCGCGCGTTATACTCATCAGATTCCGGGTCAACGTAAGAGAAGAACTTGTGCTCGATGAAATCGGGCACGTGCCATTCCATCATGTAAACGTCCCAGTCCCTCGTCTTGAAAAGATGGTTCGCCGCGCGCACCAGCCAATCAACCTGGTCGCGCGCTTCCTCGAAATACGTGTCCATCCAGCCAGCCGCGAGCGCAATCCTTCCGGGCGTGCCGATATATGGCCCGCACGCCGCAGTCAGTTCCTCCGTGATGCCCTCCGGATACGAGAAGCCCTCCACCGGATAGACCTCGCTGCGGTGCAGCCGCATCCTGCTCCCATCCGGAGCGAGAACCATCAGTTTGAAGCGGAACGCCGCGCGAACCCTCGTCCCTTTCACTCGGAACGGATGAACGATGAACTCGCTCCACTCTCCCTCTTTCAGCACGCACAAGGGCTTGCTTGCATCCTTCTCAAGGTAAACGCCGACCGTCCGGTATCTCCCCCCGCTTCCCGTAACCAGCAGATGCAGCCGCAGCAACTCGCTCTTGTCATCATCCGTCCGTATCGAAATCTCCCCCTGTAGCGCGGGCGTTCCACCTGCCCTGAGCGAAGTCGAACGGCCCCCCGCCGCCTTCTTGTCATTCTGAGCGAAGCGAAGAATCTCATCTGCTGTTCTGCACGCGGCTTCGGATGTTAGCCCCTTCCACCCCTCCGCCGGCCTCAACGTAACCCCCATGCTGCTCTGCGTCCCGTGCCACCCGCCCACATACTGCACCGTCTCGCCCGCCAAATAAGACTGCGCAATGCACACCCGAAACATTGAGGCCTGATTGCCGCCGTGCTCGAATACCACGCCCCGCTCGATGTCCCGCGGCCACGTCCCCGGGTAGCGCAGCAAAATGCTCGTCCTTCCGTGCCGCTCCGCCGTCTTCCAGATGGTCTCCGCCTTGCGCAGGCGCGAATCATACTTGAACTCCACCACCCCGTGAACCATCGGGTCCGCGCCCGTCGCAATCGTCGTCCAGTTCGTCGGAGTGTGCGTCGGCAAACTGGGCAAAGCGCTTCCCCAGACACCGCGCTTCATCAACGCCGCCGTTGCCGGCATCCTCCCCTCCCTCACGAACCGCTCCACGAACCCCGGCACCGCCGAATCCAACCCTATCAACACCAACCTGCTCCTCTTCTGCCTCATCCCTTCACCTCTCACCTCTGGTCCGGCGGCAGCAGCGCAGCAATCGCCTGCATGATCCGGTCGGCCACCGCCTTTGCCGTCTGCCGGTCTATCGGCTTGCCAAGATATTCGGGGAAGGAAATGCTTCGCCCGAGCCTGACCGTAACTTTCGCAGGCCGCAGAACCACGGAATTCCTCGGCAATGCCTTGTCGCTTCCGACGATCGCCATCGGGACAACAGGCGCTCCCGTCCTCAACACCAGCAGGCCAACCCCCGGCTCAGCGGGCAGCAGCCTCCCGTCAGGGCTGCGCGTGCCTTCCGGGAAAATGAGCAAAGCCTGCCCGGAGCGCACGATGCGCTCCGCTCGCTTGAAGCCCGCCCTGTCCAGCCGCCCCCGCGCGATGGGCACCGAGCCCAGGGCCGTGATCAGGCTGCCAAGAACCGGGATGCGAAACAGTTCCTCTTTCGCCAGAAACCTCAGGTGCCTGGCAACAGAGATGGCTGCCAGGGGAGGATCCAGATAACTGGTATGATTGCACGCCAGAATCACGCCGCCCGCGCGCGGCATGTTATCCGAACCATACGCCCGCCAGCGCAAAAAAAGCCGCGCCCATACCGCCACGGCGGCGCGCACCACCGTGTAGAACACGCTGCGCTCCCGGCGCCGCTAGCCCGAAGCCTTTCCCGCCTGTGCGGCCTTGGTCTTCGCTTTCAGCGCCTTCTTCTTTCGCGTTCGCCTGCGCGCTAACTCCCTGTCCCTCTCACTCTTTGGCAAACTCTACCCTCCACGCTTCGCTTTCGTCGCAGGGGCGAGCGCTGACTCGCCCCTGCGACCATACACCACTCTATTCTATCCTCACCTTCACAGGCTGCTTCGCCTTCACCGCCTGAGTCTTCGGCACCGTGATCTCCAGCACGCCGTCCGCGAACTTCGCTTTCGCCTGGTCCGCCTTCACCTCGACCGGCAGGGGGACTACCCGCTCGAACGAGCCCCACGCCCGCTCGCAGCAGTAGTACCCCTCGCGCTTCTCTTCCTTTGCCTCGCCGCTCTCGCCTTTCAGCGTGACCGCCTCAGGCGTTACCTCGACCGAAAGGTCATCTTTCTTCACCCCAGGCAGGTCCGCCTTCAGGACCACGCCGCTATCTGTCTCCCTCAGGTCCACAGCCGGCACCCTGACCCCGGTGCCCCGGCGCCTTCCCCAGCCCCAGCGGGCCGGGAAAAAGCCCTCGAACAGCCTGTCCATCTCATCCCGCAGCCGCTCGAGGCCGGCAAAGGGCTCCCACCTGCGAATTGCCATCTTCTTTACCTCCTGACTGTAAGTGTGCTTCCACTGATATTATATGCTATGAGCGCAATGATGTCAAGCCTCCTGCCAGCCCTCTGCTCGCGCCCATGTCCCTGGCCCACGCCAGGCTGCCTCCCGCCGTCCAGGACACCTCTCAGCCCAGCCCTTCCGCGTCTGCCCACCCCAGTCCTGCCTCGCAGGGCTGCCGCAGCCCTGCGCAGAATACAAAGGACGGGGCCGCCCGCCGACCGAAAACTGCCAAATGGACCGCCAATCGTGAAACTCCTGATAATCTCCGATGTCCACGCCAACCTCGCCGCCCTACGGGCTCTTCCCGAGCAGGCCGACATGACCGTTTTCCTTGGCGATGCGGTGGACTACGGCCCCCTCCCGGCCGAGTGCGTAGAGATACTCATCCAGCGCGCTGACATCATGATCGAGGGCAATCACGATGCTGCCGTCGCGGAAGGCTACCAGTGCGGTTTCTACCGGGGCGTGCCCGACGAGATTCGCAACCTCAACCGGCAGATGTTGAGCCAGGAGGCACTTTCATTCCTGGCCGCCCTGCCTCCCACTCATCGGTTCGAGTTCGGAGGCGCGCGCTTCCTGGCCGTGCATGCCTCTGTGTCCGACCCTCTCTCCGGATACCTGTTCCCTTTCCTGTCGGATGCAGTGTGGCACCAGCAGGTCGCGCTTGCACAGACGGACTTCCTGCTGCTCGGGCATACCCACTGGCCCATGGTGCGCCGCTTCGGCGACGTTACTGTGGTGAATCCCGGCAGCATCGGCCAGCCGCGCGACGGCGACCCCCGCTCATCATACGCAGTCTGGCAAGACGGAGAGGTCGGCTTCAAGCGTTACGAGTATCCGGTAGAGGAAACGGTGCAGGCGCTTCAGCGCGCCGACCTGCATCCTGAAACGATCAACCTGCTGTGCGCTATCCTGCGAAATGGCGGCTAATGCCGTTCCAACTTGGTGATGCTATGTATTACACTTATCTCTTGCAGAGCGACAAGGATGGCCGGTGGTACACGGGCTCGACAGGCGATCTGAAAACGCGGCTCGCAGACCACCTCAGAGGGCGAGTCTCGTCCACACGCCATAGACGCCCACTGAGGCTGATCTACTATGAAGCGTGCCTTAGCGAAGCGGACGCCAAACGGCGCGAGCGGTATCTGAAGACAGGAAAAGGCAAGCGGTACTTGCGGCAGAGACTTGCCACGTGGCTAGCAGCAAATAGCCCGCAATAGTTGGAACGGCACTAATCTTCGCGCCCCAACAGGTGATGAATCACCATACCCACGAGCCTGATCAGCGCAAAGCCAGCCACGGACCCCGCCAGAACCGCGCCTGTCAGGGCGATGAACATCTTCGTCGGGGACGGCGCGCTGTGAGACTCTCCCGCGTAAATCCCGAACATGAAGGATATCGCGAAGAACGCCGCGGCGAAGAGGAATACCTCCGCGAGAATCAGCGCCATCTCGGGCAGCGGCACCCGCTGCCGTTCCTTGCGAACCGGCGCAGCGTTTCCCACCACCACGTCGAGGCTGAAAGTGTCGCGCGTGGCCACGCCAGCGTCGCCGAACCGCTGATACAACATTTGCAGCGTCGTCTGGCCTTCCTTCTTCGCGCGGAACTGCCGCACCGTCCTCTGGTGCAGGTCGCTCAGCAGGTAAACGGATTCCCCCGTCGTCTCGGAGACCAGACCGAGAATCTCCTGGTCAAACTCCGCCTTCCAGGCAGCCGTCGGCTCATCCTCGGCGAGGTTCACCTCCAGGATATCGCCGACGCTCATGCGCACCGTCTGCCCGGAGTCGGGCCTCTCGACCGAAATCGTGCTAAACACGCGGCTTCTCTATTCCATATTCTAGCCGAAAACACGCCTGCAAGCAAGCCCCCCGGGGGCGCGGCATGAAGACCCTGGACCGATACCTCGCGCGCGAGATGGCCCTGCCCTTCCTCGTCGCCCTGGTCGGCTTCTGCCTTCTGATGCTCGGCAATGTGCTCTACCTGCACTGGCAATTGCTGCGCCAGGCCCAGGCCAGCGCAGGCGTCGCCGCTCAACTGCTGCTGCTCCGTGCCCCTGAGGTCGTCTCCTGGGGCCTGCCCTTCTCTGCCCTGCTTGCCACCTGTTGGGCCCTCAATCGCCTGGGCCGCGAGAGCGAACTGACCGCCATGCGCATGGGAGGCGTGCCCGTGCGCCGCATCGTCCTGGCTCCAATCCTGGTCGGCCTCGCCGTCAGCGTCCTGGCCTTCCTCAACAGCGAGTACCTTGTGCCCCGCGCGAACCACCGCGCCGAGAAGATAGTGCGCCGCTCTCTGCTGCGCAACCCGATTCCGCTTTTTCGCGAGCGCGTTTTCGTTCACGTGCCTCCCAACCTCTACGTTTACACCGAGCGCCTCCAGCCCCGCACCGGCCAGTTCTGGCGCATCATGGTTTACGAGTTGACTCCCGCCGGATACCCAATTATCCAGACTGCGAAGTCGGGCTATTTCAAGAAGGGCAGCCTGGTGCTCCTCGATGGCCTGCGCCATCAGTTCAACCGCGATGGAAGATGGCTCTTCGAGGCCCGGTTCAAGCGCGCGCGCGTGGCGGTCGGGCAGCAGTTCGCGGCTCTTCTGGCCGAGCAGAAATCCCCCCGCGAGATGAGCAGCGGCGAACTACTCCGCTACATCGCTCTCTTTGCCACCAGCGGGGCGGACGTGAATTCCCTCAGGCTTGAGTACCATTTCAGGTTCGCCCTGTCGCTCGCATCGCTGGTAGCCGTTCTCCTGGCTGCCCCCCTGAGCATACGCTTCTCCCGCACCGGCAGTCTGATCGGCCTGCTGGTCGCTTTTCTGCTGGCGTTCTCCTACCAGATTCTCGCTGCCTGGGCCAGGCTCTTGGCCGATTCCGGCGCCCTTCCCGCGCCCGTCGCCGCCTGGTCCCCAGACCTCATCTTCGCCGCCCTCGGCCTCTCCCTCCTATTCAGGCAGGAATGACCTGGATGTAGGGGCGTCCCGATACGTCGGGACGCCCGCTGCATCTCCCGTAGGGCATGGGCTTGCCCCATGCCCCAAGGCTGCGATGGCATCCGCGGAGTATCGTCCTCTCGCGATTGCGGAAGCCGAATGCGCGGCGCTTCCTTGAATGACAAGACCGGCCGTCACTGATCATCCCCTGACCGGCGCTTTGAAAGCCGCCTGGGGTTCCTCTCGGGGCGACCGGGGTTCGCTCGCGCTCAACGGCCCTGGCCCGGCGCCTCGGGAGTTGTTGTGGCTCCCGGCCCACGCCGCCCCTGCTCCTCTGCCTTCTCTCCCGCCTGTGCCATGTCGCCGGCGTCAATCGAACCGATCCACACCCCGCGACCTGTCCAGCTCCGCAGATAAACGGTTCCGTCCGCGGCGGTGTGCAGCACCCGCACCCACTCGCGTTCCTGCGGACACAGGTGCCACTTCTCGCGCCCGTCAATTGTGAGAGCATACACGGTGTTATAGGCACATACGTATAGCATTCCGTCAGCGCCGATCAAAGGGGTCTCCGTCTCCTCGGCGGTCTCGATCTTCCATTTCAGCTCACCTGAGGGGGTGAGCGCACAAACACGGTGGCCAGCGCACACATAGACGGTGCCGTCGGGACCAATCAGCGGCGTCGGCGTGCCCGGCACATCTCGCTTCGACCGCTCCGACCTATTGCGAAACGTCTCGCGCCACGCACTGGTGAATGCTGACGGCGATGCCCCTCCAAAGTCCCGCTCCCACTTAACCTCCCCTGCACTAGTCACGGCATAGAGCCGGTTTCTGCCAGGGAGGTACATCGTGCCGTCGGCGGCAGTCACGGGCTGGCCCCACCAGCCCTCGCCACGCCCTTCAGCCGGTATCTTCCACTTGATCTCACCGTCAGGCGAGAGGCAGTAGAAGCTCCCCTCGCTGCAACCTACGAGAACACTACCGTCAGACCGTACGGCCACGACCCTGTCTAGGCAGCCCATGTCTCTGGTCCACCTTACCCCACCGTCTGGCGAGACCGCTTCGACGTAAGCGTGTCGAGTCGCGGGGAAGTCCCATCCCGACACAGCATAAACCGTGCCCTCTCGCACCTCGACTACAGAGCCTGGATACTTGCCGCGCAACCTCGTGATCCACTTGACCTGTCCTTGCGCGGTGATGGCATACAGCTTATTGTCGGCCCCGAGGACGTATATGAGCCCGCCGGCCCCTACATCCCAGTCGCTGACCGCGGCGCCAATGGTGGCTCTCCATATCACCGCTCCCGCTGGGCTGACAGCGTACACGCATTTGTCCGCGGTTGCCACATACACAGTGTCGTCCGCGCCCTGCGTGAGACGACCGAGCAGACGACCACCAACCTCCAAGTCCCACTCCACTTGTCCGGTGACCGCAACAGCGAGCAGGTGTTTGCCCCGGAGAGCGTAGAACCCACCCGTGCGGAGGTACGACGCCTTCGACCTTCCTTTCACCCTCCACTCAAGCTTCCCTTGGGGACTGATAGCACACAAGCCCTCGTCTCCGAGACATACGAACATCCCGCCGTCAGACCGAATCAAGGCTTCAGGCAGCTCGGGGTCATGCCTCCTGTCCGCCGGGAGCTCGATTGCCCATTTCACGCTCACCGTTTGGCCACCCGTCACGGGTGGCGCGGAGGCCACCGGCGACAACGCCAACAAGAGCCATCCGCCCGCAATAACAGCAACCCGCACAACCCTTGCTTCCATGGTCTTTCTCCTTTACGAGTCAAGGATTCGTCGCAAACGACCATATCCCTGCCTGTCCTCCAACGCGGACGACATTGACCGTGGTACGCGAGCGACCGGGACCAGCGGTGCGCGCGGGTCCGGTCGCCCCCCTGCGCGCAAGCCAGCCGCCTTCGCA
>Ga0315296_10004463_pt1 | contig 11404 bp, 27 predicted proteins | sample YL17G14_18_MG_FD_203921 | JGI IMG/M metagenome (GOLD analysis project Ga0315296, IMG submission 203921) | Sediment microbial communities from Yellowstone Lake, YNP, Wyoming, USA - YL17G14_18 | ecosystem: Environmental > Aquatic > Freshwater > Lake > Sediment | place: USA: Wyoming | collected...
CAACAGATTTTGTGCTTGCAAAACCCTTAACGCCTTCTCTTATTACCTCAAGTTTCCTGTCATCACTTGCGTTCCACTCTCTTTTCTCGGCGTTGATGCTTTCACAGAACACTTCAATCGCACAGCTCTTTCCCACACCAGAAAGTCCAGAGAGTATCATGTGCGGGAATCCCCTACCAGCGATAGTTTCGTTGACAAACCTTTTGAGAGTACTTATCGCCCAGGTGTTGCCAACTATCTCATCGAAAGTCTTTGGTTTGTACATCGTATCTGCCCAATCTTGCATTATCTTTCACCTATCTTTTCAGTTTTTGGTTCTATCAAATCCGACCACCTTACAGTCCAGTAAAGAGCCTGGTATCCATTCACATCACTAACATCTTTGCCATGCGATTTCTTAAAGCTCTCGCACAGTTTGTCAAGCAAATCTCTTGCCTCTGGTGCCATGGCACCGATTGTCACATTGCCCACGGTTACAAACCGTGAACCCTTGAAAGACGGGCTCATCTTCCAGACATCCTTGCAGAAGCCCTTTGATCGTGCGCGTTCTTGTCTTCCTCTATCCACTGTTTTACCTTCTTCTCTATCTCCTCTTCAGTGGGCAGCCTACCCTTGTCATGAAGTTCAGCCGTCAATTGCTTTCTTGCCTTTCCAGTGTACTTTATTGTCTTGTAGTTCTTCTTAAAGTTATGCGAAAACGAGAGCTTTTCCTGTAACCATCTGAGGTTTACAGAGAAATGCAATCCACTCTTCTTGTACACGAAACCACAGTGAGAGCAAAGCTTATCCCTGTAACTGTGCTTGTATGGATTGTCCACTATGGTATCCCCACAATTCGGGTAAGTTATGTTGTTTACCATCATTTCATTCCTCCTATTATTTTGTTGATCTCTCTAATCTCTTTTCTATTCATACCTTTGAATTTCATATGGAGTGAGAGCACTGCAAACCTTGAAAAAATTGTGATGATGAACTCTGAAAAACTCCCAGTAACTGGCGGCAGAGTTGAGGACCATATCAACATTATCAGGAAAAGACGCTGAGACATTATAGCCTTAACAAGGTTATACATCTTTCCTGCAATTGTTCTCACTTTTACTTGTCTCCTGTTTAATGGATTATTAGTAGAGGATACAATAAACTCTACTTCAAACTGGTTGAGGTTGCGTCGCTGGCGTTTTCTGATGTTCCTGCCTTTCCTTTATGTCAAGCGCAAAGTATATCAGTATCAGCACGAAGATCAACACTCCTATAAGCTCTGGCATCATGTTGTCGTCAATTACTGTCATTGCTGCCGTGAAAGCGATAAAGATTATCACCGTAGCAAGTATTTTTACAAGATACTCGGGTTGCATAACGTCACCACCTTAAGGCGTTGTAGAGTTTGTCGGCATTGTTATGGTAGCGTTGCCCTGCGGGAACAGTATCAATAGCGGAGAGCCTCCGTTGCCCGAATAGAAATACGGAAGCACGCCGTTCCACCTGCTCAGCACCATGTTCAATTGCATGTATTGCAAGTACTCTGGCGAAAGGTTCGATATGATCAGCCTCAAGTATTCCGATTCTCCAAGTCCTTGAAGTATCCTTGCCTGCGATGAAGCGTTAGCTGATATCAATTGTTGAAGTGCATCAGCCTGAGCCAGAGTTATGGTAACGTTTGCCTGAGCCTCTGCCTGCACGACTCTTTGCTGTTCCTCGTAATAGACCTGTCTCAGTTTGTTTTCAGCTTCCTGGGCTTTTTGTATCTGTGTCACTTTGTCTTCGATTGCAGCGTCAAACTTTGCCGAGAACTGGAAGTTTGTGATTGAAACTGCGATGACATCTATGTGGAACGGGTTTAGCTTTTCCTTCAGCAGGTTTAGGAACATCGTTCTAACCTCTTCTCTTTTGAATATGAGATCCTCAGCTTTGTACTGCGCCGTGACAGCCTTTATTATGTCCTGAATTGTTGGTGCTATAACCCTGTACGTATAGTCCTGTCTTAGGTCTTTGTATATCTCAACAACGTAACCTGGATTGAGCCTGTAGTTGACCGTTATGTTTGTGGTGACCGTCTGCATATCTGATGATGCCGCAGATTCAGATCCCTCAGATTTTTGGACCTGGACATTCATAAGCACCATTTCATCAACCCATGGCCTGAGGAAGTGCAAACCTTCATCAAGCATGCCCTTTGCCTCTCCGAACGTCAACAGAACTCCTCTGTACCCTGACGGTACGATCTTTGGCAGCGATACAAGCGGTGGGACAAACATGACAAGAAGTATGATGATAGTAGCTATCGCTATGAACCTCTTCAGCAAAGCGGTCCTTGTCCACGTATCTGGATTGGTCCAACTGAATCTGGGCATTTGTGGTTCCGCTCTCCGTCCCTTTGGCTCATTTTCCGAATCATCTTCATCTTCATTAGTCCTTCTGTTCATTTTTCATTCACCTCCGTTTTATCTCACTCCTTACTGGTTTTGGCATTTGCCATGCGAATACCCACGGATAGAAAACCCCCACGAAACATCTGGTAGAAAGCGGCGGAGGCGATATGTCTACCACATCTCCACCATGTTATGGATCGCTGAAAGTCAACCCGTGGGAATCTTTCGGGCAATGTCAACTCAACTACACTTCTCAAAACGACACGCCTCCATGATCAATTATGGGCTCCTGAGAGCCAAGGAAGTGTACAGGAGAATGCGTTGATGCAGCCCCCAAGAGCCCGCCGAGATTGCGCAACCCCGCAAGGAGGGATTAGCTCATAACGAGTATTGCGCAGACTTGGCGGAACATGACAATGCACGGTACTTAATAAACATTTAGTATATCACTGCCAGCACCCTGATCTCCTTATTATGGAGACGTAATGCACGAAGACAACAAGCTCTGCATCAGAGGGTTCCTTGTCGTACGCTTTCTTGAAACACTCTCTCAGTTCTTCAATATCTTTATCGTTTAGGTTGAAGGTTATCTTTAGAGACTCCAACATCTCCTGTGGTGTCATGTTATTACTTGTCCATGTTATGGCTTTTTTCATTTTCATCACCCACTCTGCTTTTCCCATTACCATTATTTTTTCCAAAATTTTCCCCTCTGTTGCGCCACAACCTTATCCTTGCTTCAATATCTCTCTCCTTCTGGACTGAAGGATCTGGCGCGAATTTCGTCTCCTGATTTGGTCTGAATGCAGGAATGCCGTAGTGCAATCTTCTTTTTTCTCCGTGCTTTTCGTATGCCTTCCTGTACCCTATTTTTCGGCATACCTTCCCGCAGTAGACCTGGTGTTTGTGAAGCGCGCTTTCTGGAAGTTCTGCGCCGCACACCTTGCACATTTTTGTTTCCTTTCGGCATAGTTTCCATTTCAGGTATCTTGCCCTTTGAGCGGCACTTTTGCAGTATTCGCACGTTCTTATCATGCCCTTCCTTTTTGGCACGAAGAATATCTTTTGGCATATCTTGCATTCTACGGCCAATATGTCCTGTGTTCTCATACATCAGTTTCACCTAAATGTCAACCTTTTCCTGCAGCAACTTCAAGGATTCTCTTTTTGCCTTCTTCCTCAACCTCTTTGTAATCCCAGTCCATGCGCTGGCATAGCATATGTGTCTGGGCGATAACATCACCTAATTCTCTTTTCATGTCGGCAATATGAGATGATGCGTTTTCAGAATCTGCTAAAGAATAGATATAATCCCGCTGGATGTTTAGGGCTTCATACGCAAGTATGTTTATCCTGTACCATATTTGTCTGTTAAGGTACGGCTTAAAACTTATTATGAATTTCCAAACCTCTCCCCATTCCATTTTCATGAACCTCCAATATTCATTTGAACTTCACCATTTGTGTATCGTTGCGCAGATAAAGCGGATGCTTTGGTGAACCGTCGGCGTTCTTGCCAAAGCACATCATTTTTGCCGATGTCGCCTCAAGCAATCGCACCACTTCCTCTCCCCTGTTGCACCATTTACCATGACATCCCCATGCAAGCACAGTATCAGCCATTATTGTTTCTGTAGCTATGTATTTGTCATTCATAGGTCCAACTGGGTCATCATGCAACTGCATCTTGTGAGGATCGGTAGACCGAAGCGCGAAAATGTTGAGCATTACCATAGAACCATATCCAAGCCTTCTAGCAAAGTTTATGCATCTCCTCACCGTGGGGTCGTCAAACTTTTCATCAGCCGTGCTCGGGTTAAGCCCTATGAAGACCAACATGCTTGGGGCTTTTTTGAAACGATCCCATGCCCTGTACAGAAGGTACCTGTACTCTTTGTTGCGTCCTCCCCAATAGCAGAAGGATACTAGTATGTCTTTTTGTATTGGGATTTTCATGTGTCCACAACTCCAACGATCTCTATGTAATAGACATTGACTATACTCTTCAGCTCATTCCAACCAGTTTTCCATCTGTACCAATGTCTCATGAGACTCATGAATCTATCAAATGTCATATCTTTCTTTGTGTCCTGTTTGATGAAGTCCAACGATAGTTGGCCAATTTCCGTGAACTCTATTGCAGTAATTCTCCCTTCGGCTGTAAGTATCCCTTTCAGTTTTATTGGAACTATTTTGCCGACAGTGGTCTCTGGGTAATCATTCCATCTTATCGTTGTTATTTTTTGGCCAACTTGCAAGTGTTTGAGTTTGTCCCATTCTTCCGAGAAGTTCACGCTTCTAACTCCTTCTTAGACAGTGTTTGAAGACACTTTCCAGCAGCAAACTATGAATATTGTGTCACCATCTTCGCTAACTATGTCTACGAAGCCAGCCTTACTACCGAGTATGTGTGATCTGACATCATCGTGCAGTAAGTCTTGTATTCGCTTCATACTTCCAACTCTCCTGCACCCTCAAATATCACTGGACTCAGTTTCATGAGTTCTTCTCTTATTGCGCATGCAAGTTCCATTATTTCCCACTGCGCTGGCGGCTTGCACCTCATCTTGAAGAAGTGCAACCACTGGCGAGCATTGCCTGATATCATTATGTTGGTGAAGCACGCATTTGGCAGAACATATCGTGCATCCTCGTCTGGGACTCCATATCCTACAAGTCTGGAATATAACCTAGCAATCTTCCCCATTAATTCTTTGTATTCGGTTAGTGCATAACCCTTTTCAAATCCTGTTTTTGCTGGGTCTATCCTCTCAAGAGCCTTGACAGATTCTGGAGTCACAAACCAATCCAGGTTCTTGGAAGGGTCGACTTGTCTCTGTGACTGTTGAAGGTATGAGAATAATCTATGCCTTACCAGCTGGTGAGTTAAGGCACGCGATACTCCTGACACGCTGACGGTAGCATTAAAGTTCTCGAACACTCCCCAGTGGTGCATGCGCTTGGCGTCTCGGAGCATTCTTGTGACGCATTGGTTGACGTGTTCGCATTTTTGTCCTTTCCTGTCACTCCACATCATTTTACTTTCACCAGTGAGATATTCTAATCCGCATGCAACTCTTGAGCCTAAGAAGCTGTGCACGTTTTCATCTGTTATGAACGTTCTACCAGCCTGCCTGCAGCCATGTTCGATTTTATGTCGTTCATCCAAGATTTCTCCAGTACCACCATCTCTGTTTGCGATAGTTTTGAATATCTGCATTTTCATCATGTGGGCTGGTTGTAGCTTGCGTGTGGACTTCATCCCTGCCGCGCAGTTTGTGGCCATTATGTCCGCGGTTTTGACATCAGTTGGAAACATCACTTTTATTTCCATCGTTTATCAACTCTGTTGTATTTGCCTTCATACCATTTCATCCACTTTGTCTACCATGATTCTAACCTCGCTCACCCTAACCTAAACGACACGGTTGTAATTCGTCTTGTGGTAATTGAGTGAGAAAAAGGTCTGAAAGACTAGCAACTTCTTTTGGGTAACAATGAACGTAAACACGTTTTCCCATAGCAAGGAGCTTTTTAACCGTTTGTTTTAAATCGCGTTTTTCTCTCCAAGATAATGGATTGAGCGGAGAAATCACAACCGTATCAAACTTTGACAAGTCAAAGCTTGAGTGTATTGGTATTTGGTCTACTAAATGTGGTGAAATCCAATTTACAAACTTGGTTGTCTTTTTCGGAAGACATTTTAAAAGGAATGTCTTTCCACTTCCTATTGTTCCTGCGACCAGAACCACTTTCACTATTGACATATTATCACCTCTGCTCCAATTTTTTAATTTTCTTGTACATATCTGGAGTGCAATTAACGAACACGCGGTGCCCGCTTGCTACCAGTGTTTTGATCATGTCGTCCAAGTGTTTCAGAGCAATGGCAGTGAACGCATCAGCTTCCAACACCACATTATGGCAAACTATGAAATCTTTGCTCTTTAATGCTGCAAGTGTCAGATTTGTCAGTGATTGTTGGTGCGTCAGCGAGTTGGTCAAGTGCGTCTTTCCACTTCCGTATTCTCCAACAATATAGAGCACACTACCAAATAAAGTTTTTCCCATATTCACACATCCATTAATCAAACGTCACAGTTTTTGACAAGCTGTAGGTTTGCAACATCTTCTTTTCTACGGACTCGTCTTTCTCAACCCACGACATGCAAAGTGCAAGGTTGCTTGATTGTTTGATGAGTTTCTGCACGTTTTCTTTCTCCTTTTCTATTATTTGGTTTGCCCTTCTTAACAACATCTCTGTTGTCTCTATTCGACTTTGGTACCATGCAAGTCTCTTCTTTTTCTTCAGCTTTTCAAATTTCGGATCTTCATCGGCGCACTTCTTGCAAATCTTCAAACTGTGGAATGTTGTTTCTGGAGCTTCAAGATCTTTCACAGTTATCCACGGTTCTATGTCTTCTGCATTCCTCATCCTGTACCCTTCATGGTCACCCTCATAGTGAAGCTCGTAGCTGTACACCGCCCTTTCGCACAGTTCGCATATTTCATAATACTTTTTTTCATCGCCCAATTTTTCATCTCCTAACACGTTCCTCTCTTATTACCTGCCTGAGCCTTTGCTCATTTTTCATGAGCCTGTGCATGTACCAAAGTGAAAAGAATATTGCGAACATGGTGCACACAAACACACCATATGGCATGAATGGTGGCACAGGCAAAATCCACATTATTGGAATGCTTACCATCTGCGTAATTATTGCAATCCACGGAAGGTAATGTATTATGAACTTCTCTTTCCTCGTGAGCGGCCTTGGCAACGTAAAGCTAATCACTTTTGTCAGCCTCCAACTTTTTGAAATATCCAAGATCCAACCCTATGATGTACAGACCTTCAAGTATCCTGAGGTTTGCCTGCAGTTTTGCCCGATTAAGAGGATGTATAGACCAAACATTATACTCGTTCTCACATAACGATGACACCATGCAACTGCCACTATGGCATCTTGTTATTGTCCCCATACTTCTGTCAACTCTGTCGTGCGTAAGACAGAAACCGCAACTGTATGGCTCACCATCTCCAGTCAGCCTGTAAATCCACGTGTCAACCGAATCAAAGAACTCACATTTTGTAGGTTTGGGTGCAGTCTCTTTGTGTTTCCATTTTTGGCAAAAGTCTTTGTCCACCACGTGCGATGAATTGCATGAACATACCTGGCATGTGGAGCATTCTGGTCTGACTTCAGGTGTTGATATCATTTGGTGTCATCCTCCAAATACTCTTCAAGGTCTTCATACAACAGTTTTGTACTGGCCTTTTCTGGTCCTAAATGAGTAAGGATTATCTTCCCTTTCTGTTTTGATTTTCTGATCAGCACTGAAGGTGTTCCAGCATTGGCCGAAGCATCAATCTGCATCTTCACCTGTTTACTTGAATGATACCCAGTTTCTTTCTTTACCTCTATCGGCACGCCATAGCCATACTTTACCGCAACAAGATCAAACAGCTGACCTCTTGAAGGGACCCATATTGTTTTACCGTCCCTCACAAACGTGCGCACTGGCGCAACAAGTGTGAACACAAGCCAACCCCTAGATTCGAGCTTCTCTTTTACCCAACGCCTGAACACTGACTCTTTCAACCTATGTCAACTCCGTATCTGCTCACCGAGAGCATCTTGTCGAAATTGCCAACATGAAGATGCAAGCACATACTTTTGACCTTCCAGTAAATGATAATGAATAATCCTTTATGCGAAAGGTATGATTGCCAAGAGTTTGATAGTGATTTCATTTTCTTTTCCTCTGAGCGGAGCGAATAGCCATGTTCTTTGGATGCATGATATCGTTTATTGCCAGGTTCATGAGAATGAGGTCTTCGTAATTGAACTTCATTATCCTGCGGTGCTCAGTATAGCGTTCTATATCTGAAAGCCTCTTACCTTTAACGATCATTAGCTTCATAAGCCTTGCAGTGTCCTGTTCCTTCTCAATGACATCCATTTCAATCCTGTCTTTGAATATCCTGAGCTTTGTTGCATAGAAACCTGAAGTCAATGATTTCTCATCAAGCTCCATGTCCACGACTATACACTCTGAGTTTTCTACTATCTTTTTCATTTTGTTTTCACCATAACTTTTGGTTCGATAACAATGCACGTCTCTTCAGCTCTGGAATCAGATTTTTTCTGTGGATTATGCTGCGGGAAGACCACACGCATACAGCTTCTATCATGACAATGACGAGCATGGCCACAAGTGTAGGAATTGTTATTGCGCATGTAATCGTAAACAAAGATTGCTTTAAATGCAAAAGGAACGGCCTTGTTTTGTAGACACGACTATTCCTGTCTCCGCAATATTCACAAATGCGTATTTCCTCAACTATTATAGTCCTTAGAGGATTTTTCATTTTATTCCCACCAGCAATTGCAAATGCGCCTGCAGAAGACGCAGTAATGTTCAAACCAAGATCTTGAGTCGTCCTTGTCTTTGGCCAACCAATCGTAATAAAACTGGTGACCACGACTTATCGCTTTCATAACCTTCTCGAAAAAAGGAAGGTTGTGCTCGCAGCTTATCAGTAGAACTAAAAGAGTATTTCTCATTTTTTCAGTTCCTCAACTTTCAACTTTTCTTCATGATCTTGACGATCCCACACAACCGCCAATCTCAAAACTATAATATAACCCGCAACGACTGGGATCTCCAACATTATTGAAATCTTGGACGCCCAGAATAGCAACAGAAGATAAACCACAATTGCTGGAATCGCCATTTTCCAAAATGTTATTCTCACTTTTTCAACTCCTTTAATTTCTCGTCAATTTCTGGACAACTACCACCATACTCCTTCAAATCATGATAGTGCCTGCAACGAAGTTCAAACCCAGTTTCCTTATCATGATGAATGTAGCATTGTTTTGAATCCTTCAGACACTTCATCTTTTCACCACAACAGACTTCAAATCTTCCCTAACCTGCATGAGAAGTTTGCCGAGCATGTCCTTGCCTTTCTTGCCCCAGAACAGGTCGGTGGGACTGTCCTCATGAATCACGGCGTCTCCAGTGGCAAGCAATTTCTGCTTCAGGTCTTCATGCTGTGAAAACTTTGCCCTAAGTCCAGCAAGCATGATTGAAACCTTTGTCTCTTCCCATTCATGGTTATTGAACTCTTTCCCATCTCTCAGTGTTCTTCCAGCTATCATTGCAAGGTAAGGCGAAGGCGCTTCCAGTATCCATGCACTTACCACGGGATCTTTGGCCTTCATGGACTGGTAGAAGTGCTCGTTGGTGGGATACACGTTGTCGCCAACGATTTGGATGTACCTGGCAAAGTTTGAGAGCCAGCCGTACTCTCCGTCGCGCAGGTAAAAGTTGATTTCCAAGGCCGCTGGAGCGGCATTGATTTCTTTCATTCCTCTCCCTCCTTTACCTCAAAATCCTGCCTGCTTATTATGCTACACTTGCCTATTGTGGTAACATAGCGGTAATTGGGATAAATGATACCTGCCGCTCTCATTTCAGGATTGTCATCTGCTAACTGCACCTCTCCTATAGTGATGGTGTCTGCATCCTCACATATGACTATTCCCGCAATTCTTAATACTGAAAGCTTTTTGAGCCATTCCAAATCTTCTTCAAAGAATGCAACATCTGGTTTCCTGTATTCTATAGGATCCTTAATTTTGAGGAATACTACTTTCATTTCAATCAACTCAAATGTGTGCGCATTATCCTTTTTACGTATTCATCTCTTCCGTGGCCACAAAAGTCACAGAACTTGTCCTTGACCATGTACTTGCCGCACTTTGGGCATTTCTCCAGTTCAATGACTTTTTCGGAATCTATCAGATTGTCAATCTTTAACTCGTGCAATTTTATTAGACGCTGCACTTGGTGTTCAATATCCATTTTTGGGATATTTTCACGGTATCCACAACTGAGACATTTCTTGACTCCGTGTTCATCAATATATTCGCCAAACGTCCACTTTCCACATTTTGGGCATTGTTCCATAGTTTACACCTTTGTTTTTATTGTCAAATACTATTCAAAGAGTCCCTCCAAAGATAACAAGAACCCTCTCACACTAATGAAGAAAACAGTTACAAACAGAGGTATAGTCATCCATGCAGACAATATTCCGAAATATGTCCAACTCAATATTGTTGGACCACTGAACCAGAGACCAGCTAAAGCCAATATCCAAGTGGCAATAGGATGCGATCCAACGAATTTGTGTTTTACATTCCATTCATTCATTCTATCACAACCAAATGAGTTTATCTAGGTTTCTCTCCTACAATGAGCAAGTTCAGTTTTATAGGCATCCTTGCATCCTGCACAAGTTTTCTCTCCACATGGCAGTAAAGATGCTTTGATGACTTCTTCTATTACCCACTTGCCATTTTCTTGACCGTATAATACTGCATCTCCTTCCTCAATAACTTTACTCAATTCACCAACCTCCATGAAATCATCCTGAGCGAATCAGTCCTATATGTAACCGTATAGTTTGCGCCGACCAAGAGGTTGATATTCCCACTGAAATGGAGATGCAGACCGTTGTTGAGATAGACGTTGGTTTGAGAGCGCCAAATGTCATACGCGCACGAGGAAACTATTGATGTTACCGTGGCTGAATTGTTGGCATCTGAGAATATCGGTTGGTTGTCAAAGGCACTGTACACCACTGCAGCAACAATCACCAATATTATTGGAATTACAAATATTGCAGCCTTTGTCTTAGCCTTATTCTCAGGAGATGACAAACATGTTTTCATTTTACCACCAGATGTAGTTAATTATACCGCCAACGATTATCCAGTACAACGTACCAGTCCATTGGATGTCTTCCCTGTACACTATTATTATTGAATTATCCTCAATCAATCTGATGAAATCTTGGTTGTAAATTCTGATCTTGTCAGAGAATCCTCTTAACATCGAATCAATAACAGTTACATTTGAAGGCAGAGAATCTTTGACTTCTTTGATGATAGTTTGCTGCCTTTTTTCATCGTTCGGTAAATCTATGAAAACCAAGCAACAAGCAACCAAAGCAACACATG
>Ga0315296_10004465_pt1 | contig 11400 bp, 9 predicted proteins | sample YL17G14_18_MG_FD_203921 | JGI IMG/M metagenome (GOLD analysis project Ga0315296, IMG submission 203921) | Sediment microbial communities from Yellowstone Lake, YNP, Wyoming, USA - YL17G14_18 | ecosystem: Environmental > Aquatic > Freshwater > Lake > Sediment | place: USA: Wyoming | collected...
TCGAGGAGACGCTCGACCTGAGCCTATCCTTAGGGGCGAACCACGTGGTCTGCAACCGGTTCGTCGGTGCTCCCGGCGCAGAAGTCGCCCCCAGCCAGGCTCAGGTACGTGCGGCGGTGGCTACGGTCGAGGCGCTGCGCGCTGCGGGGCAACCTGTACGCTTTGGGAACTGCATCCCTCAATGTTTTGCTGTCTCGTCCTCGAGAGGATGTACTGCCGGGAGCACGTTTGCCACGTTGGACCCGTGGGGGCGCATGCGGCCGTGCAACCACGCGCCGCTCGTCGCGGGCGACCTGCGCACCCAGTCTGTCGAAGAAGTGTGGCAGGGTCAGGCTATGGCCCGTTGGCGCTCGCTGGTCCCCGCCGGTTGTGCGACTTGTCCGGCCTTGGCGGCCTGCCACGGCGGCTGCCGGGCCCAGGCGTTGCTGGCTGGGCAGGACCAGGATCCGCTCGTCCGAGGTGTGCTAGAGGAGACAAGGAGACAAGGAGACAAGGGGACAAGGAGACCCGATCCAGTGCTGCCGCTATACGCCGGGTTGCGTCCGGTCGGGCGATTTACCCATCGGCTTGAGGGCGGCGTTGGGGTGCTGCTTTGCAAGAGCACAGTGGTTCCTGTGCCGCCTGGCTGTGACGGGGTGATTCCACAACTGGACGGCTCTATGACTCTCCGCCAGATCGAACGACGGTACGAGGGCGCTGCGGTTGACTGGATTGGAGCACTCCATCAGGAAGGAATAATCGCGTGGGCATCTCGAAACCGAGACTTCCGAAGTCTCTGAGACTTTGGAAGTCTTGAAGGGTCATTTGCCCTCAAAATGCGCGATCACCTCTCGCGCCACCGCATCCTGCCCGCGTGGAATTGGCACCCACACGACGTCTTCCTGGGTGCCGGTGCGCGAGGGGTAGGCGATCGTGAACTCGATCGCCGCCGGATCGCCTTCGACCAGCGCCACGCCCACCAGCCGGCTGCCCAGCCGGCTCCACAGGTGCAGGCGCCCGTTCAGGTAGATGCCGTCGGACGAAATCAGCGCCTCCCCGGTGCTACGCCGGTTGCGCCTGTATTCCAGATGGGGCACGCCGAACGCCAGGACCGCCAAGATAGCGAGCATGCCGATGAGCACGAGCGCCACCCACTTGCCCGCTTCTGGGTCGAAGATCAGGCAGGCACCCCCGATGACCACTGTGATGGCCATGACCAGCCAGAACAGCGAGCGCTTCTCGGTCCTCTCACGCTCGAACTCGGCCCCGGCGTACCGCTGCCATTCGCCCGGCTCGTAGTGCCAGTGCGCCAGCAGGTTTTCCCCTGCCAGTATCTTTTGCAGCGTAGCCGCCCGTGCCCTGTAGACCAGACCCACCACCGCGCCGACGATCACGACAAATATGCCGACAAAGTTGAGCGCGTACCCGCCTCGCATCATGTCCATGCCGGCCAGGCCGGGCGCGACGATCAGCGCGACGCCGACGGCCGCGATGACCAACCCGGCTACGACGCCGGTTTTCTCTGGATTTTTCTGGTTAGACACGTGTATTCCTTTCAAGGTTGAGCCGCCTGCTCACCGGCAGGTGGCATTTTGCCGGAGGGCCGTGGCGCCAGGCACACCAACAACACGAGCGCAGTCCCTGTAACGGCCCCGATGAGTGCGCCTGCGCCGAACAGCGCCGCCGAGCCGAGCCCCCTTCCCACCAGGAGTGCCAACCCCCAACCCACTGTCGTGGCCACGATCCACCACCCCGCTCGTTGCACGCCGTGCCGCAGGATCAGCCATTGCCCCACGCCGATCAAAGCGCCCAACGCAAGCAGGGCGGCGGAGGAGACAATGGAAGAATGGAGAATGGAGAATGGAGAATTGAGAAGCGGTTGGACTGCTCCATTTCCGGCCCACAAGGCCATCGGCAAGCCCGTTGCCCAGCCTGCCATGGTCAACAAGATCCAGCCGTTGGCCTTGCTCAGGATGCGGCGCAGGACGATCCATTGGCACACTCCGCTAAACCCGCCGCCCAGGACGCCTCCGATCACGATTGCCCTGAGCGCAATCAGGAAGCCGCTTTCGTACTGAGCAGGCCCGGCGGTCCCACTCATAGCACAAAATAGTATGCTTCCTACAATGGTTGCCAGGGCAGATAAAACCGCGTCCCTCGCCCGGCGATGCAGGGCGAACCGTTGGAGCAGGCCAACGATTGCGCCGAGGATGACACCCACGATTGCCCCTTTCCACAGTACAGGCGACAGGCGCTCCCACAGCGACAATCTCAGGTAGGCTTCCACTTCGTCCGTGTCCCAGATCACGGACGCCATGATGGTGCCCATGCCCACGATCGACGCCAGCAACCAGCCCAGGGCCGCGCTGACGACCCACATGATCCACCGGAGTGTCCAATGGGGCCAGACTTTTGCCGTTTGTGATTGTAGTTGGTTGATCATCTACGTTGGCTCCTTTACGTCAACTTACAGGCCAGTGATGCTGACCGTCTGCAAAATGACGCTGCCGTTGAGAGTGCCGGCGATGGAAAGGCGCTTCCCGGTCTCGACGACGTACATCCCCACCTCCAGCCGGTACGCGCCCGGTGCGGCGTCGGCGCGGACGGGGATCTCGTATACGTCGGCCACGACCTCGCCCACCAGCCACAGGCTGGTCGGATACGTCCCACCGACCGGATAGTTGTCCCGCTGGCCGGCCAGCGTCCCGTCGGGAGCCAGGAGGTGGGTGAAAACGGTGTAGCCCTCGTCCATCTCGGCCAACGCCCGCCAGTACAGCGTGAGTCTGAGCGTGTCCCCTGGCCTGACGGCTTCCGCCGGGAGATCGTACCCGAGCAGTTCGACCTGGCTGCCGAGCGTAGCGTTGAGCGGATGGGGGATGGGCGGGACGTCGAACGTGCGTGCCACTGCCTGTACCGTGACGACGCCCAGATCGAGTGGCCCGCCTTTCTGTGCGCCTGTCGCGGAGTCGCTCAGGTGGAGCCGGAGGAGATAGTCGCCCGGCGGCATCTGGCGCGGCAGGCGTGGGTCGTAGCGGTCCACGACGACCTCGCCCGCGCTCCAGCCGGAGGTAGGATAAGTATCGTGGACGGGGGCGCCCGCGTAGAGCGTCGCGTCGCCCAGCGTGAGGCGGACGTCGGTATTGGCCAGGGAAGACGCAGCGGCCCGCCAGAAAAGCGTCAGGTAGAGCGGCTCGCCAGGCCGGGCGCCGGGCGTGTCCAGGTTGGCCCCCAGCAGCGTGAGCCCCTCGAGGCGGGCGTCCAGGCGGGCGCGGATGCCCAGGTCCTCAGGCGCAGGCGGCGCGGCGGCGCGGGCCAGGCGCACCGGCAGTTCGACGGCCGTGCCGGCGTAGCGCCCATCCTCGTCCAGCACGGGCAGTTGCGCGTCGGCGCTGCCAGAGTAGAGGCCGAAGCGGACCCGGTAATCGCCGGGGGGCGCCCCCGGAGCGACCGGGATCGAGAGGTGGTCCACCACCCACTCGCCGGGCGTCCATTGCTCGGAAGGGTAATGGAAGGGCAGCGTCTCCCCCCACACGAAGCCCCAGCGGTCGGCCAGGCGGGCTAGGGGCCCATAGTCCGCCGGTTCGGGCACGTTGACCACGCGCCACCAGACGGCCACCCCGGCGCTCTCGCCGGAGCGGGGCTCGCCGAGCACGTCGTAGCCGAGCAGGGTGATGGCGTGGGCCAGGTCGGCGGTCAACGGATGGGTCGGAAAGAGGCCGGGTTGAGGACCGACGCGATAGGCGTGGAAGGCCGGCGCACCGTCCGGCCCGGGGGGCGCGGCGACGAGTGAGCCGCCCGGTAGCACCGCTTCGGCCCAGGCCAGGTCCTGTGACGCCGAATGGGGGAAGACCAGGAGCGCATCCCCTTCCGCCGGGAAGACGACAGTTCTTCCCCCGCACAGCCAGCGGATCGCCGTGTAGTCCCTGGCCAGGGCGGCCAGCGTGGGGTGGCGGTAGTGGACGCTGGCGACGTAGGGGGTCGTGGCAGTCAGGTCGGCCCGGTTGAGGTATGCGGCCACGTCGGCCAGGTCGCCGTCGGCAGCGTAATACAGTTCGGCGGAGGAGGCCCAGTCGCGGAAATAGGCCGTGGCGGTGATGGGGGTGAGAACGGCCAAAAGCAGAATGAACAATGAACAATGAACAATGGCGAATGGCGAATCTACGAATCTACGAATGGGCGAATGGCGAATAGCGAATGATGCGCGATCCGCGATCCGCGATTTGCGATTTGCGATTTGCGATTTGCGATACGCGATTTGCCGATTTGCTGATTTGCTGATTTGCAATTTGACCGCCCACAGGCCCAGCGCAGGGAAGACGTAGACGAAGGGCAACAGCCCGACTGCGCGCAGGTTGCTCGGCGTGATATCTCCCGTCGCGAGCGCGCTGGGGAGGAGCATGACGGGCAGGGAGGTGAGAAGGAAGATGCAGGCGGCGAGTTGGAGAGTGGAGAATGGAGAATGGAGAATCTGCGAATCTACGAATCTACGAATGGACGAATGGGCGATTTGCGATTTGCGATTTGCGATTTGCTGACTTGCTGATTTGCTGATTTGCCGATTTGCCGATTTGCCGATTTGCGATTTTCCTAGCGCGACAATGCCGATGACAAACAGGACCGCAGTGACCGGATCGAACAGGGGGCGATGGGGCAGGTTGAAGCGGATGTAGGGGTCGCCCCGCAGGAAGAACATCCCCAGGCAGGCGCGGAACCCGGCCCACGCCTCGGCCAAACCGGCGGGGGCGACCTGTTGTGTGCGGGTGAGGAAACTGCCGGGGTGGGTCAGCCAGTAGCAGGCCAGCGGTGCCAGCGCCAGCGCGGCGACGGCGACGAAGAGGGCCAGTTGTACCAGGCGTGCGCGGCGATGGCCGCGGTCGGCGATGAGAAGAGCCACCAGCGCGGCGGCCAGCGGGATGGGGAAGGCGCGGGCGGCCAGGTAGGTATAGGCGGTCAGGCCGCAGCAGAGGCCGGCCAGAAGAAGCCACGGGAGCCCTCCTTTCCCTCCCCCAACCCCTCCCCTTCCCCCCAATTCTGGGGGGAAGGGGAGGGGAGAAATCCCTTCCCCACCCCCGCCCATTCCCCTCGAACCTAAGCGCAGGCCTCGCCAGAGCGCGGCAACGGTCAGCGCCTGCATGAGCGGCTGGGTCACGGCGCGGAACCCGTAGCGGCTGAAGACGAGGTGCCAGAAGGAGGTGGCCAGGAACGCTCCGGTGAGGAGTGCGATCCAATCGGCGTCGCGCTGCCCGTGCAGCAGTTCACGGACTGCCCACACGGTCGCCACGACGGTCGCCAGCCCCACCAGCGCGGCGCTCAGCCGCAGCGCCAGCGGCGTCGCGCCGAGGAGTTTCATCCACAGTGCGACCCAGTAGAAGAACAGGACCTCTTTGCCGGTGTAGGAAGGGATGAAGATGGGGGTCTCGAGACCACGGGCGATTTCACCCGCCAGGATGACGTTGGCCGCCTCGTCGTAGTGCAGGCCGAGTGGCAGTTCGGGCAGGCGGTACAGGCGCAGCCCCGCCGCGATGAGCAAGACGAACAGCAGTGCTACGACGAAGGGCCAGCGTGAGGTGTGGGTGGTGTGATCCATTGAAAGCCATTATAGCAGGCAGGGGGCAGGAGGCAAGAGGCAGGGGGCAGGATGCAGGATGCAGGATGCAGGATGCAGGATGCAGGTGCTTGACTCGCCTGGTCAGGCGCGGGGATGGATAATCCATGCTTCCGTGCGACAGCCAGCCTGCTATAGCGTCTCTGATGTTTCCCAGTGCCTCTTCCTCCGTGTCTCCTTCCGACACGCAACCGGGCAGGGCAGGCACGACGACCGTATATCCCCCTTCTTCGGCTGGTACCAGAACCACATGATACTCTACCATCGCTACACTCCGGTTGTGAAGACCAGGCCTGCACCGCTGCCGGCGCGGCAGGCGAAGATGGTGGGTTCCCAACCGACCTGTTGCCGGTAGCGGCGGGATACTTTGGCCTCGAAGTCGGCCACGGCCTCCTGGCGCACCAACGCGACGATGCAGCCCCCCCATCCCGCGCCGGTCAGCCGCGCCCCGACCGTCCCTTCGACGGCGCGCGCCGCCCCGACCAACGCCTCCAGTTCGGGGCAACTGATCTCATAGTCGTCACGGGCGCTGGCGTGGGCCTGGTCCAGCAAACGGCCAACCATCACAATGTCGCCCGCTTCCAGCGCAGCAACCGTGGCCCGCACCCGCCCGTTCTCGCTGTGGACGTGGCGGCAACAGGCCCGCACGCGCAGGCCGACGTCGTCCGCCGGAAGCGGCACGTCGTCCAGGTCGGCCCCTCGGGCGCGCGCCTCGGCCACGCTTAACACCTCCGGCAGAAGCGGGGCCAGTGCGGCCCAGTCCACGTCCTGCACGTCGCGCAGGTGGGCGATGCCGGGGTAGTGGGGGCGCAGGCAGGCCACCCCGGTGCGGCAGGCCGCCACGCGCAGGTTGTACTCGCCCCGCACGTTGGTGTGACGCACGCCGGTGTCGGCCACCAGGATGCGGACTTCCGACGGCAACGGAACGTGGGCGAAGGTGTACCGGTCCGGCCCCTCGACCCGGCTCGGGGCAGGCCCCTCGACCTGGCTCGGGGCAGGCCCCTCGACCTGGCTCGGGGCAGGCCCCTGCGGGCGACAATCGAGGAACAGCGCGTGGCCCGGGCGGGCCAGCAGCGCGATGAACTGATCCATGATTCCGCCCCGCGTGCCCACGTACCACTCGGCCTCGCTGCACATGCGGGCGAAGGGGACGGGCTCCGGCTGCCAGCCGTTGAGGTGCGCCAGCGCCAGCGCCGCCACGACGGTCAGCGCCGACGACGAACTTACCCCGGCGCCGCGCGGGACGCCGTGGGGTGGGGCGGCGACCACCAACGCGTCCATTCCGCACAGACGTGGACCTGCTGTAATGCGTAATCCGTAATCCGTAATGCGTAATCCGTCCATCCCGCAGACGGGTGGGCCTACCTGCTGGGCCTCCACTTGTTGGGCTACCATTTGTGCCGCGCCTCGCGCATAGTTCGACCAATCGCCCCGCGGGGCCGAAGGGATGGTCGGGCCGATGGTAAAAGTGTGCGGGGCGAAATCAGGCTCGACGTTGTGCAGGCGAACGAGCAAATCGGGGCGCGGGCGGGCCAGCAGCAGCACGTCGCGGTCGAGCGCCACCGGCAGGACGAAGCCGCCGTTGTAGTCGGTGTGCTCGCCGATGAGGTTGACCCGGCCAGGGGCACGGAAGGTGTGGACCGGGCCAGGCCCGTAGATGCGAGCGAACGTCGCCAGCGCGGCCGTGTAGCGGGCCTGCTGCACGTCCGCCGCCTCACCGTAGATGCGCTCGAGCGCGTTGGGCGTGGACATGGGCTATGCCAGCGTGTCAGAGATGGGGATGGCGAGCGGGCCGACTTCCTGGACGACGACGTGGACGACGAGAGTGTGAGGGCCGGGCTCGAGCCGCATGCTACGAACGTGCACTGTGACGGACGCGTTGACGGGGAAGAGCAGGGGGGCCTGGGCGGAGACCTCAGCGGTCGTGCGTGGCTTACCGCTGGGCGGGACGAGCGTGACGAGCGCCGGGTCTATTGCCTGCCCGTCCACGTCGAGGCCGTTGAAGGCGGTGATGGTGCCGGGAGCGATGGAGTTTTTGAGGTCGAGGGCGAAACCATCGCCTTCTACACGCAGCGAACCCTTGACGTAGAGTTTCTTCAACACGAACGGTGGAATGACGGGCATGAGATACTCCTTAACTCTCGTGGTATAGTAGCGGTAAGCAGTATAGCACAGTCTCCGATCTAGGCCAATTGTCATGTCAGGGAGTAGGCTAAACTTCTGCCACGACGGCGTCGTGGTCCGGCAAAATGTCCTCCGCGTTGCGCACGGCGGGGAACAGGTAGCCGCCCAGGCCCGCCAGCGCGGCCAGTATACCGGTGACGACAAACAGCAGTCCCATCCCTGCGCCGGGGCCGGTGCCCACAAGCCGGCCAAAGACGGGCGTCAGGCGGCCGCCGGCCGCCATCGCGGGCTCCAGCACCCGGTCGGCCAGCGGGCCCGCCAACAACTGGCTGAGCGGCAACACCAGCCAGGCGATAAACGTGCGCGTGGTAAAGACCCGCCCCTGCACGTCGGGCGCGACCTTGGCCTGCCAGATGGCCTGGTTGGAGCCGTTGATGATAGGGCCAAAGAAGGACCCCAGGAAGATGCTCACCGTCCAGACGGCCAGTGTCCGCCCCAGGCCCAGCACCGTATATCCCAGCAGCCCCATACAGAACCAGCCCAGCAGCACCCCGTGGACGCGGCGCTTGGGGCCACCCCAGGCGCTCATCGCCAGCCCGCCCACCACGCCCCCGATCGCCCCGGCCGACTGCACGCTCCCAAAGATCAACTCGTTGTTCCCGGTGCGGCCCAGGATCATCGGCGCCAGGACCGCGTAGCCCAGGCCGCCGAAAAAGTTCCCCACCAGGAAGACCAGTTGCAGCCCCAGCAGGCTGGGCCGGGCAAAGATGTAGCGGAAGCCGTAGGTCGTTTCTTTCAAAAAGCCGCCGGCGCCTTCACGCCCCGCTTCGCTCCTGGGTGGCTGGGGAATGTGGACGAAGAACAGCGTGGTAATCGCGGCCGCCGCGGCGACTAAATCCATGATCAAGATGCCGGTGAGGCCCACCGGCCTGATCAAAGCCCCCGCCAGGAGCGGCGCAAAGACGGCCGAGGCATTGCCGGCCAGCTCGAGCATCCCGTTGGCCCGCGCGTATTGCTGCTTGGGCAGCATCAACGTGATGGCGACGGAGTAGGCCGGCCACTGAAAGCCCTGGAAGATGCCGGAGATCGTGGCGGTAATGTAGAGGTGCCAGATTTGCAGGTGGCCCGTCGTGTAGAGGATCAGGATGGCCACGGTCGTCAGCGCAGCCGCAAAGTCGCTGAGCATCATCATCAGTTTGCGGTTGCTGCGGTCCACCAGCGTGCCGACGAAGGGGGCGAGGACGACTATAGGCGTCACGAAGAAGAAGCCGACCAGCGCCAGCGGTGTAGCCTTGCCCGTGACCTGGTAGGCCCACAACGTCAGCGCAAAGTTGCTCATCGCTGTGCCCAGGAGCGAGAAAATCTGGCCGATCCACACTGTAGTGAAGGCCGCCATGCCGGTGGGGGACTTCTGTGGAGGTTTCACGAGCCCGCATTGTAACCACATTTATGGGGGTGTCAAGCGAGTAAGGAGTGTGGAGTGTGGTGGAGGGTGGGGGGTTGACAAAATCTCACAATGGGCTAGGATATAAAGCACTACCAGGAAAGGTGATGCAGATGGCTATCGAGGTACAAGCATTGGTAAACGCCGGAGTGTATCCGGACACCAGTACCGCCATTCAAGAAGCATTGCGTGTGCTGTGGCAAGAGCGCCCCGACGTGCGTATTGACGTCGCTGTCCACCGCTACCGTACTGAAGACCTCTCGGTGGCCAAAGCAGCCGCGCTGGCGGGTGTCTGCTTTGACCGCATGAAAGAGATTCTGGCCAAACGCGGCGTGCCCCTGCGCTTGGGGCCGGAGACGCTGGAAGAAGCACGGGCCGAACTGGACTCATTGCAACGGATGCGCTCGTGAACAGGATTGTCAACTCTCCCTCGGAATCACTGAAGCACTGAAACCGCTGAGGCCACTGATTCAGCGTTTTCATTCCGTCTCAGTGTCTTCAGCGGTTCCAGCCGTTATTGCTCCACCTCCAGGCACACGCGCAGCAGGAAATACACAGCCCGGTTCTTCGCCGCTTGATCGTCAGGGTTGGGGCCGAAGAGGTCCAGGTCATGCTGGATGTGTTCCAGGTCGGCGCGTTTGAGATCCACTTCTGCCTGTTTCGGTGCCCACTCTGGATGGCTCGCCAGGTAACTGCTCAATGCCTTTGCCCCGCTGATGGGATTGTGAACAATCTGTTCGCGGATGGCGGCCATGTCGCGCGAGACTTTTGAAGTCTTGGAGACTTCGGAAGTCTGGGCAGGAGCCATAGCGATGGGAAAGTTCAGGTCCAGGTCCTTGACCTTGAGGATGGGAATCTGCCTGGGCTCATCGGACTGCACCGCCTCGTTGACGTGGTGAAACACGTCCAGCACGTGAATTAGGCCGTCGCCGCGCACAGCAGCCCTGCCGCCCAACGCCTGGAGCAGGTGATAGGTGAACAGGCTCAGGTCGCCCCGCGGCCGGATGTAGGAGAACTGGTTTTCCTTCGACGAAGCAATGATGACACGGCCGCTGCCCTGGCTCAGGGCCTCGTAGTAGGCCTCAGGTAAGCCAGCCTTCCATACGAGGGTCCCATCGGCGGCTTTCAATTCCGCTGAACCACCGGCGTGACAGGCATCCAGCATCACCAGTAGCTTCCGGGCGGGGATGGCAGCAAGCAACTCGCTGAACTCGTCGCCAGAGATAGCGGTGTGGACCAGGTCGTCGGGATCGGCCTCACGAGGACAGAGGTAAGTACGCCAGTTGCCACTTTCCAGCGCTCGCCCGCCATGGCCGGAGAAGTAGAGAAAGACGGTAGATTGGGGACTGGTAGACTGGGCCAGGGATCGCAGAGAAGTACGGATGTTAGCAGCAGTGGCGTCGGGACCGGTCATGACATGGACATTGCCTGGCGGGTAGCCGCAGCGGGCCGGGTCAGTGAGGATTGCGTTGATGGCCTGTGCATCACGGACAGTAGCGGGTAGATTGACGAACCTTGGATTCAGATAGCTTCCAGCTCCAATAAGCAGAGAATGAGCGTTGCCAAATATTCTTGTTGGCACGTTTTCCTCCGAAGGTGTATTTTCATTGCGGCCAGGGACCACAGGAGGAAGCTCCTCTAATTGCTCCAGCACTTTTTCGTAGATTCGATTACGAACCCTGCAAAAACCTCGTTCATCTCCCTTGAGGATACCAATCAGGTTGAGAGGCATATGCACAGGATGTATTTCCGGGTTGAATTCAATTCTCTCTCCTCGGCGGTATCCCTCCTGGACCCTTCGAATACTGTCAAGAAGGTCGGGCTTCTTGATGAGCCTTTCTACAACCCGAGGCAGGTGATTTCCGTCCTCGGCACACAAATGCGCAATCGCATCATTCACTACTTCTCGGGTAATGGGTGGTTTCACCCTGAAGAGATAATTACATGCCCATTGTGTCAAGTAGGGTTGCCCATCCGTCCATTCATATATCCAGGTAGCTACCTGATCCGTCTGGGCGGAGGACAAACCTAAATGGGTGACTAGTTGTCCCACCTGCGAGGCATTGAAATCCTTAAGGCGGACTTGCTGGCAGATGTTGAAAGGAGAGCATATCGGGTTTCTGACCAGATCGTTAGTATTGCAGGTGCCAACGATCATAAAAGCCAGTCGTTTAAGATAGGGATCACCCCCTCGGTTATCGTGTAAGGCTTTCAGTGGACTGTAAAAGTCTTCCGCCCACGGCAATTG
>Ga0315296_10004466_pt1 | contig 11399 bp, 15 predicted proteins | sample YL17G14_18_MG_FD_203921 | JGI IMG/M metagenome (GOLD analysis project Ga0315296, IMG submission 203921) | Sediment microbial communities from Yellowstone Lake, YNP, Wyoming, USA - YL17G14_18 | ecosystem: Environmental > Aquatic > Freshwater > Lake > Sediment | place: USA: Wyoming | collected...
GCCGTAGGTGATATGGGCCGCGTAGGCTTCCTTGCGGTCTACAGGGCGGAGGTATTTGAAGTCGCCCCGGGCGTACTCTGGATCGAAGAGGAAGGCGGCGCCCTCGCCCTGCTGAAGCAGGCCGACGGTAAGCCCCAGCAGGTGATAGATAGGCCCCATCCACTGCACATCGCGACGGGCCAGGTAGTCGTTGACGGTGATCAGATGGGCACCCCGGCCGGTCAGGCCGTTCAGGTAGAGGGCAAGGGTGGCCACCAGGGTCTTGCCTTCACCGGTCTTCATCTCCACCACTTTGCCCTGGTGGAGGAAGATGCCGCCCAGAATCTGTACGTCGAAGTGGCGCATGGAGGTGGTGCGCTTGGAGGCCTCCCTGACGGCGGCGAAAGCCTCGGGGAGCAAGTCGTCCAACGAGACACCCGCCCTCAGCCTGCGGAGGAACTCCTCGGTCTTGTCGCGCAGTTGCCCATCGGTGAGGTCTTTGACCTGGGCTTCCAGCTCCCCGACCTGATCTACCAGCGGTTGGAGGCGATCCAGTTCCTTCTGGTTAGGGTCGCCTCCAAACCTCGACACTAGTTTCAGCACAACTGCTTGCTCCTCACGCCTGATCGTACGGGAGACACAGGGCGCGCCGCTTCTGCACTTTCGATGTGGAGCGCAGCGGCCATGGACTCTCTCGGGCTATTTGGCTCCAGCAAAAGAAAACGCCCGAAAGGTTCCTTTCGAGCATTGTAGGGCAGTGTGGGGTCTGCCGGTAAGCAACACCAGGCCCTCTAGGTCTAGCAACACGCTTCGGGAAAGGACGATGCCGTTCACCTGAAGGTTTTCGAACGCCGTGGAAACCACGGCTGGGGAAGACACAGATATGGCCTCTCCGTGTGTCGTACTCCAATTGCGTATTATATCACAACCTGAGCCCAAGGGACAACAGGAGGCGGCAGGTGCACCAGTCTGCGCCTTACGTGCGGTGGGGTGTCTGCTGTGCCGCTGCGAAGGATCGGCGCGTGTTCGTCGGTGACGGAGTCGTGCTTTTTTCGTGAGTGGCGAGTGAGGATCGTTCAGTGGCCCGGAGGTTATGGACCGAGGGCTCTGGTTGTTGTCAGTGGGCGACTATCCCCCGAGAGTGCTCTGAGGCAGCGATCCGGGGCCTGGACTTGCTGGCGAGCGCGGAGGCTGTCCAGTCTGGCCAAGCGAGGAAGCGGGCGGAGAATGGAGCAGAGCCCAGGGCCAGTTGGACAGGTGATCGCTGCCATGCGGGTGCCCAAGATGGTGGGCCGAAGAAGCAGGATGGTGTCGTCGGGAGCGACTGCCAGACCTTGCCGGGGAAGTCGACTGTGCCGGTTTCTGCACCGTTTGCAGTGGTGGGCACGGCCTTTGTCGGCAAAGGCGCCAACCAACCAGCGGAGTCCCAATTCTGGTCGGCGGGTGACGCCCGGAGGCGCGGTTCACAGACTGGACAATATGGACAAGATAGGGTATATTTGATGTGGGCGATCGTGTGGCAGGGTTCTTGTTGCAGCCGGGTGTCGCCCCAGCAGGGGCAGTGTTGCAGGAGTTGACAAGCTGTACCGATCAATGTATACTTGTTGGCGGTGGGGGCTCATTTGCGCGCCTATCACTGCGAGACACGCAACAATGCGTGCCGAGCGCGTGCTGAGGCTCGGCGGGGTAGGCGCGGTCCCGTCTCACGGTAGGGTGACGGAGCACAGCCGGCAGAAGATCGCAGGTGGCGATACGTGAAAGAGTTGCCAACCTGATGGTCCCAGAGTCATGGGTCCAGAAGGGGGGCATCACAGTTTACGAAGAGGCAACTGAGCCATGTCGAAGAAGCGTATTGTGGTGATCTCCGTCCTGCTGGGCATTGTGGTTGTGGGCGGAGTGGGCGCAGTGGCTGCCTGGAAGTATCACGAGCTGCCGCAGTTCTGCGCCACCTGTCACCTCATGGGGCCGTCTCTGGAGTCGCGGCAACTCACCTCTTTTCTTGAATAATGCCATTCGACGGACCCAGTGCCGCAGGACCGAAGGCGAGACAACGAATAAAACCAATCGGCGGGATTTCGTTAAGCTAGACTCCGTGTCAAGTCACTGCCAGGGGGATTACGTGGATATGAAGGGGAAAGAGTGTGGCCCTGTGGAGAAAACGGCACTTTCGCGACGAAGGTTTCTGGGCTTGGCCCTCGCCAGCGGAGCGGTAGCCTCAGTTGGGGCCAGATTTCTGGAAAAGTCCGGTCAACGGGACACAGCAGAAGTGCGTTCCGCTCGTTACGCTCTCGTCATTGACACCGCCAAGTGCACCGGCTGCCGGGCCTGCGTCGAGGCCTGTAATCTGCGTAACAACTTGCCTGAGGGTCAAAGCTACACGTATGTACTCGACAAAGGGGATGAGCAGGCCACCTGGTTTCTGCCAGTCCAGTGCCAGCACTGCGCCGATCCCCCCTGTGCTGCTGTCTGTCCCACTCGTGCCACCTATATCCACGAGTCTGGTGTGGTGCTCATCAACGACAAGCTCTGCGTGGGCTGCAAGTACTGCATGGTGGCCTGCCCTTACCAGGCCCGCATCTTCGACGAGGAACGCGGCATAGCCGACAAGTGCTGGCTGTGCCTGGAGTGGGTGCTGAATGGCGATTTACCAGCGTGCGTGGAGGCCTGCATTCCTGGCGCTAAGATTTTCGGCCGTACCGACGATCCCGACAACGAGGTAAGTAAACTGATCGCTTCGGGGCGGGCCAAGCCATTACATCCCGAGTTCAATACTCACCCGGCTGTGTTGTCTTACATCATTACTGAAGGGTAAATACCCTCCCAAGGCTCACGGCCGGGCAACTGGCTGATCATTATTCTAACAGCGAGGGTTCAATATGCAGACTGTATGGGAATGGTTACCAGCCATCTATCTCTTCCTCGGTGGTCTAGGGGCCGGGGCTTTCCTGGTGGCCGCCACGCTCGAATTCTTGGGCAAACGGTACGAGTTCGACTTCTGCCCTCCCACCTTGGTAGGTGCCATCCTTCCGGGCCCCTTGGTTGCCTTGGGCACCGTGCTCCTTATCTTCGACCTGGGCGCAGGGCTGCGAGAGCCTTGGCGCATCTTTTATATGTTCACACACTTCAGCTCCGTGATGACCTGGGGCATCTGGATTCTGTCCGTTTTCATCCCTCTGTCGCTCGTCTACGGCTTCCTGGAGGTGATGGATACCTATCCGCTGGTGTGGGAACGGATGACGAAGCGAATACCCGTCCGACGGATCAAGCGTATTGTTGCCGCTGTTGGCGCCGTCTTCGCTGTGGCCACGGCCCTCTATACCGGCATTCTGCTCAGTGCTGTCGGCCCGGCGATCCCTTTCTGGTCCACCTCTGTCCTCCCCTTCCTGCCTATTCCGATGATGCCGCTCCTCTTCCTGGTCTCGGCGATTTCGACCGGGATTGGACTGACCGTGGATTTGAGTGGCACCCTGGCCCTGCCAGACATGCAGAAGCGCTTCCGCCGGCTACCTCTGATTCACCTGGCACTGATCGGCATAGAAGCTGTGCTACTTGGCTTGCTGCTCATTACCGCCTTCGTTGAGGGAGGAGCAGCGGCTCAAGCAGCGCAATACATCGTGATCGGGCCGCATAGCCTGGTCTTTTGGATCTTGATCGTTTTGCCTGGCTTTGCCTTTCCCTTGGCCGTCCATGCTTACACGTTGGGGCTGGGTAGGCACCCGCGACTCTTGCACCTGGGAGCGGGAATCGGTATCGTCGTCGCGGGTCTCATCCTGCGCTATGTTGTCCTTGTGAGCGGTATTCCGGTTACTCTGTAAGCGAGGTCCACAATATGCTTCCTACCAATTGGCCACGATGGATTATTGTCCCTATCGGTTTTGCCCTTGCCGTGGTAAGCATTGGGCTCGGCTTGATCTTAGTACTATCTGTTCAAGCTTTCGCCTCCTATCCGGAGCCGACACCCACACCGCCTCGTCTCCCGTACGCCGCTCCCCTTTCGATGGAATGCACTGCTTGCCATACTGACCAGGAGGAGCTTGAGGAGACTGGAGCTAGCGCAGAGGAAGCCGAGCGTTTGTACATTGACCCCTCGTTGACGGAATCTACGCATGGGCGACTGGGGTGTGTCACCTGTCACGAAGGGACCCCAGATACAGAGGATATCGACGCGGCGCACACTGGACTGGTCGCCGACGCTTCCGTCTACTTCCAGGAAGACTGCCTGCTATGCCACCGCGATCTGCCTAATGAGTATCCAGATGATAACCTGCTGGCGCCTCACGACCAGGTTGTTCAAGGTTTGGCGGAGGGCCTCACGTGCAGCGATTGCCATGGAGCCGTGGGGCACGGGGATGGTGTCGTTTCGGGCGAAGTGATCATTTCGATGGAGGCCTGTATAGACTGCCACAAGGAGCGCAATTTGGATGTGGGGTGCGACGTCTGCCACACGGAAATGGCTGCGTGGAGCCCCGATACGGACTGTGCTCTCTGTCACATGGTCCCTCAGGTGGAGTCCCTGGAGGATGCCAACCTGCTGGCCTATGCCCACGCCCAGGAGGGTTTGGCCTGTCTGGATTGCCATAATGATCTGGAAGCACTGGGGCAGGTCCATGAGGGGGCTGTTCCCGGGGCGCCTGTGACACCGCTGAGGGTTAAGATGCAGTCTTGCTTCGACTGCCACGTGCCCAACGAGCACACCAGTTACGAGCAGGTCATCGAGCTGACGGCAGATTACACCATTGACGACCAGCAGATCAACCCCCACGACCCGCACGCGGGCGTGGAGGGAATGGAGCCAGTTGAATGCTCTCGTTGCCACCAGATGCACAAGGAATCACCGCTGATCAAGGGCTGCTATGGGTGCCACCACGCAGGCACCTTTCAGAATTGCAGTGAGTGTCACTAGTAGTGAGTGTCGACAGGCAGTGGTGAGTGAGAAGCCAGATGGTGGGAAGGGGGTGATTGATCGGCTGCAGGGTTTGAGAGAGCACCATTCCGGTGCCCAATGGTCGGTGAAAGGTGGAAGATGAAGGAGGAACAAGGATGAGTAAGTTGAAGGGAAACGCCAGTCGAGTGCTGCAGACTAAAATATTGAAGGAGAATGAAATGGCAGAGGAAAAGGAAGCACCCAAGAGAGTATCGCGAAGGCAGTTCGTCAAGGGGGCAGCCGTTGGCGGTGCAGGAGTAGCCGCCGCGGGCGTGTTGGCCAGTTGCGCGCCAGCCGCTACCCCAGCCCCGGCCCCTACTTGTCCCCCTGCTGAAGAGTGTGCGCCGTGCGCCGTCCCCGGCGTGCCGGAGACGTGGGACAAAGAGGCGGATGTCGTGGTAGTTGGATTTGGAGGAGCCGGAGGATGCGCCGCCCTTGAGGCTTCTGATGCAGGAAGCCAAGTGCTAATACTAGAGAGGACTGCCACTCCCGGCGGCTCGAGTACAATATGCGGCGGGTATATAGCAGGTAGTGGGACCTCAGTCCAGGAAGCAGCTGGAGTCGCAGGTACAGCGGAAGAGTATGCAAAGTATTGGATGGAGTGCGCCGAAGGACTGAGTGACCCCGAGCTAGTTAGAACAATAACGGAAAAATCTGCTGAGACCATCGAATGGCTTATAGGGATGGGCTCTGTATTCAGCCTCGTTTATAGTGGTAATGAGCTCAAATATGCAGCTACAAACCCACCTATAATGCATGGGCATATTTCAGAGCCAATTGACCCGCCATTTGACTGGCCTCCAGAACTAGCACAGCCCAACAGCCTCGGTGCCATGGAGGGAGGAACTGGCTTGTTTGTGCCGCTATACGAAGGCGTCAACGAAAGAGGAATTGAAGTCGCTTTAGAGACGCGGGCGCTAGAGCTGGTAGCAAATGGCACGACAGGAGAGGTTCTTGGCGTTAAGGCGGAGAGCAATGGGGAAACACTGTACATTCGGGCTAAACGAGGTGTGGTGCTGACCACCGGGAACTTCATGGCCAATAAGGAGATGGTCAAACAGTATTGCCCAAAGATTGTAGAATTACCCATTGTCGGCGTCGCCACAGACGATGGGGACGGCATCAAGATGGCTCAAGCACTAGGAGCCGATCTAGTGAATATGAATGAGGCGTGTTTGGTTTTGTTAGTATCACCGGGTGGACCTAGAGCTATCTGGGTGAATAAAGCTGGGCAGAGATTCATTGGTGAGGACAATACCTACGAGTGGCTAGGTGAGGCTCTGGTTAAGCAACCAGATGGTGTTGCCTTTGCAATCTTTGACGAGGCAACGAGAACGGCAACTGAAACAGACGTAACCACTTACCAACAAGCATCCACGATTAAGGAATTGGCGGCCAAGATAGGGATAGACCCCACAACGCTGGACGGTACAGTTAATCTCTACAATGCATATGTGGAGGCTGGAAAGGATCAAGTACCTTTTCCCAAGTTTGAAGAAAACCTTGTGGCTATGACGACTCCTCCATTCTATGCTCTCCAAGTGCCGCCGCCTGGCAGTATTGCCACCGGAGGCGTGAAAATCAACGCCAAAGGCCAAGTGATAGACGTCTTCGGTGAGGTCATTCCAAGGCTGTACGCAGCGGGAAGAACCACCGGAGGGGCCATTGGATTTTATTATCTATGTAGCGGCTCTGCCATATCTGAGGCATTCAATATCGGCCGCATCGCTGGGCAGAACGCCGCTGCGGAGGAGCCCTGGGAGTAACCGACCAAGCACATCGCCGCGCCCATCATACGTGTAAGTGCAGGGGAGCCCGACTTCTCGGGCTCCCCCTTTGTCGTACAGGAAGCCGAGCGCCATCTCGGATACTTGGGAATGGGACGAGCCATCCATGCTGCCTCCAGGCAGGGCTAGCTGATGCCGGACAATTCCTCGGTCTGCCTGGCGGGCGGGCAACCAGGCGATGAATGCCAGACTGGGTGGGCATAATTGGCCATTGCGGATAGGGCGTCTTGGCTCTTTGAGCCTTGACCGCCGTGGTGTATGATGGTTTGTGGGGTGCCCTGCGAGGCTGCGCCGACGGTGGAGCAGCAGGTGAACGAGTTGGTGGTGTACCTTCAGGGCGACTACGAGATTCCGCTGAGGGAGCTGAGGTACCCGAAGGAGAGCTGCTATGAGTGCCACGAACATGGCAGCTATGAGGAGATCGTGGAGATGACAGCCGAGTTGGAAGAGACGGTGGGCGCCAATCCCCACGCTTCTCACTATGGAGAGATGGACTGTCGCCTGTGCCACCAGATGCATAAGGAATCACCGCTGATCGAGGGCTGCTATGGGTGCCACCACGCAGGCACCTTTGAGAGTTGCAGTACGTGTCATGGGGGGTGAACATCAACTAGTTAGTCTTTCCTACTGAGATGGGTGATTTGGCCATTGATTCTTAGATCAGCGCACTGTACTATGTTGGTAGTTGATTAAGAAGGGAGGAGATAAACCGGCTCTGAGGATGTGGAAAAAGGGCGCGGGAAGTGCCGCTGGGCGCACCCTGAGCCACGTCCTGAGCTTGTCGAAGGGGATAGACCGAAGGTCGTATCGAAGCCTGCCCTGAGCACGGTCGAAGGAGGCCAGTCCAGCGGCGAAGGCAATGGTAACGGCCGCGTAGGCAGATCCAACATCATTTTTCAACACTCTCGCTCTGGAGCTTGACAAAAGTGCGATTTGGGTTTACAATAGTGCAAGTTGAGTGTATAATAGTGCAAGATTGCACGAAGGAGGGTCAAAGTTGAGTAAGGAGCAGAGAAGCGAAAGTGCAGTATCACGTAGGCAGTCCATAAAGGAGGACGAAATGGCAGAGGAAAAGGAAGCATCGAAGAGAGTATCACGAAGGCAGTTTGTCAAGGGGGCAGCCCTGGGGGCGGGGGCACTGGCTGGCGCGGGCGCGTTGGCGAGTTGTGCCCCAGCCGCTACGCCGGTCCCAGCTCAAGAGTGTCCACCGTGCGCGACACCCTGGCTTCCCGAGAGTTGGGACGAAGAGGCTGATGTAGTGGTATGTGGCTCTGGAACTACAGGAGCACCAGCAGCCCTAGATGCCTACGATGCAGGTGCCGACGTTCTAATCATAGAAAAGAAGGATTGGCTAGGTGGCCAGATGCGTAGGTGTGGTGGTGGAATAGCAGGTGCCAACACCATTGTTCAGAAGGCATTAGGAGTCACAGACGATGCAGATAGTTATTATGACTATCTGATAGCATGTGGGGAAGGGCTCGTTGACCCAGAACTGACCCGAGTATTTGCAGATAATTCGGGTCCGAATGTTGACTGGATCATAGAGGACCTCGGTGGCCAGCCCGTTTCTGAGTGGGACTTTGCCACTCCGGAAGACGAGGGGATGACCCTGAGTGTCCGACCTGGCCTAAACATCAGTGGTACACCTGTCTTTTATGAGAAGTACGGAATGGAACTAGTTCAGCGGACTCACTGGTTCAAGGCCAATCCCGCTGATCTAGACCCGGAGAACAAGAGGTTCTATTGCCCGGACGGCGTTGTGGGATTCCCCGAGCGGGACATTGGGCGTGGGGGCACAGGCCTTTGGAAGCCCCTTGAGGAATCTATCACGGCAAGGAACATCAGGACTATGATGGAAACCACTCTGGCAGGACTGGTGGCAACGCCTGATGGAGAGGTCCTAGGCATCAAGGTATTGAGCGCCGGGAAGACACTGTACATCAAGGCCAAGAAGGGTGTGGTTCTTGGTACCGGCGGATTTGTAAGTAATCCGTCCATGGTACTGACCTACACACTGACCCCATATACACCTAATGCATACGGTGGAGGGGGAGGAATGGCAATGGCGGGGGAGGACGATGGGGCAGGGACCATAGCGGCTCTATCGCTCGGAGCGGACAGTCTCTTCATCGGATTGGGCCTCAATGGTGGGATAAAAATCGACACCAAGGCCCAGGTGATAGATGTGTATGGCAACCCCATCCCTCGGCTATACGCTGGAGGCCGCACAACGGGAGGGCTTGTTGCTAACCAGTATCCTACCTGCGGGCACTATGTAGCAACAGCAGTCTGCTTCGGTCGCATTGCGGGGAAGAACGCCGCCGCGCTGGAGGCCTGGAGCTAGGCTGACACGTTCGTAACCGCCTTTCGTGTGACAGAGTATCAGGGGGAGCCCGACATGTCGGGCTCCCCCTTTTGTCGTACGGAGGACCGAGCCCAGTCTCTCGTACTCCGGGATGGCGTGGCGCCCTGGCGCCTCCACGCTCGGACCGCTCATGCCGGACAGTTCCTCGGTCTGAGTGAGGGGCGGGGGATCGGAGTACCATTGCCGTGCTGGGCGGGCATGATTGCCCATTGCGGATAGGGCGTCTTGGCTCTTTAAGCCTTGACCGCCGTGGTGCACGATGGTTTGTGGGGTGCCCTGCGAGGCTGCGCCGACGGTGGAGCAGCAGATCAACGAGCTGGTGGTGTACCTTCAGGGCGACTACGAGATGCCGCTGAGGGAGCTCAGGTACCCGAAGGAGAGCTCCTATGAGTGCCACCAACATGGCAGCCATGAGGAGATCGTGGGCGCCAATCCCCACGCCTCTCACTATGGAGAGATGGACTGTCGCCTCTGCCACAAGATGCACAAAGAATCACCGCTGATCAAGGGCTGCTATGGGTGCCACCACGCAGGCACCTTTGAGAGTTGCAGTACGTGTCATGGGGAGTGAACATCAACCAGTTAATCTTTCCTACTGAGATGGGTGATTTGGCAATTGATTTCTAGATCAGCGCAGTGTACTATGTTGGTAGTTCATTAACAAGGGAGGAGATAAACCGGCTCTGAGGATGTGGAAAAGGGGCGGGGGAAGCGCCGCTGGGCGCACCCTGAGCCACGTCCTGAGCTTGTCGAAGCCTGCCCTGAGCACGGCCGAAGGGGGGCAGTCCAGCGGCGAAGGCAATGGTAACGGCCGCGTAGGCACGTCCAACATCACTTTTCAACGCTCTCGCGCTGGGGCTTGACAAAAGTACGACTTGGGTTTATGATTGTGTAAGATTGCACGAAGGAGGGTCAAAGTTGAGTAAGGAGCAGAGAAGCGAAAGTGCAGTATCACGTAGACAATCCATAAAGGAGGAAGAAATGGCAGAGGAAAAGGAAGCACCGAAGAGAGTATCGCGAAGGCAGTTTGTCAAGGGGGCAGCCCTGGGGGCGGGGGCACTGGCTGGCGCGGGCGCGTTGGCGAGTTGTGCCCCAGCCGCTTCTCCGGCGCCTGCTGCGACCCCAGCGCCGGCCCCCACTTGTCCGCCTGCCGAAGAATGCCCGCCGTGCCCAACACCCTGGATCCCCAGCACGTGGGATGAGGAAGCGGATGTGGTGGTGTGCGGCTATGGAACGGGGGGAATTCCGGCAGCCATAGATGCGGCCGACGCAGGTGCCGACGTTCTAGTCATTGAGAAACTGGCCGAAGGCGGTGGCTGCATGCGTAGGAGTGGTGGCGGAGTATTTGGCGGACCAACAAGTATTCAACAGGCCCTAGGAATTGAGGACAGTGCGGATCTGGTTTACGAGTACTTCCTGAAATTGGGTGGCGGATTCACTGACCCGGAGCTGGAGCGATTGCACGCGGATAACTGTGGTCCGAACGTCGACTGGCTCATAGAGCTCGGCGCAGAGATGCCACTCGAGGCATCGCCATCCTGGGCCGAGGAACTGCTTATGCAACCGTCAACCATAGAACCTGGCATAAGATTCTGTCAAACTGACGACTTCTATACGCAGTTTGGGTTGCCTGCCATTCCCAGGGCTCACTTCTTCACCCCAGCACCGGAGTACCGAGGCTTAGGACAGCTTGACTGGGGATCAGCATGGATGGAAGGCCTTCCTGGTGGAACAGGGGTTTTCCAGCCTCTCGATGATGCCGCCAAGGCGAGGGGAGTCAGGATCATGACCGAGACCGGTCTGGTAGGGCTGGTGGCAACTCCTGACGGAGAGGTTCTAGGCGTTAAAGCACTCAGCGGAGGAAACACACTGTACATCAAGGCCAAGAAAGGCGTAGTCATAACCACCGGTGAGTGGGTCAACAACGAGAAGATGGTAATGACCTACGCACCAGAGCGACTTGAGGAGACCATTATGACACATCCCGACCACGCCCATGGCGAAGGGATTATCGCGGCTCACGCCATTGGAGCCGACCTAACCATGATGTGGTTTAATGGGAACTTCGGCGGTGGTGGACTACTAATCAACCCCAAGACCGAGGTGATAGACGTATTTGGGGAAGTCATCCCTCGGCTATATGCCGCACCCTTCGCAGCGGGAGGCGCCTACTATACCTATACAGGCGGCAGCCACGTGTCATGCGCAATCTGCTTTGGCCGCATCGCCGGCCAAAACGCCGCGACATTGGATAGCTGGGGCTAACCCACTCAAGAGCATCATCGCTCTCAAACTGCCAACCCTCAAGGGGGAGCCCGATTCCCCGGGCTCCCCCTTTGTCGTA
>Ga0315296_10004467_pt1 | contig 11397 bp, 13 predicted proteins | sample YL17G14_18_MG_FD_203921 | JGI IMG/M metagenome (GOLD analysis project Ga0315296, IMG submission 203921) | Sediment microbial communities from Yellowstone Lake, YNP, Wyoming, USA - YL17G14_18 | ecosystem: Environmental > Aquatic > Freshwater > Lake > Sediment | place: USA: Wyoming | collected...
CGGATGGTTGCCCCTGGGATCGCGAGCAGTCCCACGAGAGCCTGCGCTCGACGTTGCTGGAGGAAGCGTATGAGGTGCTGGCAGCGATTGACGCGGGTGACGTGCAGGGGTTGTGCGAAGAGTTGGGTGACCTCTTGTTGCAGGTGGTGCTCCAGACGCAGATCGCCACCGAAGAGGGCGAGTTCAAGATGATCGAGGTCATCGCTGGTATTGACGCCAAACTCAAGCACCGCCATCCGCATGTGTGGGGCGCGCAGGCGGTAAAGGACACTCGAGAGGTGCTGCAACATTGGGAGGAACTGAAGCGGGAGGAGAAGGGGCAGGGGCAGGAGTATTCGGCTCTGGATGGTGTCCCGCCAGCATTGCCAGCATTGCAGCAGGCGGATACGTATAGCCGGCGCGCGGCCCGCGTGGGCTTCGATTGGGCTGCGGCGAGCGGCGTGGCCGACAAGGTCCGTGAAGAGATGGCCGAGGTGGAGGCCGCGACCCGCCCGGAAGAGCGCGAGGCGGAGTTGGGCGACCTGTTGTTCGCGGTAGTCAACTGGGGACGCTGGCTCGGCATAGACGTGGAGACGGCGTTGCGCAAGGCGAACGCTCGCTTTGCGCGCCGTTTCCGTGGGATGGAGCGGATGGCCCGCCAGCGGGGACTGGATATGGCGGCCCTGACGATGGACGAATTAGAAGCGCTGTGGCAAGAGGCCAAGTCATCGGACGAGGAATGACAAAAACCCCACCCGGCAAGGGTGGGGTTTTGTCATGGTAGTCGGGGCGCGGGGATTTGAACCCCGGACCTCAGCATCCCGATTGCTGCGCGCTAGCCAAACTGCGCTACGCCCCGCTGGTAGGTGTATTATACTCCGTTTGGGCTGTTTGGCAAGACTGGCAGCCGACGCGAGACGGGGCGTGCCCAGTAAGAGCGGATTTGCGAATCAGGCGTTGAGAGAGTACAATTATGAAGCATCTGCTCAAATCATCGCGAGGGACGGGAAAGGATGAGGGCGACCCAATGACCAGAACAGCATTGGCTTTGAATCCCAAGGAATGGCAAGCATATCGGCCTGTGACGAAGATGGATGGTGTGCAGATTGCAGAACGGTGGGAATCGGCCTGGAACGTGGCGTGTCGAGCAGGGGACGTGTTGCGCCAAAAGTTTGGAGCAGCGCGCGTCAGCGTTTTTGGGTCCCTGGCGCATCGCGCCTGGTTCACTCCCTGGTCGGATATAGACCTGGCGGCCTGGGGAATCCCACCGAGTAGGTTTTATCAGGCGGTTGCAGCCGTGACGGGCCTCAGTTCAGAGTTTGAGATCAATTTGATCGCCTGGGAGGATTGTCAGCCCGCTTTGTGTCAGGCCATTGAGAGAGAAGGGATTGAACTATGAATGAACAATTGCTTCGGCTGTCCAGGCGCATCCGAGGCGAACTGGACGAATTGAAACGAGTGATTGCTCGTGCACAAGAAGGGTGGAATCGAGCGCAACGCTCATCCGATGACTTTTACCTTGATGGTGTCGCGCTAAACTTGCATGGCTTTTATGCCGGGTTGGAACGATTGTTCGAGATGATTGCTGCGATTGTCGATGGGGCTGTGCCACAAGGCGCAAACTGGCATCAAGTACTGCTGGAACAAATGAGCGCCGATTCGCCTCCTATGCGCCCAGCCGTGATTTCCGATAAGACAAGGGAGGCATTAGATGAGTATCGAGGCTTTCGTCATATTGTGCGCAATGTCTACACGTTCAAGTTTGATCCAGTAAAGATGCAAAGACTGGTACAGGGTCTGCCTGGGGTGTTTTCGCAAGCACGAGCCGAACTCTCGGCCTTTGCTGATTTCCTCGAGCGGCAAGCAAAGTAACATCGGTGTGTATCGGCAGTCGAGGTGATTTGGACCCTGGCTGCACTTGACATGTTTCGATTTTTGCGCTAATATATAAGCGCTTTTTTATAAAATCGTTCTTTATGCATTATGGAATCGCGGGAGATGACCATGGCCGCTCAACAGCGTAAGGTCCCCGATGGAAAGTTGCGGGAGATGGCGCGTTATTTCTATGCGCTCAAGGACATCTTGCGCTTGCGTATCCTGACGACGCTGGCCGAGAGCGGCGAGATGACCGTGACCGAGTTGGCGTGCGCGCTCCGCATCAGCCAGCCGCTCGTGTCCTTTCACCTGAGCCCGTTGCGTGTGATTGGCCTGGTTCAGGTCCGACGGGCCGGCCGGGAGGTGCACTGTTCGCTGAACCTGCCTGAAATCCGACGCCTTCAGGCTGAGTTCGTTGAGATGTTGAGCATGGCCGCGACGTCGAGTGCCTCCGTCGGCGTGATGCAACAGCGACAGGAGGTCACCGAAATTGGTAGTACCCCAATGGTGGAGGAGGCGATCACACAGGATGGATAGCGTACAGCGTGTCAAGCGCGAACAGCGTATAAAAGAGAAACGGCGGCACAGGCGGTGGGATTCATTTACCGACTGGGCGCGTACCCAGGCCGGCGTGTTCCTGATGCCGATTGCCCGGGCGATGGGCCGGCTGGGTATCCATCCCAATACGATCACCATTCTGGGCATGCTCTTGCAGATCGGCATCGGGGTCGTGTTTGGCTTAGGGCACGTGACGCTGGGGGGCTGGCTGCTCTTGATCTGTGCGCCGGTGGATGCGCTGGACGGGGCGCTGGCGCGGGCTTTGGGCAAGCAAAGCCGCTTTGGGGCCTTTCTCGATTCGACGCTGGATCGGATTTCCGACGCTGCACTGATTCTGGGGCTCACGATGAACTACATACGCCAGGGGGCCACCGTGCCGGTGGTGTTGCTGCTCATCTCGCTGGTGGCGACGCAGATGGTCAGTTACATCCGTGCCCGGGCGGAGGCGTCCGGTTTCCCCTGCAAGGTTGGGTTGCTGACCCGCCTGGAGCGCATCGTGCTCATCGGCGCGCTGTCGGCAGTTGGGCTGCCGCTGGTGATGGCGTGGGTGCTGGCGGTGCTTTCCGTGTTCACGATGGTTCAGCGTCTCCTGTACGTTTATATGGTCTCCCGGCAGGAAGAGCAGGGCAGTTAGCATCTCACTACTTCGTAGTAGCGACTTCAGTCCCTTCTTCCGCTGCTCCCAGCCCCCGTCTCGGGGGCGCCCCTTGCGAGGCCTGACCGGCCTCTGCCCGAGCCTTCCGTCCACTCCCTCTTTACTGTAGTACTCGATACCCATTGCCAGGAAAGTCCAGTGTTGGTATAATTGAACTACTTGCGTAGTGCTATCGCAACCTCTATGTGCGGCGGCAATGATTGAACTGAACGGGCTGACGAAACAATTCGACGGCTTTACTGCCGTAGATGGAGTCACGCTCACGGTGGCGGCGGGCGAGATTCTGGCGCTCTTGGGACCGAACGGCGCCGGCAAGACGACGACCGTACGGATGCTGGCGGCGATCCTGCGCCCGACGAGTGGCCAGGCGTGCGTGGCCGGCTACGACGTGGTCGAGCACCCGCGAGAAGTGCGCCGGCGGGTTGGGTTGTTGACCGAGCATCCAGGGCTCTACCTGCGCATGCGCGGCCAGGAGTATCTGGACTTCTTCGGTCGCCTGATGGGGCTGGACGCCGCTGAGTGCCAGTGCCGGGCCAGGGAACTGTTGGCTCGTTTTGGCATGCCCGAGGCGTGGGACCGGCGTATGGGGACGTACTCGAAGGGCATGCAGCAGAAGATGGCGCTGGTGCGCGCGATGTTGCACGACCCGGCGGTCCTGTTGCTGGACGAGCCGACCTCGGCGATGGACCCTCAGAGTGCCAAACTCGTCCGCGACGCGGTGTTGGGCTTGCGTCACCACCGGCGTGCGATCGTGATCTGTACCCATAACCTGCCGGAAGCAGAGACCCTGGCCGACCGCATTGCCATCATCCGGCGTGGCAAGATCGTCGCCTTAGGAACCCCGGCCGAACTGAAGACACGCCTGCTGGGCCCGCCGCTGATGGAATTGCGCCTGTCCCATGCGACCGATGGCGTCGTAAAACTTGTTTCAGGCCTGGTCAGCGTCGAGGCACAGGGAGAAGATTGGCTACGCTATTCCACGCCCGCTCCCCAGCAGACCAATCCTCGTTTGCTCCAGACGTTGGCGTCCAATGGGGTGGGGGTGTTCACACTGAGCGAGGCCCCGCGCAGCTTGGAGGACGTCTACCTGCGGGTGGTGGAGGAGTGAGGATAGTAGCGGTACCTGCGCGTATATGTACGGTGACGGGCGAATCGTTTCGCATGGTGCTCACACTGGTCGAGCGCGAAATCCGGGACACGCTGCGGGACTGGCGGATCGTATGGCCGATCGTCGTCCTGACGTTGTTCTTTCCTGCGCTGATGAGTTTCGTGGCCGATCTGGCGCTGAGTTGGGTCGCCAGGTACGGTGCTCCCATCGTTGGCGAGCGGCTGCTTCCGTTTATGTTGATGGTGGTAGGTTTCTTCCCGATCTCGTTCTCGCTGGTGGTCGCGCTGGAGACTTTCGTCGGGGAGAAAGAGCGCAAGAGCCTGGAGCCGCTTTTGGCCACGCCCCTGACGGATGCACAGCTCTACCTGGGCAAGATGCTGGCGGCAGTGATTCCGCCCCTGCTGGCGGCCTACCTGGGCATCGTGGTCTACCTGGTGGGGTTGTATTTCTTCAAGGGTTGGACGCCTCCACTGGCGCTTTTGATGTTGATCATCCTGCTGACGACGGCAGAGGGAGTGGTGATGGTCTCCGGCGCGGTCGTCGTCTCCAGCCAGACGACGAGTGTGCGTGCGGCCAACCTCCTGGCCAGTTTTATCATCATTCCGACGGCGCTCCTGGTGCAGGGTGAGGCCATCATCATGTTCTATGCCAACTATGGTGTGCTGTGGTGGATCGTACTTTTCCTGGTAGTTGTAGATATCGTCCTGGTGCGGATGGGTATCCACACCTTTAATCGGGAAGAGTTGCTGGGGCGCGAGATTGACGAGTTGAACCTTGCCTCGCTGTGGCGGACTTTTTGTGGACACCTGCGTTGGGAGCGCTGGTTCTGCGGGCTGGATACACAGAAGATGCCGCGCTGGTTGCGCTGGGTGGGCACTTTGGGCGGGCTCTACGGACGCGATATCCCAGCAATCTTGCGCCATTCGCGGCTGGCGCTGGCGTTGGTCGCGCTGGGGTTGTTGTTTTCAGCCGGCATTGGGTATGCCTTTGCCGCCCGCTATTCGCTTCCGCCGGACATGTTGAAGTTGGACCACGTCTCGGCTGCCACGTTCGCCGATTTGCCGTCCGTGGACTGGTTGCCAGCCTTCACGGTCGGGGGTGTGTTGAGCAACAACGTGCGGTCGCTGCTTGTGGCTGCCTTGTTGGCGGTGTTCTCTTTCGGCACGCTGGCGGTGGCACTGCTGATGGCTCCGTTGGCAATCGTGTTCTTCTTCGTCGCTCAGGCCGCGCATCTGGGATACAATCCGCTGCTGTTCTTCGCCGCGTTTGTGCTGCCTCACGGATTGCTGGAGTTGCCCGCCGCGACGATTGCGACGGCGTTGGCCGTGCGCCTGGGGGCGACGTTCATGTCGCCCAGGCAGGGGACGACCGTCGGCGAGGGATGGCTGTGGGCGCTGGCCGATTTCATCAAAGTCTTCGTCGCGCTCGTCTTGCCGCTGCTGGCGTTGGCGGCGGCCATCGAAGTTCACGTGACGCCGTCTATCGTGGTGTGGGCCTTTGGTAGATAGCATTGTGGCTCGCTCATTGATAGTCGTCGGCCCGGTCGGGGTGCATGTCCCGACCGGGCCGGCGTTCGTGCTACGCGGTTCCGGTAGGGCCTCTCCTTACCGTTGGTACGAGGCCACCAGCAGGATGTGGTGCTCCTCCGCCACCGGCAGGGCCGAGGGATGGATGTAGTAGCCAAACATCACCCGCCACACTTCGCCCTCGACCAGCGGCTCTACCTGCTCGAGCACGTCGGCAAAGTGTTTCACCGTCCCTCCGCCAATGCGGGCCTTGGCCTCTCCCAAGACGACCACCCACTGCCCGTTGCGCTGTCCCTCGCCATAAAGGTCAATCTCAGCCGGAGGACGGCCCTCCAGTGAGAAAAAACGCCGTTGGAGTTCTTCTCCGGCCAATCCCTTCAGTTGGATGCCGTGATGCCTGGAGAGGTAAGGGGGCAGCATCAGGCGCGCCACGTCTTCCAGGCCAAAGCCGATGTTCTCGGCCAGGCTGCCGAGAGCGATCCCGGTGCGATTCTGGTCCCCTCCCAGTCGGTCTACTGCCTCCTCGGTGCGGACCTGGGCCTGGGTCAACCGCTCCAGCGCGGCCTGTAATGCGATCTGCCCCTCCTCCAGCCGGCCCGCCCGTTCCTCGGTGCGGGCCTGAGCCTGGGCCAGCCGCTCCAGCGAGGCCTGTAGTGCGACCTGCCCCTCCTGTAATGCAACCTGTCCTTCCTCGAGTCGGCCTGCCCGTTCCTCGGCGCGAGCCTGGGCCTGGGCCAACCGGTCCAGCGCGGCTTGTAGTGTGACCTGCCCTTCCTCCAGTCGGCCTGCCCGCTTCTCGGCGCGAACCTGGGCTTGAACCAGTTGCTGGACTGTCGTGTCGGTGCGGGCCTGAGCCTCGGCCAGCCGATCCAGCGCGGCTTCCACCCGCTCCATGCGCCCCTCGACGTGCTCCTGTGCCTGCACCAGGTGATCGTAATCCTGGCGGGTGACCCGCATTTCCTCTACCCGATCGTCCACCAGCGCCACGACTGCCCGGTACGTCTCGGCGGTCAACCCGTAATACCGTTCCATCTCCCTCCCCCTGAAAACAAGTCCCTTGACCAGGTCTGTGCTTCTATCCTAATTGTACCATACTTGACCTGATTTGCGCAAACCCATTGATCGGAACACTGGTACGGTATGGCTCTTTAGTACTTGCGCGGATCGCGCAAATTCTCGAGGGACGATTTGTTCATTGTTCATTGGGACATTGTTCATTTGCGGTTTTGTCTATGACGTTCATCACCCTGGCCGGGTGCCTACTGGCACTTGAGGGATACAGTGCCAGCGGGTATAATTGACGGCGTGCCCCAACGACAGGATTTGTTTTTTGCCACTTTCAGTGTATAATTGCGCCCAGGTGTCTTGATGAAACTTTGTGAGATCATCTCAATCGTGGAAGGGGAGCTAATCTCCGAGCGGGCCAACCTCGATATGGAGATCGTGTATGCCGGTGCGGCAGACCTCATGAGCGACGTTCTGGCCTTCGCTGAACCAGGTTCCGTATTGCTCACCGGTTTGTGTAACCCCCAGGTAATCCGTACAGCGGAAATGGCTGACATTGCGGCGATCATCTTCGTGCGTGGCAAGTATCCCCCTCTGGAGACGATCGTCCTGGCGGAAGAGAAAGGCATGCCCCTGTTGAGCGCTCCTCATTCCATGTTCGAGATGTGCGGGCGCCTTCACCGGGCCGGCTTGAAAGGTTGTGACGTCTCTTCTCGCATCATGCGAGAATAGGGCTGAAGGACCGATGGACACATAGGGCGGTTCAGCGATTGCCATGCCCCAGGTCACCATACTTCAGGAGTTGGTGTATGAACTCAAGATCTCGGAGGTCATGACCAGCAAGGTGGTAACTGTTGCTCCCCAGACTTCCATGGCTGAACTCAGCGAGATCTTGCGCAAGCACCGCATCTCGGGAGCGCCGGTGTTGGAGAACGGTGAACTGATCGGCATCATCAGCATCGAGGACCTGATCAAAGCCCTGGCAGCGGGAGAAATGGACGTCGCGGTGGAGCAGAAAATGACCCGCGACCCCGTGACGCTCAGTCCGGATGAACCTGTCGTGCTGGCCGTTGACCGGTTTTCCCATTATGGCTTCGGCCGTTTTCCCGTCGTTGACGGGCAGGGGAAATTGGTCGGCATCATTACGCAGGGCGATATCACGCGCGGGCTGCTCAAGAAACTGGAGGTCGAGTATCACGAGGAGGAAATCCGCCGCTATCGAGCCAGCCACATATTCGAGGACGTCGTCTCCAGCCATACCAGCATCTTTCTGCATTACGACGTGGTGGCACGTGATTTCGAGCATGCCGGCGAGGTTTCCAGCAAAATCAAGCGTGCGTTGAACCGCCTGGGATTCTCGCCTGAGATTGTGCGGCGGGCGGCCATCGCGGCTTACGAGTCGGAGATGAACATCATCATCCACGCCGACGAGGGGGGAGAGATGGTGGTGGACGTCCAGCCCGAACGGATTACGATCCGGGCGGTGGACACGGGGCCGGGTATTCCCGATCTCGAGCAAGCGATGCGGCCGGGCTTCTCGACCGCGCCGGAGTGGATCCGCGAGATGGGTTTCGGGGCCGGCATGGGGCTGTCGAACATCCAGAGATGTACCGACGAGATACGCCTGGAATCCCCCCTGGGCACGCGGACCTCCCTCGAGGCCGTGATCTACTTGAACCAGGAAGGCTTACGCGGCGAAAGATAAGAGATAAGTCACCCTTGCGAAGGTTGCAAACCTTCGCAAGGATTATGTGGAAGGGCGCGCAATGACACTCGAAGAGCTCTGTCGTCAATTACAGTTGGAAGTGCGGGCAGCCTCGGGCAGACTGCATACCGAGGTTACGGGTGGGTATGCTTCCGACTTGCTGAGTTGCGTGATGGCCAAAGCGCAGGCGGGCAACGTGTGGGTCACGCTGCAGGGCCATCCCAACATCGTCGCCGTCGCCAGCCTGATCAACCTGGCTGGCATCATCATCACGGAGGCGATGAGCCCCGACCCTGTGACGCTCGAAAAGGCAGAGGAAGAAGGCATCCCCATTCTGACGACCGAACTCACAACGTTCACGGTCGTCGGCCGACTGTCTGCTTTGGGGGTGCGGGGCGTGGACGACACCCGGGTATGACACTCGCTGCTGGCATGGTCGGAGCGCGCATGATCGGTTACTATGCACTCAATGCGCTCCGTTTTGCGTGCGTTGTGCTGGCGGACCTGCATGCGTGAGCTAAGTCTGCATGTCCTGGATGCGCTGGAGAACTCGCGGGAAGCGGGTGCCACTGCCGTCGAGTTAATCATTGAGGAGGATACCATCGCGGATCGGCTGGCGATCACGGTTCGGGACAACGGGCGGGGGATGAACCAGGCACAACTGGAGCGCATTTTCGATCCCTTTTTCACGACGCGCACCACGCGCCACGTGGGGTTGGGCGTCCCCCTGTTCAAAGCCGCCGCGGAACGTTGCAATGGAAATCTGACCGTCACGTCGCAGCCGGGGAGAGGTACCACGCTTCAAGCCACCTTCCAGCACAGCCACATTGACCGTGCTCCTTTGGGCAACGTCACCGGGACGTTGGTGGCAGTTGTCCTGTCCGGGGCGTTCGATATCCACTACGTCCACCGGGTGGATGGGCAGGCGTTCGAATTCGACACGGCGGACGTACGCGCCGTGCTAGGGGGAATACCGCTGACGCACCCGCCGGTGCGGAAGTGGCTGCAGGCGTTCATCGCTGAAGGGGAAGAGAATCTAAGGAGGAAATAGTGACAGCGGAGACACTCGATTTGACCAGTGTGGTGCTCGACCATGCGTTCCTCAAGGCCATTGATCCGACGGCCAAGTTGCGGAGTTGCATCCAGTGTGGCACCTGTTCGGCCACCTGTCCCACAGCCTACGCCATGGATTACCCGCCCCGGCAGGTATGGCGCAGAGTACAACTGGGGCTGCGGGACGAGGTGTTGAACAGCCGGACCTTCTGGCTCTGCACCACCTGCAAGGCCTGCCAGGTGCGCTGTCCACGCGGCATTGACCTGATGGACGTCATGATCGCCCTGAAGGAATATGCGCTCGGCAAGGACGTCGGCGTGCCCGAGGGGATGAAGGTGTTCGGCGAGACGGTGGCCACCCGCTACAACATCTCCGGCGAAGACAACCAGAACCGCCAGATCTGGAGCCAGAACCTGCCCCGCATTCCGCTGGGTGTCCAGCCCCGTCGCGACAAGGCCGAGGTGCTCTATTTCATCGGCTGCGTCAGTTCCTTCTACCCGCGCGTCTACGGCATCCCCCAGGCGCTCGTGCAGATCATGGAGCGGGCCGAGGTGGAGTTCACCACGTTGGGTGGCGACGAGTGGTGCTGTGGCTATCCGCTCCACATCGTGGGGATGGGGGAGCGCGTGGCGGAGTTTGCCCGTCACAACGTCCAGCAGGCGCGGGAAGTGGGGGCAAAGAGGGTCGTCTTCACCTGCCCCTCCTGCTATTACGCCTGGTCGCACCTCTACCCCGAGTTCGTGGACGTCTCCGGCATCCAGTTGCAGCACGCCAGCGAGTTCCTGGCCGAACTGCTCGCCGGCGGTGGGCTGGCGCTCGGCAAGGTGGAGGAAGTGGTCACCTACCACGACCCCTGTGACCTGGGGCGCAAGTCCGGGGTCTACGATGCACCGCGTGAGGTGCTGGCGCGCATCCCGGGACTGGAATTCCGCGAAATGTCCGCCAGCCGTGAGAACGCACTCTGCTGTGGCGGTGGCGGCGACGTCGAAGTGGCCGACCGCACCGTTCCCATCGGCGTTGCGGCGCAGCGGCTGGTGCAGGTGCAGGCCACCGGTGCCAAATTCGTCATTTCGGGTTGCCAGCAATGCAAGCGTACACTGCAGGAGGGCGCACGCCAGAACAAGGTCCGCGTCAACGCGATGGATCTCACCGAACTGGTATGGAAGTCCATGCAGACCTGACAGGTTTCCTAAACCTGTCAGGTCTTTAGGGCGCGTCTGCCATGTTGCGTTTTTTCCTGGCTGACCTGCACATTCACACCTGTCTTTCGCCCTGCGCCGAACTGGAGATGCTCCCGGAACTCATCGTGGGGCGGGCGCAGGCGCTGGGACTACAGATGATTGCCGTCACCGACCATAACTCGGCCGAGAACGTTGCCGCCGTGGTCAACGCCGCGCGAGGTACGGGCATCGCGGTGCTGGCAGGGATGGAGGTCCAGACGCGCGAGGAGGTGCACGTCCTGGCGCTGTTCGACACGCTTGAGCAGGTGACCTCCTGGCAGGAGCAGGCGTATGCCAGTATGCCGCCGCTGAAGAACGACGAAGCGGCCTTTGGGGAACAACTGCTGCTCGACGCGGACGGGAAGCCGGCGGGCTACCTCGACCGGCTGCTGTTGACCTCGTCCTCCTTTTCGGTGGAAGAGGTCGTCCGGCGCATCTCTGGCCTGCACGGCCTGTGCATCCCGGCCCACGTGGACCGGCCCGCGTACAGCATCATTTCTAACCTGGGGTTCATCCCGCCGGAGTTGGACGTCGTGGGGGTGGAGATTTCGCACAACGTCGGCCCGCTCGCGGCCCGTGGGCGCTTCCCCCAATTGAAGCACTACGGCCTGGTGGCCTCCAGCGATGCGCACCGCTTGCAGGACATGGGCCGCCGCACGACGTTGAAGATGGCGGAAGCGACGGTCGCCGAACTCTCCCTGGCGCTCGCCGG
>Ga0315296_10004468_pt1 | contig 11394 bp, 10 predicted proteins | sample YL17G14_18_MG_FD_203921 | JGI IMG/M metagenome (GOLD analysis project Ga0315296, IMG submission 203921) | Sediment microbial communities from Yellowstone Lake, YNP, Wyoming, USA - YL17G14_18 | ecosystem: Environmental > Aquatic > Freshwater > Lake > Sediment | place: USA: Wyoming | collected...
CGCTGCGGCCCTTGACTGAGGAGGAAGCGCGCTACTGGGGCAGGATGGTGCTGACGAGTCAGCTCAATGCGGCAGAGGAAAGGAGCATCCGGCGTTGGGTCCCCCAGGAGCAGCTCCTACCGCAAGCCTATTCCCGCCGGGGAGAGCCGGAGGGGGCTGCGCCTGAGGAGAGCTTGGAGTTGGTACGGGTGCGAGGATTCAGTGGGTTGACCACCGCTCTCTATCTGCAGCTCGGGGATCTGCTGGAGCGCGATGCCGTGCTGCGGCACTGTCCCGGCTGCCAGCGCCTGTTCTACCCCGTGCGCAGCGACCAGATCTACTGTGATGCGCGCTGCGGCGATGCGGCGCGGCAGCGACAACACTACGCCGAGCGCAAACAGGGCCAACAGCGCCCTGCCACTTCCGCACGGCGCTCCCGGCAGACCGGGAGCAAGCAGCGGCCGCGTGGCTGATTCAACGGCCTCGTACAGACCAACGCTCGCCATTCTCACCGCCAGGGGAGTAACCGTCCACCCTCAACGTGGTTGTGCTATAATGACCGGCGGGAGCCGAGGGGATGGGGCGATCACTCGCTTTCCATCGGAGGGTTTATGCCTCGCTATCAGTTGACCGCCACCATCTGGCGCGAGGGCGACCAGTACGTGTCCACATGCCCTGAGCTGGGGGTTGCCAGCGTCGGCGACAGCGCCGAGGAAGCCCTGGAGGCGCTGCGTGAGGCGGTCGAGCTGTACCTGGAGAACGCCCGCGAGCTTGGTATACTCGGCAACCTCGAAACCACGCTGACAGCCCCGCGGCGCTTCAGCGCGCCGCTCGAGGTCAGCGTTCCGTGACCAAGCTACCGTCACCGTCCTTGGAGGGGCTCACGCGAGCCTTGCGCGGCGCCGGCTTCGAGAGTTCGCCGTTGAAACAGGGGCAGGCCAGCGTGATGAAGGTTTGGCGAGAAGTGGTCGCCGCCGAGATGCCAAGCAGGGATAATGAAAGATGAAGCGGGTAGTCGTCAGCGACCACGCGCAGTTCGAAGCGGCGCGTCGGCAGGTGACGGAAGAGGAAATGCGTCAGGTTGCCCTCGGGCCGGAGCAAGTGATATCCTCGCGCAAGGGACGGGTTATCCACCAATCCCGGATTGACGATTCCCGCTCCGGCGAGAGGCTACTGCTGCGGGTCGTGATCCAGAAGCGACGGGACGTGCTATTCGTCGTGACTGTTTACAAGACATCGAAAGTCGAGAAGTACTGGCAGACAGAGGTGGAGCCATGAAAGTCATCTATGACCGAGAAACCGACACCCTTAGCCTGATTCTGGCCGAGGGGCCGGTGGCCGATAGCGACGAACTGCGCGAGGGTCTGATCATTGACTATGACCGCGAGGGGCACATCGTCTCGGTCGAGGTGCTCGACGCCTCAGAGCACGTGGCGGAGCCGGCAACCATCGCTTATGAACTGAGGGAAGCGGCGGCGCGCTGAGCGTCACGGAGCATGGATGCCCCCGCCCGTGACCCGGTGGGGTGCTCGCTTGAGGGAGGGCAACATGCGGCGTCCGCCCGAAGATCCAGAGCGTGAGCAGCGAATTACATACGAGATCGTCGTTGACGCCTATGGCCCGGAAGAGCGCGCTATGGGATGGCATTGCTATCTCGAGGAGCAGTTGCACTTTCCGTTCCGCGCCAAGTGCATCAAGGCTCGCCCAATCTCGCCGCTGCGCGAAGGCGAAGAAGTCACGGTCACCAGCATGGCTCCGGAGGATGACTGCCCCGGCGGCATGTTTGTCATCATCGAGTGGTCGGGGCGCACCTTCGGTGTGCCGCTGGCGCAATTGAGCGGAATCAAGGTTAACAAGGAGACCGCGCAGGCCATCGCCGACTGGCACTACTGGGTGGCACGGGGCTACGAGTTCTGAGCGGGGTCGGCATCCGTCATCGCGCCGCCTTCCATTCGGTACCCCATGCCGCGATAACCCCGAAGTCGCTGCTCGTGGCGTGCGCGCCCAGCCACCGTTTCCATGCCGACGCATACCCTGTCTGCACCATTGGGCAGGGAAGCCTCCACCGGTCCTACACCGTTTCTACACCAATCCTACACCGCAGTGAAAGGTGACGCGAAGCCGCTGAGGGCGCAAGACCACGCTCGTCTGAACTCGATTTGGCCCCAAACACACCCATTCGACCAGCAGCGGAAGGTGGTGAAAACGCGCAGAGGCCGCATCTTCCTGCACCATTCCTACACCGATCTCACACCTTTCGTGCTACCATAGCTGCCAGCGAGGGTAGCCCATGCGGACTCCGGCTTATAGGCCCGCTCCTCGCTTGTCATCCGCGCCGTACAGCCGCCCCGGCTGCGAGCCCTTTCGGCACCTTATCTATATAGCCAGCACCTCTCAGATTCCGCCGCAACTTGTCCGCCTCTTTGTGTCATCTGCCCGACACTCGACAGTTGGGGTATTACAGGCCCGCTTTTCGGCCACTTTTGCGCCGAAGATTCCTGCCAGAACTGGCGAGCCTTCCGCTCGCTTCGGCGCAGCGCGCGTCCCCGCCTCGCCCGGTGATATTGGCCGCCAGCAGTCCCTCCAAGCCGATAGTGCGGCTTCGTCTCCAGCACGTGCCTTTCCGGCGGCTGCTCCCCTCGGGACGAGATGCCACAGTGTGAGATAATGCCGCTGGGGACGTAACATTTCTCCGCTGGAATGCGACTATAATGAGACAGAGGATCCGCCATGGCAGAGCGACACAGCGACGGCGAGTTAGTTGCGAGGGCGCTCGCGGGCGACCAGGGTGCGTTCGGAGAGCTGGTGGCCCGCTACCGGGATGCCGTCTTCGGCGTCGCGTTCCATCGCATCGGCAACTTCGAAAACGCGCGAGATGTCGCACAGGATGCGTTTCTGAAGGCCTACGCCAACCTGCCGAAGCTGCGCAAGCCGGAGTCATTCGCGAGCTGGCTCTACCACATCGCGGATCTGACCGCGCTGGAGGTGGTGCGCCGGCCGCGGCAGGAAGTGCCACTGCCTGCGGACGAAACGGCGTTAGGGAGTACGGAGTCATACCCGTCCGTCGCCGAGGAAGCCGATCTCGCTCAACAGGTGCGGGAAGCGCTTGCGACGCTCAATGAGCCGACCCGCCTGGCCGTCATCCTCCACTACGTCAATGGCTATTCGCACGCGGAAGTGGCCAGCTTCCTCGACACCACGCCCGGCGCGGTGCGGACCCGCGTCAGTCGGGCGAAGAAGCGGCTGCGGGAGGAGGTGCTCGGGATGGTGCACGACGCATTCCGGAGGACACAACATGGGTTCGTGTGGCTCGTACGCCACCCGTCGGGCAAGGCAGAGGCATCGATTGGGGTTTCCGGCTGGCCAGAGGAGAGGCGTGAGGAGGTGCGGGAGCTGGCGCATGCGCTCTACTGGCTGAACCCGGACTTGAGGTCTGAACCCGGGTGGCAGGAGAAGCGCGATCAGGCTGCGCGACAGTGGGTGCAGTATATCCTCAAGCAGGCGGCGAGCAGGCGGCCGCCACAGGTCTCGGTGACCAAGACAGAACACGCCGCGGGCATCCATGAGTTGGGAACGCTCATTACCCAACCAAGATCACCGCGCGGTGGCTGGCTGCTTCCAGACTATGCGCTGCAGCCGCTTCGGGAGGCGTTCGCCAAAATGGCTGGGGTGACGCTGGGCGAAGCCACAGAGGCTGTAGAGGGGATCATAAGGTTCGAACATGAGGGGCGCCGTCGCACATTCGCAGTCGAGTTCAGGCCGACGACCGTGCAGGTAATCGGGGACGCCCTGAGTGAGGTGGCGCTGGACGGCCCCCCTGGGAGGTACGAGTGCATCTTCCAAGAGGAAGGCCGGCAAGCAAGCGTCGATATGGACGCCGCATCTCCGCGGGACGTACTCAGGCAGATCAGCAAGCCTGGTCGGCGGATTGTCAGTATTTGGCAAGTGACCGAGAAAGAGCAGGAAGAGACGGCGATAGATCCGATAGCGCGCATAGTAGACGTGATCCTGAGCACGGCGCTGATCGAAAGCGCTCAGGTTATCAGGGCGCAGCGAAGGCAGCAAGGATCCGGCGAAGTTGTATCAGTCGAGTACTTGATCTTTGGCACGTGGCACGAGCGAATGACAATACCCACCTATGTATGGGCGCCTCTCCGGGAGGCGCTGAGCGGAATGTGCGAGGACACTCTCCAGCCAACCGAGGACGGGCAGGCTGGCAAGCTGAGCTTCGGATTGTGGGGCCGGGACTTCGACGCAGACATCAGCATGACCGACGACTTGGTCGAGGTCACGCTGGCACGGACTCAATGACAGCCTCCCCGGGAGATACGGGGACAGGTTAGGCCTGTTCCCGTATTAGGCCGGCGACTGGTGGGCATCGCAGTAGTTGTGGAGTAGTATACCGAGATCGGTCTAGAGCTGGTCGCCGTTGCCCGGGCCCTCGTAGGAGGAGCGGGTCTCGTTGACGACGTCCAGCGCGGGGCCTCTCTCCGCACCAAGGTGTATTGCGTTCGGGTGCCGCCCTGGGAAGCCCGAACTCCCCCGAAAGCTGCACCGCGTCAAAGGCGCCCAACGGCACGTCAATCTCCCCCCTGCCCGTTGCCTCTTTGTCGTCATCTCCCGCCACGCGACAGTCGCCGCATTACAGGCCCGCTTTTCGGCCACTTATCCGCCTGAAGATTCCTCCTGAAATCGCTCGACTTCCGGCTCGATTCGAGTGATGAATGTGACCACAGAATGTTGGTTACAGGAGGGCTACGTGCCAGTCACTCAAGCGGTGGAAGAGCAAGAGAATCCAGGCCGGGAAGGGCCGGCGGCGGAGACGCCGATTGCCTTCGATGCCGCAGTCTCGGAGTTCCTCGCATACCTCAAGGGCTACCGCCAGTACTCGTCGTGGACGGTCGGGGCGTATGGCATTGACCTGCGCGAGTTTCGGGAGTTCCTGCTGGAGCAGGAGGGCTGGGTGCCCTCGCCCCAGGAGATCACCCGTCCGCAGGTGGTTGCCTGGGGCTTGAAACTGCGTGGCATGAAGCCGCTGACCATCCGCCGCAAGTATGCCTGCCTGTCTTTCTTCTTCTCGTTCCTGCAGGACATGGGCCATTGCCAGGGCAATCCCGCGCGCAGCCTGCCGTTGCCCAAGGTGTCCCGCAATCTCCCCGCTGTCCTATCAGCCGAGCAGGTCCAACAACTCCTCGCGGCAGCGCAGACTCCTGACCGCAGGCTATTGGTCCTGCTCTTGCTTTCAACCGGCCTGCGCCGCAGTGAGGCCGCGGCCATTACTCTCGACCAGGTTGACCTGGAACATCGCCAGCTTCGGGTGCGCGGCAAGGGCAACAAAGAACGCATGGTGCCATTGACTGCCGAAGTGGTGGATGCCATCCGTGAGTATCTGGCCTGCCGCGGGCCGACTCAGAGTGACCACCTATTCATCAGCCAGATGTGGGGCCAGCCCATCTCCGGCGCTCGCATCCACCGCATCGTGCGGGGGCTACTGGAGCGGGCGGGCTTGGCCGGCCAGGGCATCACGGTTCATAAGCTCCGCCACACCTTCGCCACCCACCTCGTCCGCAACGGCGTCGACGTCAGAACGGTGCAGGAGCTACTGGGGCATTCCGACCTGGGCACGACCGCGAAGTATCTGCACTCAGATGGCCAGGCCAAGCAAGCAGCAGTGGCGCGCCTGAGCGGCCTGGTGGGGGCAAGACAGGAGGATGCAGGACATGAATGACTCTCCTGATGTAGGGCGCGTGCGCCTGCGCGCGCCGGACGGCGGGCCTGGGCAGGCCCGCCCTACAGAATCGGCGTGCAGCCTGGAGGACAAGATCGCGCAGTTCCTCGACTACCAGCGATCTTACCGGGGCCACTCGCCGCTGACTATCTCGACCTATCGCTGCGACCTGAGCCAGTTCTGCCGCTGGCTGATGGGGCGTCTGGGCTGCCTGCCCGAGCCCGGCGCCATCAGCCGCGAGGTGGTGATGCAGTGGACGGTGACCTTGGCTGGTCTGGCGCCGGCGACCGTGTGTCGCAAGGTCTCTGTGCTCTCAAGCTTCTTCAGCTTCCTGGTGGACTTGGGCGAACTGGACTCCAATCCTGCCCGAAGGATTCCCTTGCCCAAGCCCGCCAGCCGCATCCCGAATGCTATCTCCGAAGACGATGCTCAACAGCTCATCGCCGCTGCTGGCTCTCCGTTTGAACGCGCGATGCTATTGCTGATGCTGACCGCCGGGCTGCGCCGCAGCGAGGTAGGCGCGATTCGGCTGGAGGATGTGAACCTACAGAACCAGACCCTTCTGGTGCGCGGGAAGGGCGCCAAGCAGCGGATGGTACCGCTGATGCCCCAGACTGCACAGGCGACCCAGGACTACCTCGCTGTCCGACCGGAGGTGAACCAGCCGTACCTGTTCCTCAGCCCCAAGGGCCAGCGGCTGGCCAATGACTTCCTCAACCGGGCGCTGCGGCGCATCCTCGCCCGGGCCGGCCTGGCCAAGCGCATCACGCCGCACATGCTACGACACACCTTCGCCACCCACCTCGTGCGCAACGGCGTGGACGTGCGCACCGTCCAGGAACTCCTCGGCCACTCCGACCTGGAGACAACCGCCAACTACCTCCACTCCGACACCCGCGCCAAACAAACCGCCGTCGCCCTGATCTCCAGTCTGACCGGCTCAGCCGGCCCCTGAGCTTCTTACAGGAATCTGCTCCTGTCCGTCGAAACAACCTTGTGCTTAGACGGCTGGTGTGCGTGCCAGAGGTGCGGCGTCGACGACCGACGCGTGGCCAGTTGCCACGGAGCATTTCCCGACGCGCCGAGACGCCTCGACCAGGGAGAAGACCGTGAGACAGGTCGTCATCGAGAACCCCGTCCTCAACTCACCGTACGAAGAGCCCAAGCGGCACTTTAGGTTCGACGAAGAGGGCATCACCGACGAGATCGTTGAGGCTCGGCGCGTCAGCTCCTACTTCGTCCCGGTTGCCAGACCGCGCAAGAAGGGAAAGCAACTCGTACTGGATACGGAGTGGACTGAGGAACGCATCCAGGAGAACGAGTTCATCAACCAGATCCGCGAGCGAGTCCAGGACTGGCGCAACGGCTACCCCGGAATCACCAACACCACGCGGCGACTGCTCGAACACTGGCAGCGCCCGGACCGCGATCCCAGCCAGCGCCTTTTCTTCTGCCAGATCGAAGCGCTCGAAACCGCCATCTACATCACCGAGGTCGCGCGGAAGTCCGGCGCGGTTTGGATTGACAACACGCTACGCGAGAAGAACGACGACGCCAACCCGGGTCTCTATCGCATCGCCTTCAAGATGGCTACCGGCAGCGGCAAGACCGTGGTCATGGCTATGCTCATCGCCTGGCACGTGCTCAACAAGCTCGCCGACCCTCAGAACAACCTGTTTTCCGACACATTCCTCGTGGTGACTCCCGGCATCACCATCAGAGATCGGCTTCGCGTGCTCCTGCCTGAGGACCCGGCCGGTGATTACTACCGCCGCTGGGACCTCGTGCCCGCCGAAGATTTGACCGACCTCAACCGTGCGAAGATTCTGATCACCAACTTCCATGCCTTCCTGCTGCGCGAACGGGGCGACGCCAGCAAGCTCACGAAGGGCATCCTCAAGGGCGACGGGAGCGACAGCGCCTTCACCGAAACGCCCGACGAAATGGTACGGCGCGTCTGCCGCGAGTTCGGCGGCAAGAAGAACATCGTCGTCATCAGCGACGAGTCCCACCACTGCTATCGGCACAAGCCCGACGGGGAGGAGATCAAGCTCACCGGCGACGAGCGCAAGGAAGCCGAGAAGCGCGACGAAGAAGCGCGAGTCTGGATTTCCGGGCTGGAGGCCGTCAAGCAGAAGCTCGGCATCAGGGCCATCTACGATCTCTCCGCTACGCCGTTCTTCCTGCGCGGCTCCGGATACCCGGAGGGGACGTTGTTTCCCTGGGTCGTTTCCGACTTCTCCCTTATAGACGCCATCGAGAGCGGGATCGTCAAGGTCCCGCGCGTCCCCGTCGCCGATGACAGCATGATGGGTGAGCAGCCAACCTATCGCGACCTCTGGCTCCGCATTCGCGAGCACCTGCCCCGGAAGGGCCGCGGCACTGAGGCCGTCGGTGGCGAGCCGCAATTGCCGGCCGAACTGCAGGGCGCGCTGCACAGCCTTTACGGCAACTACGAGAAGTACCACCGACAGTGGGAGCAAGACCTGGACGCCGTTGCCAATGGCCAGCCGCCGCCGGTCTTCATCGTCGTCTGTAACAACACCAACGTCTCCAAGCTGGTATATGACTACATCTCCGGCTGGGAGAAGCCGCTGGCCGACGGCTCGACGGTTGTAGTGCCAGGTGCACTGCCCATCTTCAGCAATGAGGAGAACAGCGGCTGGCGCGCCCGTCCGAACACGATATTGATCGACTCGCAGCAACTGGAGTCGGGCGAGGCCATGAGCGATCAGTTCAAGAAGATCGCCGGCCGCGAGATTGAGGAGTTCAAGTCAGAGTACCAAGCTCGCTACCCGGGCCGTGACGCCGAGAAGCTCACCGATGAGGACCTGCTCCGGGAGGTCATGAACACGGTCGGCAAGCCCGGCAAGCTCGGGGAGCATGTCAAGTGCGTCGTCAGCGTCTCCATGCTCACTGAAGGGTGGGACGCGACCACCGTCACTCACATCCTCGGCGTCCGGGCGTTCGGCACGCAGCTTCTGTGCGAGCAGGTTGTCGGCCGCGGCCTGCGCCGGCGGAGCTATGCCCCCAATCAACAGGGCGCATTCGATCCAGAGTACGCCGAGGTCTATGGTGTGCCGTTCTCGTTCATTCCGTGCTCAGGTTCGTCTCCGGAACCGAAGCCTGGTCCGCAGCCGACACGGGTGCGCGCGCTGGAAGAGCGCATCGCCTGCGAGATCACCTTCCCGCGGCTCATGGGCTACCGCTATGACCTGCCGGTCCAGAAGCTCACCGCGCGTTTCACTGACGACTCACGTCTGGTGCTCTCCACCGAACAAGTTCCCACCTGGACCGAGAACGCCCCTATCGTCGGCGAGTCAACCATCCATACCCTCGACGACCTAAAGAAGCGTCGGCTCCAGGAGGTGGCGTTCCTCCTGGCCAAGTTGACCCTTGAGAAGTACTTCCGCAGCGACGGCACGCACAAGGCCAAGCGCGAAACCGAGCACAAGTTCGACAGCGAAGTGCAGGCCTGGCTCTTCCCACAGGTCCTGGCGATCACCAGGCAATGGCTCTCCGAGTGCGTCGTCTGCAAGGACAACACCTTCCCCCAGATGCTACTTCTGATTGAGCGGGCGCATGACGCCTCTGACCGCATCTACCAGGCTATCGTGCATGCCAGCGAGGGAGAGAAGGCGCTGAAGCCCATCCTGTTCCCCTACGACACGGTCGGCTCCACTCGCTACGTGGACTTCGACACTACTCGTCCCACCTACCGCACACGCCAGGACAGGTGCCACGTCTCCCACGTAGTGGCCGATACCGGCTCCTGGGAGCAGAAGATGGCCCAGACGCTGGAGGAGATGGGCGAGGTCATCTGCTACGTCAAGAACCAGAACCTGGGCTTCAAGATTCCATACACCCTGAACGGCGAGCAGGGCAACTACGAACCCGACTTCATCGCCCATGTGGATGACAGCCACGGGCGCGACGATCTGTTGAACCTCATCATCGAGGTGACCGGCGAGAGGAAGAAGGACAAGGAGGCCAAGGTTGCCACGGCGCGCCTGCTCTGGGTGCCGGCGGTCAATAATCACGGCGGATTCGGCCGTTGGGCGTTCGTCGAGATAGATGACCCGTGGGATGCGAAAAAGACGATCCGCAGGTCCCTGAGGGGAAGGGAGGCGCCGGCATGAACCGGAAGGCGTTGCTTCGGCGGCTGCTTCAGGGGGCCGTGCGGAATGTGTCCTTCGCTGATCTGGTGAACCTGGTCGAAGGCTTCGGATTCCGGCTCCAGCGCATGGGAGGCAGTCATCGTCTCTATGCTCACCCCGACGTGCCGGAGATGCTGAACCTCCAGGAGGCGCACGGGGAGGCGAAGCCCTATCAAATCAGGCAGTTGCTCCGGCTCATTGAGCGGTATAATCTGAAGGTGGAGGACTGAGCATGGCAGACTATCATATCAACATCTTCTACAGCGAGGAAGATGGCGGCTACATCGCCGACATCCCGGACCTGGAGTACTGCTCCGCCTTCGGCGCCACGCCCGAGCAGGCGCTGGCCGAGGTCGAGCAGGCGAAGCGGCTGTGGCTGGAGGCGGCGCGTGCGGCCGGCAAGCCCATTCCACCTCCTCGCTACCGCCCTGCCATCTACCAAGTCCCGTCTTGACAAACCGGACCAAGAAGGGGGGAATCAACTCATGCCCCGGAAGCCGAAGAGCAGCAGCGCTCCTACACCCGTCGAGTCTGTCCGCCACAAGGACAAGCGCGCCAACATCCCCACCGGCGAGTTGAGCGACTTCGTCGCCGACGACGAGAAGGCGCCCAAGACCATTTTCTACCCTCGTGACCCCTCCCTCGATCCGCAGTTGGTCTGGAAGGGGAAGGAGGAGCAGGACAGCAAGGACCTGGCCGTCCCGGCTGTGCCGGTCTACATCCAGGAGAAGATTCATCCGCAGGCGCTGATCGAGAACTTGCGCGAGACTGCCAGGGCCGGCGAGCGGGAGCCGGAACTCACCCTCTTCGATGATTTCAATGGGCTGGACGACTTTGAGAAGAAGGTCGAGTTCTACCAGCACGAGCAGAACTGGGCGAACCGCATGATCCTGGGCGACTCGCTGCTGGTGATGACCTCCCTTGCCGAGAAGGAAGGCCTCAAGGGCAAGGTTCAGATGATCTACCTGGACCCGCCCTATGGGATCAAGTTCGGCTCCAATTGGCAGGTCTCGACGCGAAAGCGGGATGTAAAGGACGGCAAAGTTGAGGACGCCACTCGACAGCCGGAGCAGATTCGTGCCTTCCGTGACACGTGGAAGCTTGGCATTCATTCGTACCTGGCATATCTGCGTGATCGGCTGGTGGCGGCGCGGGAATTGCTAACTGAGACGGGTTCGATCTTCGTCCAGATCGGCGAGGAGAACGTCCATCTAGTTAGATGCTTGATGGACGAGGTATTCGGGAGTGACAACTTCGTGGCGCAGATATCGTTCAGGAAGACCAGCGGTAAAGCAGCGGGCCTCATCGATACAACCATGGACTACATTGTGTGGTACACACGCTGTCTCGAATCCGCCAAGTACCGACAGCTTTACGTCCAGCGGCCGAGAGACATCCTGGAGGGCACGTACACTTGGGGCGATTTCCCGGAGGGTGCACGACACGTGAGATCAGGTGACGACCCAGACGTGGTGGGTCCCCAAGGCGTTCGAAGGTTCATGACGGCGAGCCTTTTCTCTGCCAGCGGAG
>Ga0315296_10004470_pt1 | contig 11393 bp, 13 predicted proteins | sample YL17G14_18_MG_FD_203921 | JGI IMG/M metagenome (GOLD analysis project Ga0315296, IMG submission 203921) | Sediment microbial communities from Yellowstone Lake, YNP, Wyoming, USA - YL17G14_18 | ecosystem: Environmental > Aquatic > Freshwater > Lake > Sediment | place: USA: Wyoming | collected...
CACCAATGTCCTGCTGGTGCCAGACCGCGCCATCGGCAAAGACAGCGAAGGTAACCCCATAGTCAACGTCGTCACGGGCAAGGCTCTGGAAGAAAGGCCAGTAGTTGCCGGCATCAGCGACGGCTTCAATACGGAAATCGTCAGCGGCCTCCAGGCTGGAGAAACCGTCCTTGCCGACAGCAAACGCCGGTAGGCAACCGGGCATGGCTTATATTGACGGTGGTATTGGAAATTGTGGTGACTAGGAGCAGACAATGATTCAGCTTGAGAATATTGCCAAAATTTACCGGATGGGCAAGGTTGAAGTTCCCGCTCTCAGGGGAATTGACCTGACCATCAATCAGGGAGATATGGTGGCCATCATTGGCGCCTCCGGCTCCGGCAAGTCAACGCTGATGAACATCATCGGCTTTCTGGATAAACCCACCACCGGCAGGTATGTGCTGGAGGGCGTGGATGTCAGCCGCCTGAATGATAACAAGCTCGCCGAGCTGAGAAACAAGAAGATCGGCTTTGTCTTCCAGACGTTTAACCTCTTACCCCGCGCCTCAGCCCTTTCCAACGTGGAGCTGCCACTCATCTACAGCGGTGGCGGGCAGCGGCACAAACGCAGCCTGGAAGCTCTGGAAAGGGTGGGGCTGGGGGCCCGGGCGACCCATAAACCCACCGAATTGTCCGGCGGTGAACAGCAACGCGTGGCCATTGCCCGGGCACTGGTGAACCAGCCATCGCTCATCCTGGCGGATGAGCCCACGGGCAATCTTGACAGCGCCGCCAGCACCGAAATCGTCCGCATTTTCTGTCAGCTTCACCGGGAAGGGATAACCGTGATTCTGGTCACTCATGAGATGGACGTGGCCACTCAGGCCCAGCGCATAATACGCCTGCTGGACGGCAAGATTATCAGCGACGAAAAAGTCACACAAAATGATAAAACGATAGGCAAACATAAAGATATTGGCCATTGATTGGATACGAAACGGCAGGAGATATAAGTGAAGCTGATAGATTCCATAGTCATTGCCATCAGGTCTTTATTCGCCAACAAGCTGCGGTCTTCGCTGACCATGCTCGGCATCATCATCGGGGTGGGGTCAGTGATTACGCTTATGTCAGTGGCCAGGGGCGCCGAAGCCTCCATCGCCTCCGCTTATGAACAGCTGGGCACCAATATGCTCCAGATAATGCCCCGCAACCCCGAAGTGGAGGGAGGTTTCAGTCTGTCGCCAGCTTATGCACCACCCACGCTCACCATGGAAGATGCCCGGGCCCTAGAGGGCGTCCGTGGCATCGGCAATATTGTGCCGATAAACGAAAACTTCGTCACCGTAATGGCAGCCGGAGAACAGAAAAGCGCTGTGGTCCACGGAGCTACCCCCGCATACCTAGACGTAATGCAGTATTCCATAGCATCCGGTCAGTTTTTCACCGACCACCATGTGGCACAGCGGGCCAATGTAGTCGTGCTGGGCAGTAATGTCGCCGAAGACCTGTTTGGCGACGATGACGGGGTAGGCAAGCAGGTAAAGATTAAAAAACAGCGCTTCACCGTTATCGGCGTGCTGGAACCCAAAGGCGGTGCACTTTTCGGATTCAGCTTCGATGATATCCTGATTGTGCCCATCACCACCTATCAGGCGCGTCTGTTCCCCCAGCAGACCGCCACCGGCCAGGATGCCGTGGCCTCAATCAGCTTCCAGTTGACCGACCTAGAAAACAGGGAGGCAGTCACTGATGAGGTTGAGTCCATTCTGCGCCGGCGGCATAATCTGAGGGGCGATGATAAGGATGACTTCGCCGTGGTCAGCCAGGAACAGGTTATGGAAATCGTCGGTCAGGTAACGGGGGTATTCTCCATCGTTCTGGGCGCCATCGCCAGCATATCGCTTGTTGTCGGCAGTATCGGCATCATGAACATTATGCTCGTCTCGGTAACAGAGCGGACGCGGGAGATAGGAATCCGCAAGGCGGTGGGCGCGAAACGGCGCGATATCCTGCTTCAGTTCCTGCTTGAAGCCGCCACGCTGGGCTTTATTGGCGGCGGTATCGGCATCGCCGGGGGCTGTCTTCTATCCTGGGCGATTTCACAGATAGCCATCGGTGGTTTCCGACTAGGCGCGGTGGTCTCACCTGACATCGTCATACTGGCCTTCGCCGTATCGTTATTCATCGGGCTTGCCTCCGGACTGTACCCGGCGATGAGAGCCGCCCGACTCAACCCCATTGACGCGCTGCGTTATGAATGATAATAATTAATGGTGAAACCTAAACTAATAAAAAGGGATTGAAAGCGATACTGTTAAAGGGTAAAAAAAACTATGAGCTGGCTTGACATCGCGATCCTGGTGATAATCGGCATCGCCGCCTTTATTGGCCTGAAAATTGGCATCATCAAGGCGATGTTAACGCTCGCGGGAGTAATTATTGGCGTCATTCTGGCCGGGCGTTTCTACGTTGCCCTGGCGGATAAGCTCACCTTCATACCTCAGGAAACACTGGCCCGGGTGGCTGCCTTCGCCATAATACTCATCATCGTCATGCTCATCACCGGTATCATCGCCGGCGTTCTGAAGCGGCTGGCCTCAATGGTACTGCTGGGCTGGGTAAATCGACTGGGTGGGGCGCTCTTTGGCCTGATAATGGGCGCCATATTCTGCGGTGCCTTGTTGGCCATCTGGACTAAATTCCTGGGCATATCCGACCCGATTGCGAAATCAGCCCTGGCTACCTTTCTTCTGGACGGCTTCCCTATGGTGCTGGCGTTGCTTCCCGGGGAATTCGACTCGGTGCGCTCTTTTTTTCAATAAGAGAAAATTATCAACCACAGAAATCAGAGATTTAGAGAAGGGGGCTACGCTTCGGTTGATTCCATATGGCGTAGCCCCCACTTTTTTCTCAATTACCGGTATCGGATATCACGTCAAGTTACCGCTAGGAAACTGACGGCGTTTCTCCCGGATGCAGCTTCTTCCACTTTTCCAGAAGCTGCTCGCGGCCTTCCTTGTGCGCCGGGTCAGGCACGCAGGAATCAACCGGGCAAACCTCAGCGCATCGTGAGGACTCATGGGAGCCAACGCATTCGGTGCATTTCTTGGGGTCAATCACGTAGATGGTCTCTCCTTCGCTTATTGCCTGGTTCGGGCACTCCGGTTCACACGCCCCACAGCTTATGCACTCCTCCGTAATCTTGTACGCCATATATACCTCCTTTTCTACTAAAAGTTTGGCTAAAAAGCGCTTGATATGCGACCCGTGAATTACATTGTACCGTGAACCTTTTTTCTTAGAGCTTCCGCCACATGCTCCGGCACGAGGTCGCTGATATTGCCACCCAGTTGAGCCACTTCTTTTAGCAGGCTGGAACTGAGAAACTGATATTCCTGGCTGGCCATCAGGCAGAGCAGGTCAAGGTCTGGGGCCAGTTTGCGGTTCATCAATGCCATCTCAAATTCTTTTTCAAAATCGGCATTCATCCTCAGGCCACGAATCATGACCTGAGCTTTTTCTTTCCGGGTAAAATCAACCGCTAACCCACTGAATGATTTTACCTCAACGTTTGGTATATTGGCCACCGTCCTTCTGACCAATTCTACCCGCTCCCGGGTATCGAAGATGAGGTGCTTGTTTGATTTTTCGTACACCCCGATTATTATCCGGTCAAATAACCGGGCCGCCCGCTGCACGATATCGAGGTGGCCGTTGGTAATCGGGTCAAAGGTCCCCGGGTAAACAGCTACAGTCACTATGTACCTCCCTTGCGGAACACCGCAATACAGCTATCACCATGACGATGCTCCTTGACCAAGTTCAGAGCACCATAAGCCGAATTGAAGGGAAGGAGAGACGAGTGCGTCACCACGACTATTGAGCTATCGCTGACCAGCCTGGATTCGGCTAATTGAGTTATCAGATTTCCAATTGAAGAGTCAGAATAAGGAGGGTCCATCAGAATGATATTGTACTCCTTGTCCAGAAAGGAAAATGCCCTGACGACGCTGCAACAATAAACATGTGCCTGCTTTGAAAAACCCGTTTTTCCCAAATTTTGTTTTATTATAGCACAACAGCGCGGTTCCCTTTCAACAAAGTCAACCCAGCCCGCCCCCCGACTCAATGCCTCTATACCGAGCTGCCCGCTGCCAGAAAACAGGTCAAGTACCTGTGACCAATCGTCAGCCATATTATCCAAAATGGAAAAGATCGCCCCCTTGACCAAATCTGTTGCGGGACGGGTGGCGGTTCCTCTGGGGGCTTTCAGCTGATGACCTTTCGCTTTACCGGCAATAACTCGCATGCCAAATACAGAACATATTTAATTCCACGCCCGCTGAGTTACGGGCGTCACATAATTTAGGATAAAGAATGCAGAAGTAATTGTCAACAAAACACGGTCGCAGCCATCCGGCTATTGGCCGGTAAGTATTCTATCTCCAGAGATTCAAATAATCAGAAGTCCTGCCCCGGCAATAGTATGCGGTGCGATCCGCAACACCGGCAGCGCTCATACCGGCAGGCCACTTTATACAGCCCCTTTTTATGGCAATAGGGGCAGTAAGCCAACTTGAGCCCGTTGCGGTTCCTGCTTTTTCCATTGTAGCAACTGGCAACTCCGCTTGAAGCCACGCCTGTTTGCTCCCATATGTAATTGACCATAGGCCCACCCCCCGCCTCAAAGACGACGGCGAGCCCTTATGCCCTCCGGTCTATCTGCCGGGAGTGCCCATCTCCGGACTGATACGACGCCTTTCAATGCCGCTACTTATATTTGGATTCCGACGGCTTCATCAATGACGGTTGCACCGGTTTCATTGTCGGCGTGAGCGCCTGGCGACGATGGCTGATCATAGGACGGCGCAGGAACGAGGGAACGTCCAGCTCATCCTCGCTCTTGATGCCTCTGAGAAGCTGGGTCAGTTCATCATCCTGACCCGCCCCGGTCAGCCCGAGCTTGGCCACAAACCCGGTGGCAATCAGGGTAATCCGGATATCACTATCCATTGTCGGATCGTAGGCAACACCAAAAATGATGTTGGCCTCTGGATCCGCTACCTGCCGGATAACGTCAGCGGCTTCGTTCACCTCAAACAGGGTGAGGCTGGCGCCGCCGACCACATTGAAGAGAACGGCTTTTGAGCCATTGATGGAGACTTCCAGCAGCGGGCTGGCCAACGCCTGTTTGGCGGCCTCCACTGCGCGATTCTGTCCCGAGCCCCGACCAATTGACATCCAGGCCGGCCCGGCATCCTTCATAATCGCTTTCACATCGGCGAAGTCCAAGTTAATCATTCCGGGAGTGGTGATAACCTCAGCGATAGCCTGAACACCGTGCCTGAGAACATCGTCGGCCAGCTTGAAGGCACTATCCACGCCCGTCTTCTGGTCGCAGAGTGATAGCAGCCTGTCGTTCGGAATAATGATCAGGGTATCAACTTTGCCCAGCAGCCTGGTGATGCCTTCATTGGCTACCTGCGTGCGGTGGACACCTTCAAAGCTGAATGGTTTGGTGACCACGGCGATGGTCAGGGCGCCACTCTGCTTGGCTAACTCGGCCACGACAGGCGCCGCCCCGGTGCCGGTGCCGCCACCCATACCACAGGTGACAAATACCATATCAGCACCGCTGACCAGCTCATGCAGCTCATCACGGCTCTCTTCGGCAGCTTTCTGGCCCATGTTGTGGTCGCCACCAACACCCAGCCCCCTGGTCAGTTTCTCACCAAGCTGAACTCTTATTGGAGCTTCCGTAACCGCCAAGGCCTGGGCATCGGTATTCATGGCAATGAATTCCACACCCTGAATCTCTTCCCTGACCATGCGGGTTATCGCATTGCAGCCACCACCGCCCAAGCCGATAACTTTGATTTTGGCTGGATTCATCACAAAACTTGTCTTTGCCATTGCCTCCTCCTTATTGCAATAATCTGCTAACTTTCATACTCGACTTACTAGCCAAAGAGTTTCTTCAGCCGTAAAGCCATATGTCGGATTGCGGAGCCAAAGCTCCAGCGCGACCAGTTCTGGCTGCGCTCATGATTGACTCCCCAGAGCAGCAGGCCAACGGCCGTCGCGTATGCCGGGTCACAGAGGACATCGGCGATGCCTCCCATGTTAGACGGAGCGCCCACTCTGACCGGAAGCTGCAGTATCTCACGCCCCAGTGTGGCGATGCCGGCCAGATTGGAGCTACCACCGGTGAGTACCAGCCCTGCCGGAACCAGGGTTTCATATTCAGAGCTAGGCAGCTCAAGCAGGATGAGCTTCAGGATCTCCTCAACGCGGGCGCGGATGATGTCGCACAGGTCCTGATATGAGACGCCGTGCCCATCCTGAGATATCGCCGTGGTGTCCTCGGTTTTGCTCTCATAGACGGGCATCACACTGCCGTATCGCTTCTTCATCTCTTCAGCGACATCAAATGGCAGGCCCAGACCAATGGATACATCTCTGGTGAGCTGATAGCCGGCGACCGGTAGTATCGAGGTATGCCAGATGCTGCCGTCCTTGAAGACTGCGATATCGGTGGTTCCGCCGCCGATGTCAGCTAGAATAACGCCAACTTCCTTCTCATCTGCCGTCAGTACTGCCTCACTGCTGGCGAGAGGTTCGAGAACGAGGTCCTCAATATCAATGCCGATGCTGCGGATGCACTTCACCAGGTTCTGTATTGAGGTCACGGCTGCGGTGATAACATGGGTCTCCACATCAAGCCTGAAGCCATGCATGCCGACCGGGTTCTTGACTCCGGGCTGACCGTCAACCGCGTATGACCTCGGAATAACGTGGAGGAGTCTGCGGTCGCTGGGGATCTTGACGCTCTGTGCCGAGGAGAGAACACGCTTCAGGTCATCCGTGTGTACTACACGGTCGTTCCGTGTTATCGCTACCACGCCACGGTTGTTCAGCGAGGCAACATGACGCCCGGTCACGCCGACATAGGCTGACTCCACTTTGTAATTGCTTGACTGCTCCGCTTTCCTGACTGACTCTCTGATTGACTCTCTGGCCTCATTGATGTTGACCACCAAGCCCTTGTGCAGGCCAACTGATCGTGCGACGCCAACGCCGACAACGCGCGGCGTGCCAATTTCATTGAAGTCCGCAATAACAGTGCATACCTTGGTGGTACCAACATCAATTGCCGCTACGGTTCGATTTTTCATCTATCCCTCCTTTTCCCTACTTTTAGAGTATCTGAACTCGGTTATGGTTTACATTTCCAGAACCTCCTTGGCCCTACCCTCAGTGTGCTCAACGGTATCAGGACATGGAAAAGACCACCCTCAGCTTGTCCACGAGGTCGGCTCTTTTCCTTGCCCCGACTTTAGTTTCGGCCATGATACCGTACACTTCGTGCGGTCGGTAGCTATCCGCCTGGTTGATTAGGTGCTCGGCTATTTTCAGCTTCAGGTCAGCCAGCGTGGTGCCCATTCTTGCTCCATCCGCTCCCCGCCTACCTGGTTGTACCTGTTCCATTACTTACTCCCCCTCTAGATGCTGCGCTTTTGGAGCCTTATTTTTACCCCTGGCCAGTTCAGGCCATGGCAAATACCATCTGCAGTTTGCGTAACAGCGCCGGTTTTCGCCAGGCCCTGGCCTTTATCTCCGCCCAGAGGACTTCCACCTCATCTGTGTCCAAGCAATCATTTGGCACTGTCAGACGCGTGGCAACTCTCAGCTTGGCGCTGCGACTGCGTGGATTGGCCTGCACCTCATCCTCGGAAGGCATAATCACATGTCGGCGAATAAGTTTCAGGCGAGGTTTATGCCCGCAGACGCATACCGGCGTGCCGGGAGGACAGATGCATCCCCGGGCTTCCCGCTGCATGAAGCGCTTCACGATACGGTCTTCCAAAGAATGGTAGCTTATCACCACCAGCCTGCCTTCAAAGCCGAGGAGCTCAATTGCCTGTTTCAGTGCTATCTCCAGGTTTTCCAGCTCCAGATTCACCGCAATCCGAAGTGCCTGAAATGTCTTCGTGGCCGGATGGATTTTACCCGTTCTCCGGCTTACCGCCTTCTCCACGATACGGGCCAGATGAAGCGTGGAGGTGATGGGACGTTCGCGCACGATAAGACGTGCTATCTGACGGCTGTAGCCTTCCTCGCCATAGGTTCGGATAAGGCGCGCCAGCTCAGCTTCAGACGAAGTATTGACAATATCAGCCGCCGTTACTCCCTGTCCGGAATTAAAACGCATATCGAGGGGGTCATCATGTTGAAAGCTGAAGCCACGTCCGCTCCCGTTCAGCTGCATTGAGGAAAGGCCAAGGTCAAACAAGATGCCATGTACCGGGGAAAAATCATATTTGATGCAGGTTGCCTGCAGGTTGACGAAGTTATCATTGACCAGCAGGGCGGAATGCCGATATGCCTCAAGTCTTGTCTCGGCTACCTTTATCGCTTCGGGGTCGGCATCAATGCCTAGTAGCTGTCCGCCGGGGTAACTGCGTTCCAGAATTGCCCGGGCATGCCCGCCACCACCCACCGTGCAATCAACGTAGCGGCCTCCGGGCTGGACCGCCAGCGCCTCCATTGTCTCTTCGAGCATGACGGGGATGTGGTATGAGCCATGTCTATTTAGACTCATCACGTCGCTCCAGGCTTTCTATAATCTGCCAGGCCTGCTCCTGGCTGATCGTTTTTTCTTCTTCCCAGAGAACCTGAGCCCAGATTTCCAGGTAGTTGTTGGCTCCGGTAACGACGACGTCTTCTTGAATTTCAGCGTGCTCGCGCAGTGGTATTGGCAGGGCCACCCTGCCCTGCCCATCAAGGACAACGCTGAAGGCGGTGGCAAAGATAGCCCGCTTCAGCCTTCTCATTTTACTGGGGGTCAGCGGGCCGCTGGTAAGGGAGGTAGCCAGTTTGCGCCATTCTGACAGCGGGTACACGTTGATGCACTTTTCCGCTCCCGGAGACAGGACCAAACCGTCCTTCAGTTCCCTGCGGAACCGGGGCGGTATCGCTACCCGACCCTTTTCGTCTATCTTGTAGTTGTATTCACCGTAAAACATTCGTCACCCTCAGACAGCCATTAACCCCATTGTTTACCACTATTCCCCATTTTTTACCATTTTATAACACTTTTATAACATGAGATGACACGTTTGTCAAGGCTTTTAGGCCGAATTTAATGAATTTTCCATAAAATTTTTTCCATTTTTGTTATCCGCCCCATCTGTGGTACAATAAAACTTGTTTTGGTACGCAATAATGTTTACCGTTGGCATACTCACCATCAGTGATAAAGGGGCGCGCGGCCAGCGCTATGACGAGAGCGGCCAGACCATCAGGGACCTCGTCTCTAGCCTGGACAGCGAGGTCGTTCACTACGAGATTGTCCCTGATGAGCTGGATGTTATCCGCCAGAAGCTGACGGAATGGGCGGACAGCGGAAAGGCGGATGTCATCATCACCACCGGTGGTACCGGGCTGGGCGAGCGCGATGTTACGCCGGAAGCTACCGCAGCCGTTATTGACCGGGTTGTTCCCGGTTTCGTGGAAGCGATGAGAATTAAATCACTGAGCAAAACACCGATGGCGATGCTGAGCCGGGCAACCGCCGGGGTTCGAGGCCGGAGCCTGATAGTGAATCTGCCTGGTAGCCCCAAGGCGGTCAGGGAATGCCTTGAGGTGGTGCTGCCGGCCATACCGCATGCCGTCGATATTATCAAAGGGGTGGTCACTGAGCATTCTTAGCCGTGGCAGGGATTTAAAATGCGTATTGATGTATTGACCATATTTCCCCAGATGTTTGATATGCCGTTCAGCTTCGGCATCTTCAAGCGGGCTATTGACCAGAACCTGGTCAGTATCAACGTACATAACATCCGTGACTACACTCATGATAAACACCACACCGTGGATGATTACCCGTATGGTGGCGGCCCGGGCATGGTATTTAAACCCGAGCCCATCTTCGAAGCGGTGGCAGCGGTAAAGTCCCGGTTCCCTGAAGAACCCGGAGCGGCAGCACCGCCGATTGTCTTGCTCACGCCGCAGGGACGTCTTTTCAACCAGCAAATCGCGATGGAATTTTCAAAGTACCGCCATCTCATCCTCATCTGCGGCCACTATGAAGGCATTGACGAGCGCGTGGTAGAACGCCTGGCCACTGATGAAATCAGCATCGGTGATTACGTGCTGACCGGCGGAGAACTGCCGGCCCTGGTGGTCATTGACGCCGTCATTCGCCTGCTCCCGGGAGTGCTTGGCTCGGAAGACTCGGCGCAGGAAGATTCACATGTGAATGGTCTGCTGGAATATCCCCAGTACACCCGGCCGGCTGATTTTCGGGGCTGGTCGGTTCCCGAGGTACTGCTCTCGGGAAACCATGCCCAGATTGCCCGGTGGCGCCGGGAGCAGATTATCCGGCGTACCCTAGAACGCCGCCCGGACCTCATCAACAAGACCAATCTTGGACCGGAAGAAAAGCAGCTGGTGAAGCAATTCACCGCTTTATATCAAGCCAAATCCAGTCTGAATAAGGAGCCTGAGAAATGAATGTTGATTCGCTGTTCAATGTCAAACGCAATCCCAGAATTCCCGATATCGCCCCGGGGGACACGGTACGCGTTTACACCAAGGTGGTGGAAGGTGGCAAGGAACGTACTCAGCCATTTCAAGGAGTGGTCATCAAGATGCAGGGGGGTGGGATAGGCGCCACTTTTACCGTCAGGCGCATCGCTTATGGTGTCGGCGTGGAGCGCACATTCCCACTGTACTCACCAAGAGTGGAGCGGGTGGAGCTAATCCGCCATGGAAAGGTGCGCCGGGCCAAACTGTACTACCTGCGCGGACGCAGCGGCAAGGCAGCTCGCATCAAAGAGCGACGGCTAGAGCGTGAGAAAGAACTGGCGCTCCTAGAGCCGCTGGCGGCCGAGGCTGAAGAAGAAATACCAGCCACAGGGGAACCGGCGGAAGAGGTACTTCCGGAAGAAACAGCCGAAGCGGCACCGGAAGCGGAAAAAGCTCCCGCTGAAGCAGCAGTAGTAGAGCCAGAGGTAACCCAGGCTCAGGGTGAGCTCGCCGCTGAAGAGCCGGAAAAAGCGCCGGCGGAAGAAGAAAAAACCAAAGAGTAACCTCCCTGCTTAACGCTTAACGTTAAAAGTATCATCCGCACGTCCGGGCACAGAAGCTTCGAGGCAATCGGTGGAGCACAGTATGAAATATGCTGAGGTCAGTGTTAATTCCCCGATTGCCCAGCGCCGTACTTTCAGCTATGCCATACCCCCACATCTGAATATCGAGGTGGGGCAGGCGGTATTGGTTCCCTTTGGCGAGCGCACTCTACAGGGCATCGTCATGGCGCTGAGCCCCCACCCGGCCGTGGCCGAAACCAGGGATATTATCGATATTATTGAGCCCCGCCCATTTCTCTCCGCGGCCCAGGTGAA
>Ga0315296_10004471_pt1 | contig 11393 bp, 12 predicted proteins | sample YL17G14_18_MG_FD_203921 | JGI IMG/M metagenome (GOLD analysis project Ga0315296, IMG submission 203921) | Sediment microbial communities from Yellowstone Lake, YNP, Wyoming, USA - YL17G14_18 | ecosystem: Environmental > Aquatic > Freshwater > Lake > Sediment | place: USA: Wyoming | collected...
CTCGCAGTTGTTCATCGTCGACGATCTCCGCCATGACCTGGGAGATCGCCTGCTCATCGCCGAAGTACGCCAGTGAAGTGAGAACATCCTGGTCATTTACTTCTCCGGGCCTGTACAACTCCTTGATGTATGGGACTGCCTCTCTCGCGTCCAACCGCACCAACGCGCGAATGACCGACGGGGCCGTTTTCGTCTTCAATAACGGGAGCAAAGGGGCGACAGCAGAGCGATCCCCAATCCTTCCGAGAGCTTCAACGGCTCGCATCTGAGTGCCGAAGTTGCCATCGTTGAGACAGGATATGAGGACCGGCACCGCCTCTTTGGAATTGGACTTCAGGAGGATGCTTACGGCAGGTTGGCGTACATCTGGGTTGGGACTTGAGGCCGCCTTTACGATTTCTCTCACGTACTGCTCTGCTCCGAGATGCTCCAGAATCATCAGGGCTTGAATTTGAATAATGGGGTCGTCACTTGTCAGGAGTGTAGCCACCTGCGGCAGTAAGCCGGATAGCTGAAATCGTATGGTAACCTGAGTGATCTTCCAGAATGTGGTCCTCACCTTCTCAGCATCTTTGACCTGGAACAAGCCTCCCTCAAGCACAGAGGATGCCGCAGCGAGATAATCCTCGGGCGGAAGATCAAACGCATACTTGTAGCGGAAGACATCACTATGAGCGTCCTCGGGCATCAGTTGATCGAGAACGCCTATCCTGTCGTTCAGATCAGGCGAGTTGGCGCGCTGTACGATATCGGGAATACTCTCTACAGCCTTCGACGAGAAACTGTATGGATTGCTTTGCCCCCCGGCGCACTGTGCCAAGAGGACAACCGTGAGAGTTGTTGCCCATGCCCGCCGGAACTCCCGCTTCATAGCTCAACTCCGATCAGACGAGGATGAATCCGCAATATTTCCGCCTGCGACAGTTACGGATCATTCTAACTTGGCCGCCAGGGAAATCAAGCTGCGGAGACAAAAGATCTCTTTGGGCGGGGTGGACAAAAAAGGACAGGCGGGTCCCGTTCGGATTGGGACCCGCCTGACAACTTGCGAGAGTGTTTCGTTGAAAGGCTTTCAGAGGCCCTTCAAACTTGGCACTTTAGACTTTCGGCTTTCTTAGTACATTCCGCCGCCGGGGGGCATGGCGGGGGCCCTTTCCTTCTTCTCGGGGATTTCGCAGACGATGGCGTCGGTGGTCAGCAGGAGCGAGGCGATGGAGGCGCCGTTTTGCAGGGCGGTCCGCTCGACCTTCGTCGGGACGATCACGCCGAACTTGAGCATGTCGCCGTACTCCTTGCGAAGCACGTCGTAGCCGAAATTCTTCTCCTTGCTCTCCATGACCTTCTGGGCGACGATGGAGCCGTCGAGTCCGGCGTTCTGGGCGATCTGCTTGATCGGGGCCAGCACCGCCCGGCGGACGATGTCGATGCCGACCTGCTCGTCGCCTTTGCCCTTGAGCTTGCCGAGCGCCGGCAGGGCGCGGAGCATGGGGACGCCGCCGCCGGGCAGGATGCCCTCTTCCACGGCGGCCCGGCAGGCGTGCAGCGCGTCTTCCACGCGTGCCTTCTTCTCCTTCATTTCCGCCTCGGTGGCGGCTCCGACGTTGATCTGGGCGACGCCGCCGGCGAGCTTGGCCAGCCGCTCCTGCAGCTTCTCGATATCGTAGTCGCTGGTGGACTTGTCGATCTCAGCTTTGATCTGCTCGATGCGGCCCTTGATCGCCTCGGTGCTTCCGCCGCCCTCGATGATCGTGGTGGCGTCCTTGTCGACGGTGATCTGCTTGGCCCGGCCGAGCTGACGCAGCTCGATGTTCTCCAGTTGCAGGCCGAGGTCCTCGAAGATCGGCTCGCCGCCGGTCAGCACGGCGATGTCGCTGAGCAGGGCCTTGCGCCGGTCGCCGAACCCGGGGGCCTTGACCGCCGCCACCTGCAAGACGCCGCGAAGCTTGTTCACCACGAGCGTCGCCAGGGCCTCGCCCTCGACGTCCTCGGCGATGATCAGCAGGGGCTTGCCCTGCTTGGCCACCTTCTCCAGCAGCGGGACCAGCGACTTGACGGAGCTGATCTTCTTCTCGTGCACGAGAATGTAGGGCTTGTCCAGAACAACGGACATATTCTCCAGATTATTGATGAAATGGGGGCTGAGGTAGCCCTTGTCGAACTGCATGCCCTCGACGAGCTCGACGGTGGTTTCGAGGGACTGGCCTTCCTCGACGGTGATGACGCCGTCTTTTCCGACCTTGTCCATCGCCTCGGCGAGTCTCTTGCCGATCTCGACGTCCTGGTTGGCGGAGCATACGGCCACCTGCTCGATCTGCTTGCTCGACTGCACCGTGGTGCTCATGTTGCGGAGCTCCTCGACGATGGTTTCGACGGCCATGTCGATGCCGCGCTTGACCTGCATCGCGTTGGCGCCGGCGGTGATGTTCTTGAGCCCCTCCTCGAAGATGGCTTCGGCCAGGATGGTCGCAGTGGTCGTGCCGTCGCCGGCGACCGTCGAGGTCTTCGACGCCACCTCTTTGACCATCTGGGCGCCCATGTTCTCATACGGGTCTTCGAGCTCGATCTCCTTGGCGACGGTCACGCCGTCCTTCGTGACGGTCGGCGAGCCGTATGACTTCTCCAGAATGACCACCCTGCCGGCGGGCCCGAGCGTGACCTTGACGGCCTTGGCGAGTTTCCTCACACCGTCGCGAATGGCCCCGCGCGCCTCAGTTCCAAAAGCAATCTTTTTCGCTGTCATGTCTCAATCACTCCTTCACATTTTCCTTTGAAGCTTCGAGGCAGATTGTTGATTTGTGATGTATGATTTTTGATTTACGAATCAACGATCAAACTTCTAACTTCTCACTTTTCGATGACTGCCATGATGTCCGACTCGTCCATGATCAGGTACTCTTTGCCGTCGACCTTGATCTCCGTTCCCGCGTAGCTGGTGAACAGGACGAGGTCGCCCTTTTTGACCTGGACTGCGCGGCGGGTCCCGTCTTCGAGCAGCTTGCCCTCTCCGACGGCGACGATCCTGCCCCGCTGGGGTTTTTCCTTGGCCGTATCCGGCAGGACGATTCCGCCGGCCGTCTTTGCTTCCGCCTCGACGCGCTCCACCAGCACCTTATCCGACAATGGTCGAATCTTCATTGGTCCTTGCTCCTTTCCGTAAGATTACAGGGGTTTGAATATTGTCCTTGCATCGTTTTCAGCTACTGCAATTTCCTCACCGAGCTATACAAGATGGAAACTCGACTTCATTCCTTTGCTCGCGTCGCACGCTGCCGCGCAAAGCGATCGGCCAATCACGCGGAGAAAATGTTGCTGTTGTACCTTTTGAGAAACAGGCGGTTCAGCAACTCCCGCAGCACGTTCATATCCACCGGCTTGCCGACGACGCCGAAGACGTCGAGTTGCAAGGCCTGGCCCAGCATGTCCTGGTCCACCCGGCTCGTCAACAGGATACAGGGCAGCAACGGATAGTCCAGGCGGATGAGCCGGATCGTCGTCAGCCCGCCGGGCCGGCCCCAGTCCATGTCCACGATCGTCGTGTGAATCCGCCGGTTCGCGATGATATGCACGAAGTCGCCGGGGTCCTCCGCCACCAGCAGATTGACTCCGCGGGGCTGAAAGATGTCGCGCAGCGCCTGCGGCCAGGCCCAGTCCGCCGCACTGGCCAGCACGTTCACTTCATCCAGTTTCGACCATTGTGCAACCATAGCAATACCATCCCACCCTTTTAGAGCAAATGTTGTGCCAGACGTAAGCATTTCGCCGAAGGATTCGCAAGTGCTTGTAAAAGCTGGGTTTACAGCCAATCCGGGCCGACGGCCGCCATCTGGCAAAATTGCAGGCATACCCCAAACCTCTGCCACGCTGGCAGTATGGCAGACCAGCGCTGCTCGCCTCGGCACGGTGAGGCCTTCCACTGGTGGAGCCGGAGAGTGGCTGACTTGACAGGGGGGTGTTGGTCGGTAGAATCGGTGGGGTATGGGGGGACGGACGGTTTTGCCTGGAAGGATGATCATGAGAAGTCTTGCTTTGCCGGCTGGATTTGGGACTTTGCTCATGGCGGCCCGGCCGCAGTATTTGGGAGCTAGCGTGGCTCCTGTGCTCGTGGGCTCGGCCCTCGGGTACACCGTGTCCGGCAGCTTCAGCGTCGGCCTGTTCGTGCTGGCCCTGCTGGCGATCATGGCCCTGCACGCCGGGGCCAACGTCGTCAATGACTATTTCGACCACGTGTCGCAAAACGACTGGGTCAACCAGAATCCGACGCCGTTCTCCGGCGGCAGCCGCTTCATTCAGAACGGCCTGCTCTCGCCCAAGGCCACACTGCTCGCGGGGCTGGCCTACCTGGCCATCGGCGCCGGCATCGGCCTGATCATCGTGTTCCTGACGCAAAGTATGTTCATCCTCGGCATCGGACTGGCGGGCGTGCTCGGCGCGTACTTTTACACCGCCGGGCCTGTACAGTTGGGCTATCGCGGAATCGGGGAGGTGGTCATCGGCCTGCTCTTCGGCGTCCTGCCTGTGTACGCTTCGTACTACCTCCAGGCCCAGTCCGTAGACCTGCTGCCGCTGTTCCCCGCGATCATCGTGGCCATTCTGATCTTCCTGGTGATCCTGATCAACGAGTTCCCCGACCTTGCCGCCGACCGGCAGGTGCATAAAAAAACGATGATCGTCCTGCTGGGTGTGCCGCCGTGCGTGTGGATCTACCGCCTGACGATGGCGGCGACCTACGTGCTGGCGGCCCTGATGCTCGCGCGTCCGGCCACGTTCTTCGGCGGCACGTTCTACCTGCTGACGATCCCGCTGGCCATCTTCGCCATGCGGTCGGCGAACACACAGGACGTGGTCAAGCCCGGCCTGTATCGCGTCAACCAACTCACCATCCTGCTGCACAACGTGGGAAGCCTGGCACTGGCCGGCGGCCTGCTCGTCCCGGGTTTCGTGGGCTGACGTCCTATGACGCCCGATGAGAACTCCCATTACCCGGCGCAACCCGCACGGCGAGGCCGCAAATGGCTGGTGGTGCTGGCGGTGCTATTGCTGGCTGGTGGAATCTGGACTTGGGACCAGGTCATCAAGGACCGCGTGATCCCCAAGCGATTCGGCGTCGTGCAGGACGGCATGATTTACCGCAGCGGCCAACTGTCCTCGGCCCTGGTGACACGGACGCTGCAAAAGCACGGCATCCGCCGGATCGTCGATCTGACGTCCATCGACCCCGCCGACCCCGACGAGCGGGCCGAGAAGCGCGCCGCCGCAGAATTGGGAGTCGAGATATCGGTATTCACTCTCAAGGGTGACGGAACCGGCGGCATTCACAACTACGCGCGGGCCGTCGAGGCGATCTTTCGAGCGCAGCGGGCCGGCCAGCCGGTGCTGGTGCACTGTGCCGCAGGCGCCCAGCGCACGGGCGGAGTCATCGCCGCCTGGCGGCTCCTCGTCGAGAGAAAGGACCCGTCGTTCGTGCTCAAGGAGCTCCGTCGCTACGGCTGGGACCCGAAGCACGACACCGTTCTCCTGGAGTACCTCAACAGCCACATGGCGGAGCTGGCCCAACTTCTCCACGAGGCCGGCGTCATCGACCAAATCCCCAACCCCCTGCCCGAACTGCCTACCAAGAGCAGGCGCGCCAACTGATGCAGACAGCATCAGCTCCTTGACAATTGACTCTCGCTGACATGTGGGCTATAATAGCTATCGTAATCAACATACATAGGAGCCTACAATGCGAACGGTGCAGATGACGCTGGATGAGGAATTGCTGGCTTCGGTCGACAAGGCCGCAAAGAAGCTCAAGACCACGCGGTCGGCCTTCACTCGCAAGGCATTGCGGGAGGCCCTGGACCGCCTCACGATCAGCCAACTCGAGCAGAAGCACAGGCGGGGGTACGAGCGCAAGCCGGTACGTAAGGGCGAATTCGATACGTGGGAGAAGGAACAGGTATGGCCAGACTCATGAAGCGAGGCGAAGTCCGCTGGTACAGGTTCGACCTGCCAGACAAACGACGGCCCGTGGTCATCTTGACGCGGGATTCCGCCATCGAGTACCTTGGCGAAATCACGGTGGCCCCCGTCACTTCCAGGGTTCGCGATATTCCGACGGAAGTCGTGCTGTCCAAGCAGGATGGCATGCCCCAAGATTGTGCCGTCAACTGCGATCACATCCAGAGCGTCGCCAAAGGCAAGATCGGCTCGACCCTCACAATGCTGCCCACCGACAAGATGGAACAGGTCCGGAATGCGATTGCCTTTGCGCTGGATCTGTAGACACCGCACACGAAGTGACCTGTCCTATCGGCGGATGACTGCAGCAAGTTGGCGCTCGCCGCTGCCGCCTGCAACCTCATGCTTACTCTGCTACGATCCTGTCGTGCTCCCATCTTTGTCGGCAGATGCAGTTTGCACCGCGCGAGAGGCTGGATTTGTGGTACAATATGGACATGGACGAGCAGGAAAGACAACGCGTACGGCAGTGGGTGCGGAACTGGCAGGCGGTGGGGCCGGTGCTGGAGCGGCTGCGTGCCGAGGCCGTCCGCAACGCGGATACGGCGGCGGCCATCGAGCAGTTGTCCGATGCTTTTGAATCCGCGCGGCGTCAGTGCCCGCCGGCGGCGACCTCAGGTCTCGTGGAACAGCAGCGATGGTTTGCGAGGCTGCGGCCATGAAATCGCTCTTCCAAGCCGCCGTGGAACTGGAAGCCTTCCTCATCGAACGGGGCTGGCGATACTGCTTCATCGGAGGCATCTCGCTGCAGCGCTGGGGCCAGCCGCGATTGACCAACGATATCGACCTCACAATCCTGACGGGCTTCGGAGACGAAGTCGCCTATGTAGACGCCCTGCTCGCTCGGTATGATGCGCGGATTCCCGACGGCCGCGAGTTTGCGCTGAAGCATCGAGTGCTCCTGCTTCAGTCGCGCGACGGGATTCCTATTGACGTGGCGCTGGGCGGAATCGCCTTTGAAGAGCAGGTTGTCGCGCGAGCGACGCGCTACGAGTTCCTACCGGACCTGTCCCTGCTCACGTGTTCGGCGGAAGATCTGATCGTCCTCAAGGCCTTTGCCGACCGGCCGAGGGATTGGGCGGATGTGGAAACGATCATTGCCCGCCAGGAGGCACGCCTGGACTGGGACTACATCTTCGAGCAGTTGGAGCCATTGTGTCAGGCCAAGGAAGACCCGGAAATCCTCGACCGTGTGCACCGGCTGCATCGTCGTGAGTGAGACAGCCCAAGCAGTTGCGCATCCATCCTCCTGCACGAGGTCGGGAGCCTGACCTTGGCCACCGGTCTGCTCATCTCGGGCCTGGTGCATTGAAGACCACACATTATAGACTTGTCATTCCAGGCGTCCGCCCGGGCCGTCAAGAAATTCTCAAAATGGGTGAGTTTTCCGCGCCCGGCAGGGTTATACCTTTGTAGACGGCCATGGGAAATACAAAGGCGTGTTGCTCTATGGGTACCCACACAGACGAGGAACTGATGAGTCTGGTGCGGAAACAGGACATTTCTGCCTTCGAGGAGTTGTTCCGACGTTATGACCAGCGGGTACTTGCTTTCTTCTGGCGGCTCTGCGCGAATCGGCAGGAGGCGGAAGACGGGACCCAGGAGACGTTTCTGAGGCTGTGGAAGGCTCGCGTGCGTTACGAGCCTACCGGCAAGTTCTCCACGTACCTGTTTCAGATCGCCAAGAATCATTTTCTGCATGAGCGAGAGAAACAGGGTCGGCGGTTGGATTCGCAGCAACGGTCGGCGAAGAATCCGGACGGGGGGGCCGATGAGCCGGCTTCTTGGGACACCGCCCACGGCCCGATGCTCGCCGGTGAGCTTCAGGCCGCGGTGGTTGAAGCAGTGGCTCGACTCCCTGAGTCCCAGCGGCTGGTCTACGTGCTGACCGAACAGGAGGAAATGTCGTACAAGCAGGCCGCAGAGGTTCTCAATTGTCCCGTGGGGACGGTCAGCTCAAGGAAGGTCGAGGCCGTCAGGAGACTGCGCGAGCTGCTGCAACCGCTGAGGGACGAGCTTCTCGGTGATGGAGAACGGTAGAGACACGAGTACAGAAATAAGCGCGAGGTGAACAAATGACATCGTGTGACAAATACCAGGTGGGAATTGTGGCCCTCTTCGACAATGAGGCCAGGGACGAGGACCTGAGGCTCGCGGCCGGTCATCTTCAGGACTGCCCCCAGTGCCGGGCCTTTTGTCTGGAGCTGGTCGGCATCAGGCGGACTCTGGCGTCTGCGTCCACGCCGAGCTTGTCGCCCGCCGCGAGGCAGGCAGTCCTCAATGGCGTCAAGGCCGATGAATCTGATAGAGAGCAACACGCGAAGAGTGGAAGGCGTTTGTGGACAATCGCAAGGCTGGGTCGCTTGGCCGCGGTCCTGGTGATCGGCTTGTTAGTGATAACGTGCCTGGCCCTGGATAAGACGGCGAAGGACCTGAGGACCAGGCTGGGGGCCGCCGAACGAGAGGTGGCGGCTATCCACGAGCAGGCAAGGCTCGCCGAATCCGAGGAGCGACAACGGAAAGCCATTTCCGCGCTGTACTTCCGCATGGCCGAGTTGGAGGAGCGCGTCAATCGTGTCTCGCCGTCGCAGCGGGCCTCCTTTCCGGCCCAAGCGTACGACCGGTCTGAACGGCAAAGCAACCTGTGAATACCCACGGGCTCGAAGAGCAAACAGGAGGTGAACGAATGCGTGCGATAAGACTACTCATTGTGACAGTCGTGCTGGCGCTGTTCTCAAGCATCGTCCATGCGGAAGGGGCGTACCGCCTCGTCAAAGTCTGGCCGGAGATGCCACAGGGATGGCATTTCTTCAAACCAAACGGCGTCGCTGTGGACAAGTCAGGGAATATCTACGTCGGCGACAGTGGCAACTACCGCGTCAAGAAATTCGATTCCGAAGGCCGGTTCATCATCCAATGGGGAAGCGCCGGCCAGGGAAACGGACAGTTCAATATGGTATCCAGTATCAAGGTGGACGACTCAGGGATCGTCTATGTCTTCGACACGGATTTTGGCAAGTGGCAAGACAATCGGATCCAGAGGTTCACTCCCTACGGGCAGTTCGTTGGGATGCTGGAGCGAAAGACGCCGGATGCCGATCAGATCAAATTGCCCATCGATTTGGCTTTTGACAACGAGGGGAACGTCCTTGTATTGGCTGTCGATTACAGACCAAAACCGAATCTCACCTATGGCGTCCGGATTGAGAAGTATTCGCGCCGGGGGGAGTTCCTTTCGCAATGGGGGGCAGAGGCCGGGAGCGACGACGGGCAGTTGCAGCGACCCAGCGGGATCGCGGTTGATGCGGAAGGCAACATCTATATCAGTGAGTGGGCGAACGGCCGCGTTCAGAAGTTCGACTCTTCCGGAAAGTTCCTCACGAAATGGGGAGCCCCATGGAGAGGCTCGCGCGAAGGGGATGGAATCTTCCGCGGCGCCGCTCGCAGTATAGCCATAGACAGAAGGGGAGATCTTTACGTCCTGGACATGAATTCCGTTCAGAAGTTCACGACGGGAGGAGAATTCCTGGCCCGATGGAGGACACCGGGTGAACAGGCGCGTCGCCTTGCGGTGGACTCTCACTCCAACGTCTATGTGACCTATGAGAGCTCGAACGCAGTGATCAAGCTCGATCCTAACGGAAACGTGGTGGCGCAATGGGGATGCGCGGGTTCCGGAGACGGTCAATTCAGTCTGCCCGGGAGCATTGCCGCGAGTCCATCGGGCGGCATATTTGTCGCTGACCTCTGGAACTATCGTATCCAGAGCTTCGATTCAGATGGCAGATTCCTGTCCCACTGGGGAGCCGAGTATTGGTTCGCGATCCAAGGTTTGTCCGCGGATGCATCTGGGAACCTCTACGTAGCCTGCGGAGGGGCTGACGAAGTCCAGAAGTACGATCCCGATGGAAGACTTATTTGCAGGTGGGGAAGCACCGGCAGCGGGGACGGCCAGTTCCAGTATCCAACGGCCGTTGCTGTCGGTCCCTCGGGCAACGTGTATGTGGCAGACAGCGATAATGGCCGCGTGCAGGAGTTCACCAACGACGGAAGGTTCCGTGCCAAATGGGGAACAAAAGGCACGGGGGACGGCCAACTCAATGGCGCGTTCTTCATAGCGGTAGACGGCTCCGGCAATGTGTGGGTTGGGGACCAGGTTGGCAACGGAACGCACCGAATGCAGAAATTCGATGCCAATGGCAAGTTCCTGGCGAAGTGGACAAGGAGAATAATGACACCTCCCGGCTCAGCTTCTTGGGGGGCTGTGACCATCGATTCTTCCGGGAACAGCTACTACGCGTTCGAGACTCGAATCGAGAAATACGATGCCAAAGGCGACTTGATCGGCGGTTATGGTCAAGAGGCATTGGTGAATGATAAGCTTGAGACCGTCAGGGGCCTGTGTGTCGACAAGGCGGGATGCCTTTATGTCACAGATGGCAGCGGTTCCATCAGGAAATTCGACGCCGACGGCAAATTGGCCGCCAGATGGACTGCGGAAAACACAGAGGGACAGGGGAAGTTTCCAAACGGTCCGATCGTCGCAGATGCGGCGGGGAACGTACATGTGTCGCCCTGGACCGGCGTATCGATATGGAAGCTGCTACCCGACGGAAAGCCTGTGGCCAAGTTTCAGATCGCAGCTCCGCCATGCGAAGGACGCTTCACTGAACTCGGGGGCATAACGGTTGACAACTCCGGCAAGGTGTACGCCGTGGAGAGCGTCGATGTCGACTGGGAGTGGGGTATCCCCTGTGTTCAGAAATTCGATTCGACGGGTCAATTCACGACGTTGTGGGGAGTACCGGAGGCGGCAAAGGATAAATTCAAATATCCGGTTCGAATCGCAGTGGATGGGTCGGGCAATATGTACGTCACGGACCAAACCAGCCACTGTGTTCACAAGCTCGACGCCCAGGGCAAGTACATCAAGAGCTGGGGTAGCAAGGGCACCGGGGACGGCCAATTCGACACGCCGGAAGGGATTGCGGTGGATGGATCAGGCCACGTCTATGTCTGTGACCGCCAGAACTCCCGGATCCAGAAATTCGACTCCGACGGCAAGTTCCTCACCAAATGGGGCAAAGAGGGCAGCGGGGACGGAGAGTTCCACTTCCCGGCGGCTGTGGCGGTCGACAACGAGGGCAACGTCTTCGTCGCCGACAGCGACAACCACCGCGTCCAGAAATTCACGGCCGAAGGCAAATTCCTGACAAAGTGGGGCGAGTTCGGCGAGGCCCCGGGCCAGTTTAATGTGCCGCTCGGCATCGCCGTGGATAACGCAGGTAACGTCTACGTCAGCGACAGCCACAATCACCGGATTCAGAAGTTTGCTCCCGTGGCGTCGCGTTAGCGGATCAGCTTGATGATGGCGTCGAGGTCGTTGGGGGCTT
>Ga0315296_10004472_pt1 | contig 11392 bp, 9 predicted proteins | sample YL17G14_18_MG_FD_203921 | JGI IMG/M metagenome (GOLD analysis project Ga0315296, IMG submission 203921) | Sediment microbial communities from Yellowstone Lake, YNP, Wyoming, USA - YL17G14_18 | ecosystem: Environmental > Aquatic > Freshwater > Lake > Sediment | place: USA: Wyoming | collected...
GTCTGGATCCATTAAGGTGTGTGAAATCAGAACTTTACCAATTGACATAATCTAGTGCTGTCGCTCTCTGGTAGAAATCAGACTGGACAACCGGCGAAACTTGAGGCAATCTCTATGTCATCTATGAATGACAGGAGGAAGTCACCATGTCGCAGGTTGTGATCTACCAAGAGGCAGACAGCGAAATCTCAGAACAGCCACGAGCCCGGAGTAGCTTGCTGCGGCGGCTGTGGGAAGGATTAGGTATACCCAAGCTGCTGGATTGTCTGGGCATCAGCAAATACAGCGGTCTGTCTGCTGACGCTCTACTGTTTGTCTACGTTCTGTTCGGTGCGGCCAACGCTCGCTCCATCCAACACCTGGTCAAGCTGGCTGGCAAAGACACCTTGTTGCAGAAGCTGCTGCCGGAATTGGAGTGCCTGAATGACAAGGCTCTGCGTTACCTGATGAAGCGCATTGACCCGGATATCTATCAAGCCTTGCAGGGGGAGGTCATTCGCGCCCTGCAGGAAGACCCGCGTATGGCCAGCCGTTCGGACGGCATCGTGGCCGGAGATGATACTATCGAGTGCAAAAGCGGGGCGAGGATGCCAGGCATCCAGGTATTGTTCAAGGCCAGTGAAGGACGGTACGGGTTGGCGTATGCCATCCCTTCGACCCACTACGCCGATGATGAGAAGGATTATCCGCTGCTGTTCGACATCCGGCGTCGTTCGGAGGCGGAGGAGAAGGCGATCACTCAAGAACGAGAGCGGCGGGCTCTGGGGCTTGACTTGCGCAAGACCCAGGACTACATGCAATGGGTCGATCACCAGATCGAACAGGAAGAGAAGCCGGTCTTGGCTGTACTGCAAGCGGCTCGCTTCAACGCCCAAGCAGTAGCCGGGGTGGAAGAGCGAGACATTCCCTGGCTGGCGATCAGTCCCAAGAACCGGGTCTATCAGGATCTTCAAGGGAAGCCCGTGAAGGCGAAGCAATTGCTGAGACGCCGCATGAATGAGCGGGTGTGCTTGCAGCTGCCTGACAGCGGTCGGCACGTCCTGGTTGAGGAAGGACAGATAGCTGGTAACAGGCAGGTGTTCTTCCTGATCACCCACGACATCGCTCGGGATGAGCGGACATTGTTCGTGGTACGGAGTGACGAGGGAGTCGAAGCAGCCTTGAGTTTGCTGGAGACCTATCTCAGTTGGGAACAGGCTGAGATGGAGACCAAGTTGCATCAAATGGTCAACCTGTTGACCCAAGTCCGCACCCATGGCATCCAGGCGGAGACCGCCAGCCTGGATCGGTGGTACTTCGCCTCCTGGTTCATCCAGGAAGTCTTGGCCGCTGGCTACCGGCGCGTGGTCGTGCCCGACCGTGCTGACCGGAGCTACCTCTACCAAGGCCAGCAGATGACCGGTGCCCAGATTCGGGCTACCCTCTCGCCTGACGATTTCAAGCCCGCGGCCTATCGGGGCAAGAAATGCCTGCTGGCCTCCTGCCTCGTTGAGCATGAGGAACTGGGTCAGGTCAAGCTGGTCTTCGTCGAGGAGTTCAACAAGAAGGACCAGCCCACCCGCTGCTACGGGCTGATGTGCACCGACCCCGACTACCCGGATGATCTGGTGTATCGCGCCCACAAACTCCGCTGGAAGATCGAAGAGGGCTATCGAGAGGTACGCCGGAACCATGGTTTCGGAGCTTTTCACAGCCGGAACTGGAATGTCATCTACGGCCATCTCACTTTCGCCTTCTTGTCTCTGCTTTTGACTGTCGCCATCCGACGCTTTAACCAACGCATCGCCACGCAGACACTGGGCTGGATCAAGGAGCATTACCTCAACGCTGTCGTTGAACTGCGAGAACGGTCGGGTGCTTTGATTGTCCGCTTCAGTCCAGGGTTCCTGCAGCAGTTCGGGTTGTTCCAACTTGTTCCTGGGATTGGTTATGTCGATTGGTAAGGTGCCAGCATTATGTTAACTGGTAAACTTCTGGGAAAGAGTCACCTTACTATCAGCCCAGAGTAAATGCTTAATGCACCCCATATCTACTGTAATCTTTGTTGAACTTTCCCAATTCACTTCAAGTCCAAAATGTATTGAAAGATCACCGGTGGATACTTTTTGGAACTGCAAACGATGTTCCGTTGTAGAGAAGTTCTGCCCATTCAGTATAAGAAGCCTTTCGTAAAGATAGGAGGAATTTCGCAGTACACAATATGGTGGCGTTGGGCTTACCGAATGGATAGTTACAGGCCCCGGTTGCGTATATCCGGCACTAATGCCTGCATGTTTCATACCAAACTGCTGAATAGTAAAAACTGTCGCAGCGCTAACCAACACGACAAACCAAGAGCGCAACCTGTTGGACTTCACTACTACCTTCCCTCCAAGGACATCCATACTCTGAAGTAAGCACCAGTGCCCCGGCAGCGCCGATCCAGATCGTGACGTATGGGGCTGCCCTCCTCTGGGCTCCCTAAACAGTATAGTCCAACTTGTATGGAAGTCAATGGTCGAATCGTATCCCAAATGCTGCCAAATGAGCAATCAGATAAGCAGCACGTTCCACTGCTTCGTGCTCGATGGACACCATCCAGAGGTACCATCCAGCAGGGACAGCCAGGGTCACCCCATTCGGCAGGTGCCACTCGCAGACCCTGGTCTGTTCGAGACGATCTGGAGGCAACAAGGCCGGCTGCGTGAAGAGCGCGTGGAGCGCAGTGGCCGCCTGAATCGCCAGGTGCCGGATCTGCTCCCAGGGTCACGCTGCATGTTTGGCGGCCTGGTAGGTATCGAAGATGTGCTCCACTACCTGGGCGATGGTGCGGCCATCTGAGCTGACCCGCATGGCCTCTTGAGGGGTGATCGCCCGAACTGTGTCGAGATAGCGGGTGACTACGTCAGCGTGCAGGCTGGCGAGAAGCCCGTGCCATTCGTGCAGCGGTTGGGTGGCAATTTCGACGATCCGCTGGTAGAAGCCTTCCGCTTTCATAATCGCTCTCCCTCCAACACATCTATCCGGTGTAGTAGTTCTGCAGTAGTACGAGTACCCGCGTCGTCCAGTCGAACTGCCGCGCCAGCCCCTTGCGCCAGGTTTCAGACAGGCGATTGGACGTCTTCGGGCCAAAGTCCCATAACCCTGCGGGGGTTCGCCTCTCCCACAGCCACTGGATCGCGTCCCTCGCCTGCTCCCGCCAACCCGGGAAGCGGGAGAGCAGCCCCAATGACGCAAACCAATGGTCCAGGTTCCATGTGTCGAGATAGTCGTCTGGAGAGAACAGCCTCACACACCAGTAACCGATGCCGTCTCTCTTGTGCCATACCCAATCCAGCAGCGCTTTCTCCAGGTCACGCGGCAACGCACCGGGGCGCGCACTGAGCAGCGCCAGTTGGTACTTGCCGCTGAGCACCAGGTAACTGCCTCGCACCGTCGCGCCGGTCAGTTCACGATGGGCGAGCATCTCCGCCTCGGGGTCGTACCGGCCCGAGGCGAAGGTCCTCTGCGCGACCGACAGCCACAGGTGCCACACGCCGTCCAGGGCGGGATGGTCGGGCCGGACGAGTGCCAGCGCGGCGGCGGTGAACAGCCGCACGCTGGTGGGCCAGCGGTCGTTCTTTTCGGGTGGGTCGGGGAAGCCGGCGACTGGACCTTCGAGGAGGCCAACCAGGTAGCGCGTGGCCTTGCTCAGGATCGGATGGCTCGCATCCAGGCCCAGCGCCAGCGCTCGTTCCACGCCCATCTCAGTGGTGAGGATCTTGTGCCTGGCCTGGCTGTCCCTGGAGTGGAAGCGGCCCCAACTGCCGTTCTCCCGCTGCTCGCGCTCCAGTTCGTGGACCCAGCGGCTCCTGGCGAGGTCGCGCCGGGCCTGGACGAGTTCAGGGCTGTCCGGGGGGCTGGAGAGGACGTCGCGCAGGAGGCGGAAGCGGACGACCGGATCGGGGTCCCCGGCGAGAATACGCCCGGCGATTGCGCGGATGAGGTCTGGCTCGGAAGTCAGCGCGTACATCGGGATTGATGGGGCCTTTCAGTGCGATCGCAGGATAGCGGGCAGATAGACGTAGCGGTACTCGCCCAGGTACAGGCTGATCATGCGGTGCGCATTGGCGTGCGAGAGGATCAAGTGCTCTCCGTCGGCAGTGAATTCCCCGTGCTGGAGTTCCCCAATCCAACGCGCCAGCGAGACGACCTGGCCGTAGGTCGGGGATGCGGGGTCTACGTCCACCCGCCATACGCCCGCACCGGCGTTGCTCCCCGGTTGGTCGTAGACGTAGACGTACCGCTCGTCCGACGACAACGTGATGTCCCCCGGCGCATCCTGCGCTTCGCCGATCGTCGCCACCAGGTGCTTCGCTCCGCCGGGGAGGTCCACCGCCCACAGTTGGAAATCGCCCATCTCACCGACCGAGCCTGCCGTCACGTACAGGCGCGTCCCGCTGCGGTTGACGTCCAGCGCGTACGGCGCGGGCAGGCCACCCACCAGTTGGGTGCGCGCCCCATCGCTCAAGGTAACCGCCCAGACGGCATTGCCGCCGGGACAGGAAGCGTAGGCAGTCGTCTCTGCCGCGTCCAGGACGACGCGCCCGTGCATGCAGCCTGCCGTGACGGTGGCCCAGGTGCCGGTTGCGAGGTTCACCTTGAGCAAGTCGTCGTAGTACATACGCGTCACGTAGGCCGTGGCCTCGTCGTGGGTCAGCGCCAGGCCGGAAGCCGGCCCGGGCAGGTAGACGGCCGTGCGCACGCTACCTGTGTCCAGGTTGACGTGGCGGATGCGCGGCACGAACTCCTCCGTCGTGTAGGCCCCCTGCCCTCCACCGGTGAGCGCGAAGCCGTGCGGGCGGCTGAGCGCTTCGATCAGGCTGTCGGCCACCTGCCCGGTGGCCAGGTCCACGCCCCACACCTCGCCGTTGAAGGAATTGGTAAAGTAGGCCCGCGCGCGGTCGGGCGTGAGCACCAGCCCGCTCACCCAGCCGTGATTGCCGCTGAAGAGGCGCGTCACTGCGCCGCTGGCCAGGTTCACGCGGGTCACGTGATAGTCGGGAAATTGGTTCTCCAGGACGATGGCTGCGCCGTTCGGCTCGTCCAGCGCGACGTCTACGGGCCTCTCCAGGTTGGCGGTGACGGTGACCGGCTGGCCGGTGCCCACGTTGACGGCCGACAGGCGTCCACCGTCGGCTTCCGCCACGTAGACGGTATCGCCCGCCGCGTTCAGCGCCACGCCGTAGGGGGCTGCCAGACCGGTCGCGATCACGTCCACCTCGGCGGTGTCCAGGTTCACCTGCACCAGCCGGTTGTCCGACGTGCTCAGGTAGGCCAACGCCCCGTCCGGCGACAGGGCCAGGCCATACTGTGGCCCCGTCCCGAGGGCTGCACCGTAGGGGACCACGGCCAGCAGTGTACCGTCGGCCAGGGAGATCTCGTGCAACTCTCCACCTGAGACGACCCAGGCGGCGCCGCCGGAGGTCAGCGCCACGTCGTGGGGGTACCACAGGACAGCATCTGCGATGGGCGTGATTTGGCCGTGACCTGCGCCCGCCCCCAGGTCCACGCGATGCAGGCCGTTGTTCGCCAACAGGTAAAGCCATTTCCCGTCGGCGCTGATCGCCTGGCCCTTCGGCAGGCTCAGGGCAGGCTCCGCCGGCTGGTACAAGATAGGCGAGGACAGGACCTCCAGCCGCCAAAATGCACCCGGCCGGAAGCCGTAGACGAGGCCTTCCCGCACGAACTCGTCGTACAGCCAGTCGGGACGGGTCAGATAGAGCGTGCCGTCGGGGCCGGCCGTCGCGCTGCCCGGCTTCCATCCCAGGTCGGCTAACAGGGTGGTCGCCCCGCTATCGAGTGCGACGCTCAACAGCCGACCGCCCCGCGCGTAGTCGGGTACGATGGCCTGTTTGCCGTCGGGCGTCAACGCCAGGCCCATGGGCATGGTCGCGTCCGTGACCAGGTGCGTCACCTGGCCGTCCGAGAGACGCACGCGCGACATGCGGGGCTGGTCGTAGTCGTCACTGACGTGGCGCACGCCGTAGATGAAGGCCCCTTCGACAGGCTCAGGGCAGGCTCCGTCCGGGCTCAGCGCGATGGTGTGCAGGTGGGGCAGGCCGAGCGTGGAAGCCACCGGCGTGACCGCCCACGTCGTCGTGTCCACGACCGAGACGTCACTCCAATCGCTGACGTAGGCCACGGTGCCACTGCCGTTGAGCGCCACGCCGGATGCGCCGTCGAACGCACCGCTCACGACGATGCTCACCGCGCCGGAAAGCAGGTCCACCCGGCGCAGGTCGTGGTCGTACGGCACCAGCGCCCAGGTCTCCGCCGGATTGACGGCCAGGTTGATGGGGGCCGGGAAGATGGCAGTGCCGGCCGGCACCACGCCGGTGGCAACCGTCTTGAGGGTACCGAACGTGGGCGAGGCCGGATCCACGTTCCTTCGCCAGGCTCAGGACAGGCCTGGACGCTCAACTCACCGCTGCTGCCTTCCAGGACGTACAGCCGCGTGCCGGCCCGGTTGAGCGCCATGCCGGAAGGCCCCTGGAGCAGGGGGAAGACCGACCCCACCGTATGCAAGCCCCCCACCTCCAATGGCCTGGGTGGCACTGTCCAGACAACAGGGGGGAAGACCGACCCCACCGTATGCAAGCCCCCCACGCAGTGGGGGGTTCCGTGACGGCTGACCCAGGGCCTGGCCCGGCGCGTCGCAAGGTCAATGGCCAGCAGGCGGCCGGCGCCACGCTGCCCGGCGTAGAGCGTGGCTCCATCCGGTGAGAGGGCCAGCGCCTCGGTGCGCTCATACGTGTTGGGGATGAGCATTTCGGTATCGCCAGTGGCCAGGCTCACCCGCCACAGATGGAACTTCTTGTCTCCCAGGTAGGCGTAGCCTGCGGCGGTATCCACGGCAACGTCATAGGAAGGCCTGAGGTCCCCAGTCCCCAGGTCGCTGACCGCGCCGGTGGTGAGGTTCACCTGGCGCAGGGGCCCCTCGCGGTATTCGGCCACGTAGGCGGTCTTGCCGTCGGCGCTGAGGGCGATGCCACCCGGGTACTCCAGCCCCGTGGTCACCGTGGTGACCGCGCCGCTACCCAGGTTCACCGCCACCAGCGCGCCGTCGAACTGGGTGACGTAGGCGGTGGTCTCGTCCGGGCTGAGGACCAGGTCAAGCGGGTAGGCCAGGCCGGCCGTCACCGTGGTGACCTGGCCACTACTGAGCGTCACGCGCTTGAGCGTGCCGGGCGCGTTCTCGACGACGAAGGCGTAGGTCTCGGCCGCGTTCAGGGCCACCGCCATCTGCGGGTCGGTCAGGGCGTCGGTGATGGGAGTGATGGCTCCGTAGGTAGCCGAGGCCGGGGCGACGTCTATGCGGCTCAGGCGGTGGAGGCCCTTTTCGATCACGTAGACCCGTGTGCCGGTCGCGTTGACCGCCAGGCCAACCGGATCGGCCAGCGGCGGCTGCCGGATCGGGTAGAGTGGTCGCAGGTGGTCCAGCGCGCCTTCGTAGCCGGGCGGCAGGTGACTACTGGCCGGTTGGAGGGGCAGATCGGCGAGGAACTCAGGGGCGGGTGGGACTGCCCGGCTCACGGTTGGCAGCAAGACCAGCAGGATGGCTCCTGCCAGTGCTCGAACCATCTCCCAGTTCATCGGGAACCTCCTGTAGTGACAAACCGCTTCAACGACAAGGCCTGGCCCGCCTTCCAGCAGGCCGTTCCTCCAGGTCGTACCTGGCCAGAAGGGCGTCAATGGGATAGCGGATGAACCCCTCACACGCTAACACGATCTTGTCCAGGTCGCTGCACAAAGCGCCGACCGGTATATCGGCCGGGGAAAAGAGTCGTACCTCGGCCGTGGTGTGACAGGGATCGCCAGCGGGTGAAACACTACTGGCGACGACGCGCCCTCTGAACCAACAGTTGAAGAACCGCCTGTCCTGGATGCGGGCCAGGAGTAACCGCTCAATGCAGATCTCCAGGCCGGTTTCTTCCCGAAACTCCCGCACGGCGGCTTCGTCCAGCCCCTCGCCGGCTTCACAGCCGCCGCCGGGGAGCCACCAATAGGTCTCAATGCTGGGCCAATCCGCGTGGGGTTTCCGCCTGATCAGAGCCACACAGCCGTCTGCATCCGCCAATGTGAACACGCCCGCTTCACGTGGGCCGTTTCCTGTGGGGTCCTCCAGGTGGAAGTTCGTCAGTGCTGGATCTCCATATCGTTGATAGATAGCCGCGATTTGTCTGCCGATGTCCATAGGTCAACCAGCCTGTGCAGTGAGCGTGGCGCGCCCATTTAGAATGCGGAAGCGGCCCCAACTGCCGTCCTCCCGCTGTTCGCGCGCGAGTTCCTGGACCCAGCGGCTCGTGGATGAGGTCTGACTCGGAGGTCATTGCACTCAACAGTATACTCGACCCTGCTCTCAAGTCAACAGTGCCGCGCCTTGCCTCGAATTCCAGCGTCGCACCGACTTGCACGGCCAGATGGAACAGGGTACAATGGCGGGCGCTCTTGACCTTGTGCCGCTGTGTCACGCAGGCAGGACGATAGGAGGATCAACAGTAGATGGCCCACTCCGATGACAAGCATAACTTGTGTACTTATGGTTGGGCGTGCCTGAGCACCGACTATCCATATACCTACCACATGTTCCGCGTCCGTCAGGACCAGGTACGTTGGCCCGATGGGCACCTGGCTCCCTATGCCTACGTCCAGGGCACCGACGCCGTATGGATTGTCCCGATCACGGTTGACCGGCAAGTTGTGCTCATCCATCAACTGCGTTACACAATAGCGGATTGGTGTTGGGAAGTACCCGCTGGCGGGTTCCACGATTTCACGGGTACCCCCCTCGAACTGGCGAAACGTGAACTGGCTGAGGAGATAGGGGGTACCAGCGACAACTGGCTCTACGTGGGCTCTTTTCGTCCCGGCGTGAGCATCATTGACCAGGTCTGTCACATCATCCTGGCCCGTGACGTCCGATTGGACTGTGAACCCCGACGCGAACCGGGCGAGATCATCGAGGTACACCTGGTATCGGTAGAGCGCGCACTGGAGATGGCCCGCAACGGCGAGATGGCCGACGGCACCAGCGCGCTGGCCCTCCTGCGCTGCGAGCCGTATCTCGATTCACACACGCCGGGCACGCCGTCGAACTGACCGAAGGCGCGGAAAAATGTGTCTCTCGCTGCCTCGTCACTGAGAGGTGACCGACACGGTGCGTATCTCAGACAGGAGGCTTCCCACGGCCGGCGGGTCAGTGTGCACGTCCATCAACACGTACGCCTGGATCGTGGCCCTGCCCTCAAGAGCAGCCCGCAGCACAAAGGTGGCTGTATCGGCCTCGCCGGGGAGTAAGACTTTCGCGTTCCTGACTTCACCTGCCCCCTCCACTACCTCCAGGTACGGTGTCCAATCTCCAACCAGGCGATAGCGCAGGTTGCTGACAGTTGCTTCCCCCCCGTTGACGACGGTGACAGTGACAGCGAGGGGGTCATTCACCTGCAATTGGTCGGCGGAGACTGCAATGCCGATCTCGACCCCAGAGGCCGGTGGCAGTGGTACTTCCGTGGGGGCTTCTGTCACAGGAGTCTCGGTCTGAGGCGTCGCGGTGGGGGCTTCCGTTGCGAGGGTCTCGGTCGGCGTTGTCTCTACTATGGGCGTTGGAGTCGGCGCTGCTTCCACCACGCCCGGTGTTTCAGTGGGCGGCGGGGGCGCAGCAGGCTCTCCGCCACGGCCGACGAGTTGCGGGCCGAACACGACGGCGACGACGACCACGGCGACGATACAGATAAACACGAGGACGCCCCCAGCCCACCATACCCAACCCGGCAGACCGCGCCTGGCAGCCTGGGGGGTGGAGGGTGGAGGCACAGGCGGAGGGGCAGCGTAGCCGGGCTGTGGAGCGATGCCCGCTGGCATTGCAGGCTGGGTGACGGGCATCTGAGCCGGGGCAGGGGGCGGTATGGATGGTTGAGCGGGCACAGCCGGCAACGGCTTGCCACAGCGCGGGCAGAAGCGTGCCCCCGGTTTAGCGGTAGCCCCACAGGCGGGACAGATGGTGCCCGGTGGCATCGGGGGCGACGCCGGGGCAGCCTGCACCTGGATAGGTTGACCACATTGCTTACAAAAGCGCGCGTCGGGACGGTTCTCGAAGCCACACGTTGGACACTTCATCAGGGATCCTCTCCTCTCATCATCATCGGAGGAGGAAGCGTTCTGCCAGGAAGGCGAGCCCTTCCATCAGTACTCCTCCCCCGGCAGAGGCCAGGAACAGCGCACCGACGTCCTGGGTAATCCCAATCCGTCCTCCAAGTACAGCGCCCGCGAGCGTCGTGACGAGCGTGTGAGCCACCAGTGTGCGTCCAGGGCGGCGGCCTGCCGCGGCGTAGGCCAGCGGGCCAATCAGGGCATAGAATTGCACGTAGTTGGCGACCAATGGAATCCGCGCCATTGGCGGGCCAAGAAGCCACACCAGCGCGACGGCACAGGCCAGGAGTAGCACCAGTAGGATGACCTGTTGGGCGGTGGTCAGGCGACGCGCCATCCGGCGCGTGAAGGCAACCAGGCGCTGTGTGGGACGGCCGCCGCCGGGTGTCCTTGCCACACGCTCGGGCCGGGCCAGCGCCTGGAAGACCAGGTCGCCCAGGAACCAACCCAGGCCACCCAGGAGCAGCGCCCCGATACCCCGCCCCAGGTAGTAGTTCCAGGTTAGCCGGCCGGCAAAGAGGGCGACTTGGATGGTCAAGACGCCGACGAGTGCCATCGCCATGCCGGTGACCATTTCCAGCATCCAGCGCGTGTCGCGGGCAACCGGTACCGGTCTCTCTTCGCCCTGGCGTATGGTCGGTTTCGTGGGCTCCAGTGACGGGATTTGGATGCCTGTGGCGGCCTGTAATTCCGCCAGCATCTCTTGTGCGCCGGGGAAACGCTGGGCCTGGTCGAGTTCCATAGCGCGGAAGATAATCCTTTCGACCTGCGGATGGACGTTCGCGCCCGTGCCTCGCAGCGAGGGAGGTGAAGTTGTGCCTGCCCACCGGTCGAGCGCAGAGGGAGGCTCGCATCCGGCCAGCGCGTGGTAGAGTGTGGCTCCCAGGCTGTAGAGATCGCTGCGCGGTTCGGTGTGTAGCCGGTTCAGATAAAAATGCTCCGGTGAGGCGTATTCGGCCGTGCCCATGCCCTGCACGATGCGCTGGGTCTGGGGATGGCTCGGATCCCAAAGTTTGACCAGCCCAAAGTCCACCAGCACGGCGCGACCATCGGGGCGGATGATGATATTCTGTGGCTTGACGTCGCGGTGGACGATGCGATAGGCGTGGCAGGTGGCCAGCGCATGCAGCAACTGGACCGCCCAGTTCATGACCTGAGCCTCGGGCAGGCGACCCTGGCGCGCGATGAGTTGGTCCAGGCTTTCCCCTTCCACGAAATCCAT
>Ga0315296_10004473_pt1 | contig 11392 bp, 17 predicted proteins | sample YL17G14_18_MG_FD_203921 | JGI IMG/M metagenome (GOLD analysis project Ga0315296, IMG submission 203921) | Sediment microbial communities from Yellowstone Lake, YNP, Wyoming, USA - YL17G14_18 | ecosystem: Environmental > Aquatic > Freshwater > Lake > Sediment | place: USA: Wyoming | collected...
CATTAAGATGAGGTCTTATCTTTTCCAGCGATTCTTTAGCTATCTCCATTTTTTTCTCGCCCTCAAATTCAAAAGGCAGAGTAAATATACCATAAGTAAGACAACCCACGCCCCTAGCAATCTTACCAAAAATCGGAGCAGCCCCTGAGCCGGCTCCCCCTCCCAGACAAGCAATAATAATACAAAGATCCTGCCCTTCAAAAAGCTTTTTAATTTTTTCTTTATCGTTTTGAGCAGCCATTTCTCCCACCTCCACATTCATACCCGTACCCAATCCCCTGGTAAGACTCTGGCCAAATTGAAATCGTTTTGCTTTTTTTACTGCTTTCAGGGCCCGGCTATCAGTGTTTGCAACAACAAAATCTGCTTTCTTTATTCGCGGAATAATTTCGGAAATAATTGAACCACCTCCTCCTCCAATACCGATTACTCTAATTTTAGTTCGATGAACCCCGTTAGAGATCTGTGTGCTTTGTGCTTTCTTTTTACTCTTGTAATCTCTAATGGGGTGAATTGTATTATCTGAAGCAACTTTAGGGATTTTTGTTTTTTTTATTTTAACAACTTTTTTTTGTTTTGCCCTTTTTTTTATTACTCTAACCTTCCTTTTTTTGAAAGTTTTTGAGGTCTTTTTTCTTTCCTTTTTTAATTTTTTCTTCTTGGCAGTCATTATTTTATATTATCCTGTCTTAATACTAAAAGCAATAGGATTTATATAGTTTTATCTAGTCCATTTTTACTATTTATTCTCTCGTGCGTCTAACCAAGGTATAGCTATAATTTCCCCTGTTGTAAATCAGCGTCCAGTCGCGGTCCTCATCGTCTTCAAATTCGGCGCTTCCGTTAATCCGGGCGGCGTCAAAAATCGTCTTTGCCTCATTATATTGCAAATCGCTTCGTAGGTGCTCCACAGCTACCTTTGTTGATTCATCATAAACAACCCTGTATCCATGAATTTGTTTTTTTATTAGCCCCATATTTTTTATTATGTTAAATACTTTAATTATGTTTTTGGTCAATAAATAATTACTTCGCTCGGTCAAAATGCAAGAATAAATTCTTGCATTTCTCCCTCATTTGTAATTATAACAAATTAAATTTATTTAACAAAAAAGCTCGGTAAGGTTGCCGAGCTTTAAAATTAAAGCGATGTTAAATAATCAAGGATTTCTGTCAGCCGGGTTATGACAACCGTGGGTTTTTCCAGCTCGTTTGTCGGAAAAACATTAGCAAATTTCCCTGCTTGGTACCAGATAGTCACCATGCCAAGCTTATTGCCGAGAAAAATTTCTTTCTCTACCCTATCGCCCACCATCGCCACCTGTAAGGGTCCCGAGCGCAAAAAACCAAGGCATTCTCTCAAATGTTCTTCGGCTTTTTCGCCCTGAATAATTAAAATTTTTCCGAAATATTTGCTAAGCCCAAGCTTAAAAACTTTATCTTTTCTGCTATTGCTAATTTCCTTGCTCAAAAGACATAATCCATAACCCAATTTCATCAATCTCTCCAGCAAGTCTTCACATCCTTCAGTTAATTCATCTACATCAGGGTCGTAAAGAGTTCTGTTAAAGTCGAAAATGAATCCCTTAACCATTTTCGTCTCCTTTCTTTTAAAGAACAATTATTATATACTACTTTCTAACATCTTCTCATTATTCTGTCAATATTCAGCTGTTTATTTTTTTTGTTGGTGGTATACTTATAATAAACATAAATAAACCATCTGTGCGCTAAACATCTCTTAAAAAAATTTAAAGGTCGAGAATAGTTAGTTAATAATCAAAATTATGGATATTCAAGAGCTACAAAATTTAAAATTAAACAAGAAAATTCTTTTGGCATCGCTGATTATTGTTTTAAACGTGTTTTTGGTTGTCCTGATTCTTTCTGGCGTGGTTGATTTTATAAATAAAATCAGAGCGGGACAATATATCGGAAAAGAACTTGAAGCGAGAAATACAATCACGGTTTCCGGCACTAAAGAAATTTACGCCAAGCCCGATTTAGCTCTAACTACCCTTTCCGTTATCACGGAAGCAAAAACTGTTACTGAAGCCCTAAACGAAAATTCAGAAAAAATGAATGCGGTAATTAATTTCGTGAAAAATCAAGGGGTTGAAGATAAAGATTTAAAGACGACCGGTTTTAATATCTATCCGCGTTATGAATACTATGAAAAATACGAGTGCGTTCCTCCTTGTCCTTCGGGAAAAAGGGTATTAGTGGGTTACGAGGTCTATCAATCTCTTCAGGTAAAAATCCGCGATCTGGAAAAAATTGGTCAAATCATAGAAGGGGCCGCTGAGGCCGGAGCTAATGAGATTAGCGACTTACAACTTACCATTGATAAACAAGACGAGCTTAAAAAACAAGCAAGAGAACAAGCAATTGAAAAAGCAAAACAAAAGGCAAAAGAGCTGGCCTCTCAGTTGGGTGTAAAGTTAGTAAAAATTACAAATTTTAGCGAGAGTGGCGTTGTTCCTTATTACTATTCGGCAGAAAAGGCGATGGGTATTGGAGGCGGAGGAGAAACGCCCCAGATAGAAACAGGCGAGAACAAAATCGAAGTAACTATAAGCATCACTTACGAAATCGATTAGACCCTTCATCTTTAGTTAAAGGTGACGGGTTAGATTATGATTCAATAAAAAAATCACCCTATGTCCTATCGGACCGGGCGGTTTTTTTTATTTGCTGCGGACACCCTCCTTGCTCATCTCTTTTTTGACTTTTTCCGAACAGGTTTAAACTGGACTCTTGCTACTTTTCCTTTTTGCCGCGAAGCAAAAACTCTAAAAGTTTTCGTTCTTACATTCGGATTTTTTGAGATTTTTTTTATAAACATATTTTTAAAATTTAAATAATTTTCGCAGTTCTGTTTTTGCCTGTCCCAAAATTCTTTTTCTCGGCTGTTTTAAATTTTTGCCGGCGCGGTTAATATAAAAATTAAGCATTGACATTGCCGATTGAAACGGCATTCCTTTCCGGCGCAAACTCGCTTCGGCTGATTTTTTGAGTGAGTCCGCAATTTTCCGCGGGTCATCCCAAGTAAAAACGCCTTCTTCCAAATCTAGGGCATTGCTTTGTCTCGTCACCTTGCCTGACCAATACTTTTTTGATTTTTTATTTATTTTCATAAATTTTCCTGCCCCGTAGTTCCGTCTCAGGCGACTACTACTAGGATTGGCTGGTTTTCAACTATTCTACCATTTTTTTGTTGGCTGGCTGGGTATTTTTATTCCCTTATTCGCACGAATTAGACTATAAGAACAACCTTCTTTAAAATTAAGGATTAAATTAGGGCTGGAAAAGTTCCTCTGGTAGAAATCGAACTTGTTGAACTTCCGGAAATTGTTTTGCTGTTGCCTCAATTTGAAACCATAATATGCCCACTCGGCAGGAACCGCCGCCGGTTTTATAATTAGGATCTTCAAATTCTAAAGTTAAAATACCGTCTTTTAAAGAAGCTCTCTTCAGAGAAAAACCTTTTAAAGGATATTCGGTAGTAATGCCTTGGGATTTTTCTTCATCAGTAAGTTGGCCGAAAATTAAAAGATTAATTGTATTTTGAATTGGGGTTTTGCTTATTGAAATTTTTCGCTCTACGGCAACTAATCCCTTGCGACTGCATAAAATATTGCCAGTTTCATCTTGATCAAAAGCTGGATTGTAGTAATACAATTTAACGGTTTTCGTCTTTACTCCGGGGCATGGCGCAAACTCGCATTTGGGAGACACTCTACCGACATATGAACCATCGGGACACAATTTTGCCTCCTGGGTGCAAGCTACAAGTTTTTCTGTATTCTTAAAAACAAAATAATAACTGAACACCCCAAGGCCGGCAATAACTGCAAAAATGCTTATTATAATAAATTTTATTTTCATAATTTTTCGATTAATTCTTAAAACTGATGATGCCGCTTTTTATTTTTTTATAATTATACTTTTTTAAAAATGGTTCTATATCCGAATATTTTTTTCCTGCCAACATACCACCGGCCATAAATTTTTCCTGTGTGACATCCGCTAAACAAAAGTTTGGTATTTTAAATTTATCTTTTTCTTCCTGTTTATTAAATTCAAAGTCAACTAAGGCAAGCCCCTTTAGGTCGTCCAAGTAAATATCTATTTCTGCTATTTTGTTATTATAAGAATAAAAATAACGCATTTTTCGAAACCTTTTTCCCTTAAGTTGTGATAATTCATCAAACTCTTCTTTTAATAAAGAAATGGTATTTTCCCCTTGTTCTGAAGAATCGTTTCCTTTAATTGGACATTTTTTGGTTATTTCAAAAAAATCTCCCCTTTTGCGAATTCTTAAAATAGGGTGTTCTGCGGTTTTTGGGATATAAATATCACTAATCTCAATTGATTTACATTTTTCCAACCCCGCAGGAGTGTTTTTTAATAAAAATGTTCTTTCTAGTTCTATTTCCATAAATTTTATTTCCTTGTTTTCTCAACCCTATTTTCTCTATGCGAGTTAAACCTTCTTGGCAAGTCTGTTTTAGATTAATGAGTTAAGTTTACCAATTAAAACCTGTTTTTGGCGCAAACCCACTGCTTTTTCTATTGCCTTCCCCTTTTTAAAAATGATAAACGTAGGAACTGCCGGAATTTTATATGCCTTAGCAGTTTCAGAGTTTTCAAATAGATTTAGCTGGCCAACCTTTACCTTACCCTTAAATTCTTTTGCCAACTCCTCAATAATAGAAAACATCATCGAGCAAGCCGCACAGCCCGGCCTCCAAAAATCAACCAAAACCAGTTGTTCACTTTCTAAAACCTCTTTTCTAAAATTTTCATCGTTTAATTCTATCATATTAATTTAATTCTTTCAGCTTCGGCTTGCCCATCCGAAGCCCGAAGGGCGAAGGAGGGCCTAAATTTTGATAAAAAATAAAGCTAATTTATACACCGAAACCGATCTTTTCTTCGGAGGCAGTTTCCTTCTTTTCGGGAAGCTGAGTTTCAAGTGGACCAAACTTTTTTTCATATTCAGCAAGATATTTGCCTAAAAGTAGATAAATCCTTTTTGCGTGCTTTGGCGATGCACGGAATTGACGAGCTTGATTTCCTGAAATCATTAGAAAATCAAAAACCTCTTCACTGAAGCCCACATTAACATTAGAAAGCGCATAAAGAACTGGGTCAAGATTAACTTTAATTACTTTTTGTTCTTCTGCCATATTTCTATTTTATTATTTCTCAATTAAAATTTCGACTTTTTGCTAAAAATAGAGTTAACACTTTTTTCCTATTTTTCTCTATTTTCTATTCCAAAAAAGATTTTATATTATCTAATGTCATCTCTTTAACTCTTTGTTGGGCTTCTTTTGTCATCCAACCATAATCGGGGGTAAGATAAGCATTGTCTAATTTTCTAAATTTATCTCTCCATTTTTTATCCTGAAGCTCGTCAAACCAAACAAAAATTCTTTTTTGTTTACAGATTTCGTATAAAGCTTCCAAATCAACTAGTTCCATTCTTGCAGAGTTAAGTAAAACCGAATCTTGCTTCATTAATTTCAAATTTGTTTTATTTAAAATATTCTTGGTTTCATTAGTCAAATTACAATGTAAACTTACAACATCACTTTGTTTTAATAAATCGTTTAATTGTAGAAATTTTATTCCTTTTCTTTCTAATTCTGATTTTCTTTCTTTTGAAAAATATACTATATTCATTCCAAATACTTGGGCAATTTCTGCTACCCTACTTCCAATTCTCCCTAGACCAATTATTCCCAATGTTTTTCCTTTTAATTCCCAACTCATAAATTTTTCAAAACCCCAATCCCCTTCTTTAACAAAATTAATTGCATCATGAGTTTGTCTAGAAATATTAAGCAATGCAGAAATTGTTAATTCGGCAACTGCTTCGGTAGCATAACCAGGAATATTTTTTAAAGTGATTCTTTTTTTATTAAGGAGTGAAATATTAAAATGAGAGATATCTGTGTGCATTGCTCCGATATATTTCAAGTTTGATTTTTCGAACAAAGAATCATCATAGTAATCAAAAAGGCGCGTAATCAATGCATCAGCGCCTTCTAAATCTGATAATTTTAAAACCCTTAAGTATTCTCCTTTGGCAAAAACAACTTTAACCGATTCTGTAAACTCTTTTAGTTTATTAACAAATTCCTTTTCAAGTGGTTTTGATTTCAAATCGTATAAAATAATTTTTCTGAATTTTCTCATATAGTAGGTTATTTTTAATTTTATTTTTTACCCTTAACTTCGTCCTAAATTTTGATTATTTTTTTAAATATCTTCTAACACTGGTTTATCTTTAATAAATTCTGATAGCAATCCAATTTTTTTGAAATAATCACACATAACAATACAGGCAAATTTTTCGGTTGAATAATGCGTTCCGCCAAGGATATTAATTCTGTGTTTTTGTGCGTAATTATGTGCTTTTTGAGAATGTTCATTTTTTACGGTTATACCTGTAATAAAAGTATTTACTTCTTCTGACACAACCTCTTTAAGATGCTCAACACTGTTTCCTCCCCCTGTAATAATCGCTACTTTTCCGTCTTTTATTTTGTTTGCTCCGTATTTGTATAGGCTCGTCTTGTGCCCTAAAACTGTTTCAAATTTTTTCTTTACATCCTGCACATTTTCCAAATTGGTTGAGCATATTACTCCATCTATTCCTCCATAATACTTTGCAAAGGGTTTTTCAACTTTAAATCCTAAAGCTTTTGCCAGACTAACTCCCGTTGAATATTCCCCAAAATTATCTAATGGAACATGAAGATTATAAATAGAAATTCTTCTCTCTTTGAATTTTTCCAATAATTTTCTATCCATTTGTTGAAAAACTTCGGGAGCTTTTCTAATATCCCAAATAGAGGGGTGATGAACAAAAAGCATAATATCTGTCTCTTTTTCCGCTAAAATCTCTTTCATAATCTTGGAAGATGGAAAAACCGCAGTATAAACCTTATTTATCTCTCGCGCAAAATCACATACAAGGCCCATAGAACGTTTCTTAAAATTATCGCTAAGAAAATCCCGAACGGATTCCATATATTTCGCCCAATCATCGCTTAAATCAGAATTAATAAAATCTTTCTCAAGTTTCTTATATAGTTGACTCGCTTTCATAATTTATTCTTCAATTAATTTCTTTGTCCTTCCGTAGTCCTTCCGAAGCTTTCTTTGTCCGTCCGAAGCTTTAGCGTAGGAGGAAGCGTAGGAGGACGAAGGAGGATTCGACTTTTTGCCTTGTGCCCCGTAGTCCGAGCACATAAAGCGTTATGTGCTTGGTACTACTGGGGTTAAAAACCAGAGTTGACACTATTTCTTTTAAAACTAAATCTTTTGCGTATACGTGCACTTAGGATAATTTGAGCAGCCAAAAAATTTACCAAATTTTCCATCTCGTTCTACAAGGACGCCGCCGCATTCCGGACATTTTGAATTTACTTCAATTTGGGGTTTACTATCGAATCCTTTATTTTCTGCTCGATGAATATATTTAACTAAATCGAATTGGTTAATAAGAACAATCGGCTTGTCTTCCGCAAAATCTTCTACCTCGGGCGTAAATTTATTTGTGGTAATAAACCAGCCCTCGCCGTTTCCCAAATGATGAGCAACAGCTCCCCAAAATTCCCTGACTTCAGGTGAGCCGACCTGGTGCTTTGAAAAATACTTTTTGCACTGGATATAATGTTTTACGCCGTCCTTCTCGGCTATCACATCAATTCCTTCATCATGCGATCCGCCAGTGGCTTACGTTTTGTATCCAAGTCGTCCAAAAAGATCGGCGATATAGTCCTCAAATTCAGTGGGGCGCATTTTCCGAAGCCACTGGACCAATTCCTGATCCGACCGCCATTTTTCACCTTTTTTAAATTTCCTCCGAATATGCCAATTATGAATTTCTAAATCAAGCCAGTTAAGAAACAATTCAAATGCAAGGAGGGCTAACAAAACTGCCCAAAGTGGCCAAAAATTCCAAAAGATCGGCCATGAATTTTTTATTATTTCCCAAAGATCAATTTTAAACATAAATTTATTTTTGAATTCTTGCCCCGTAGTGAACCGCAGGTTCTACTACTGGGGTTCAAACCTGTTTAATTAAAGATTTGTGACTAGTTTTCAATAAATTTCAAATAAACCTCTCTTAGAAGTTTTGCATCATCTAAAGCATTATGTTTTTTATATTTTCTATAATCAATGCCTATTTTTTGGAAAAAACCATTTTCATCTCCGAAATAATAACTTTCGGGATCTATTCCAGAAACAAACAATATGGTGGCAAAATCAACTGATACCAAATGAAAAGGATTATCTTTAATGCCAACTGACCTGTATAATTTCTGCCAATAAATTACGTCATCCTGATTGATGTATCCAACTATATGTGGTTTTGTATCACCAACAAATTCTTTAACTTTTTTTACGGCTTCTTCCCTACTTATCCTTTGCCCTTTAAGAAAAGGTAAAATGTTTTTCTTCACCCATTCATCAACTTCTCCCTTATATTCCAATTCTAAATATAACTCCTCTCCATTCAACTTTACTAAACCTATAGAAAGTATCTCTCCTTTATTAGGGTCTAAACTCGAGAATTCTGTATCAAAAAATATTATATTTTGGGAAAATGGTTTTATCATATTTTTATTCTATCAAAAAATCGCCACTTTGGCGATTAAAAATTGCCAAAGCTTTTGGTTTTTTAGTTTAGCCCCGAAGATTGAACAATGTTGAGATAGAAATGAAAAAATCCCTTTAAGGGATTTTTTCAGATTTCTTACCAGCGTTCTCTTCGGTTTCCGCCGAATCCTCGATCTCCGCGGTTGAATCCACCTCTTCGAGGGCGAGACTCTAAGGGTTTAGCTTCGTTTACCGTAACGTTTTTTCCATCAATCTCTTTACCATTGAACATTCCAATGGCTTTTTCAGCTTCTTCCTCAGAAGACATTTCAACAAAACCAAATCCTTTTGAACGACCAGACATTTTATCAGTAATCACAGTTGCTGATTCAACAGTTCCGGCCTGAGAGAAAGTCTCTTTTAAAGTCGTTTCGGTAGTTTCGTAAGATAATCCACCGACAAACAATTTTTTTGCCATAATTTCGAGCCTCTGCGAGAAATTATCCCCAGAGGCATATTTATTCCTTAATAATTTATTAATGAGTAAGCCGACCGACTATCTTATTTCTCTCTCAATGCTTACATAATTAATAAAATATGTAAGGAAAGGAAATTTAATAGAAACTTACATCTGTATAATATTGCTTATTATAAAAAATGTCAACCCAGTAGTAGATTTTGGACTAATTAAAATTAAATTTGGTCCCGCAGTTACGGGACCAGTCCAAAATTCACTACGGGGTCAAGGATCTTAATAAAAATCTATTTATTTCTGTTCTTCTTAATATTTTCTTTTTCTTCGGTCGTCAAAGAAGTAAGCCACAAAATAAATGGCCTGCGAAGTTTATCTATTGACCAATTATTATCTTTAAAAAGCGAAGTTTTCTCTATTCTAAAACGCGAAAGCAAGGATGTTGTAGCCTGCAAGTTTAAAGGAGACAATTTATTATGCTCTAATAAAAATTGTTGTTTTTTATTCATCTGATTTTAGTTTACATTAATTATTTTAAAAAATCAAGTTCTACCCATTCGTTTCGCTCTCAGGGCAAGCCCATTCGCTTCGCTCAGGGCAAGCCCATTCGCTTCGCTCAGGGCAAGCCCATTCGCTTCTCTCAGGGCAAGCCCATTCGTTTCGCTCTCAGGGCAAGCCCATTCGTTTCGCTCTTCAGGGCAAGCCCATTCGTTTCGCTCTCAGGGCAAGCCCATTCGCTTCGCTCAGGGCAAGCAAAAAACCGCCGCCGAAAGGCGGATTGGCGATAAAATTTGTCCAACCCCCATCAATTGGTGGGAGCTTTGGTTGAAATTCAGATAGTCTTACTCAATGCGGAAAGTGCGGCTAAAGCTTCCTTCTTTTCCTCCCCCGCTCCGCGGGACGTACTGCTGAAGATTCGCTTCATCAACTCCGCGGATGGAGTTATTTTCCAAAAACACGGTGATATAGCGAGGGAGTGTTCCAGATAGAAACTCTTTCACGTCAACTTTGATTGTAACGGTTCCCGAACGCCCATCCCTCACCAGAAACTGAAGGTTTGCGAATCGAATTCGGTAGATATCTTCTGACCCGATCCGTGTAAAAGATTCCCGGCTCAGTCCCTCTTCCACCGCCGTACGTCCGCCGTATTGAACTTTTATCTTATCCAGATAGCGCCAGACCTGGGAATCGAAGAACAGGTCTATCTTTTTTATGGCGATGTCGGAATAAATGGCCTCTACCTTGATCGCCATCACCGCTCGGTTTGTCGCGGCCGGCCTCACCCTGGTACTGTCGGAAGGAGAACTCCTCAGCTCGGCAGAAAGAATCCCCTCGATAGAAAGTTCCGGAATCACAAAAGAAACTTCGGGAGTAGACGGAGCGCACACATTGGAAGCCTGCACAGACACGGGATCCGAAAAATCGCTCCATCCCCCTTCATTTCCTGCCCTGATTTTGTACTTATACTCATGGTTCGGTGCAAGCCCGGAATCCGCAAATTGGGTCAGAGAACCATTATACACTTCACGGTTTCCCCGGAACAACTGGTACACCCTCGCTTCCGAATCCGAAATCCAGTACACGGTCACCTGACCTCCGCACGACTTCTTTTTAAAGTTCAGCTTCGGGATTTTCGGAACGCAAACATCCGGAGCGGTTATTTCCTGAACTTCGGACGGAGCTCCCTCTGCTCCGCGGTACAATCCATATACCATATATCTATATTTCTTTTCCGGAACAAGCCCGGAATCCACAAAACTCCGCTCTCTTCCTTCGTAAATCACAGCGCCATCTCGGTACAACCGGTATCCGGTTACTCCTTGGACCAAACCCCACGAAATCTCAAGCTGGCTGCACTCCTTCGTCTCGGAAACCGGCACACCCGGTTTCAATAGAATACCCTGGGTAAGAAAAGCAAGTTGAGTCTTCAAAAGCTCTATCTTTATCTGAAGCAAGCGTATTATTGTTTGCATAAGTTCTTCTTCCTGACCCGTTTCCGCGCTTGCAAATAGCGGAACAAAAAGAAGAATGATTACAATGCAAATGGAAAGTTTTAAGAAAAACTTAGACATATTTTAAGGAATACATTATCTTTCTCACATCAAAGCATAAACTACATTAAAAGTCAAGCAAAAGTCCGGGAAATACATCTCGGTCTCTCGAACCCTTCGGTGAACTCAGGGCAAGCTCCTTCGGTGAACTCAGGGGTCAACCGCGCTCAAGGTGACTGCGGGGCTTGGACAAAATCCGAACCTTTTTTCGGGAAAATCCCGACACTGACTTCTAAAATTTTATCGCTCG
>Ga0315296_10004475_pt1 | contig 11390 bp, 11 predicted proteins | sample YL17G14_18_MG_FD_203921 | JGI IMG/M metagenome (GOLD analysis project Ga0315296, IMG submission 203921) | Sediment microbial communities from Yellowstone Lake, YNP, Wyoming, USA - YL17G14_18 | ecosystem: Environmental > Aquatic > Freshwater > Lake > Sediment | place: USA: Wyoming | collected...
TCTTGGGCTGTCTTGGCTAAATCACGCCGAATACGGTGATAAGTCAATGGCACCTGAGCGCCTCCTAAAGCGCTTAATTCAGGTGGCTTTGACCTGGTATTTGGCTTTGCCTTCTTCGTAGAGGTCGCCGCCATAGATATCGTTTATAACCGTGACAGGAAAATCCTCCACCTCCAGACGGCGAAGGGATTCAGCACCAAGTTCTTCGTAGGCTACCACCTCTGCCTTTTTGATGCTTTTGGAAATTATGGCGCCGGCACCCCCTATTGCCCCCAGATAGACTGCCTTGTGCTTCACCATGGCATCTTTCACCGCTTTTGACCGCGGGCCCTTGCCAATCATCCCCTTCAGCCCTTCGGCAATCAAGCGGGGGGCATAAGCATCCATCCTCCCACTGGTGGTGGGTCCAGCCGAGCCGATTACCCTCCCTGGCCTGGCCGGGCTGGGCCCCATGTAGTATATGATTGCCCCCTTGATATCGAAAGGCAGAGGCTTCCCCTGGTCTAGAGCTTCGACCATTCTCTTATGGGCGGCATCACGAGCAGCATAGATGACCCCGGTAAGCAAAAGATTGTCCCCGATTTTGAGGTCTTTCAAGACTTCGTCAGTTAAAGGGAGCGTAACTTTTTTAGACATAGCTCTCAACTTGTATTTACCCTTTACTTCTTTGTTTCCAGCCTGCTTTTTTACTTCATTCACAGGACTGCTTCGGCACGCCGAGCGCACCAGCACTGCATGTTGACTGCGACAGGTAAACTAGTAATATGGCAGGGGAAGGTTTCCACGTGAACTGCTAAAGCAGTCACTGTGCCCCCATAGCCCATGGCACCGATGCCCAGATTATTAACTCTTTCTAGAATTTCCCTCTCTAAATCGACAACCTCAGGGTCAGGGCTTGGCTCGCCAACTTTGCGTAACAACGCCTTTTTGGCTATAAACATGGTCTTGTCCGTCGTCCCACCTATGCCGACACCAATAATAACCGGTGGGCAAGGATTGCTACCAACCTCGCTAACGAGGTCGACGACAAAATCTACGACCCCCTGGCGTCCCTTAGCTGGAGTTAGAACAGTCAGGCGAGAACAACTTTCCGAGCCACCTCCTTTGGGCAAGACGCTGATTTTCAGCCTGTCTCCGGGAACTATATCAGTATGAATCATAGCTGGTGTGTTATCTTGGGTGTTTACCCTAGCAAAACAAGGCTGGCTCACTATGGATTTACGCAAATAACCCTTATCATACCCCTGGCGTACTCCTACGTTGACTGCTGTATAAAGGTCTCCACTGGTTATGTGGACTTCCTGGCCTAGTTCCAGCATAACTACAGCGGCACCGGTGTCCTGGCAAAGAGGAATTTGTTCCTTGCCGGCAATGTCCACATTTTCCAGGATTCTATCCAGTACATCACGGCAAACAGGGGATTTTTCTTTTTCCCTTGCTTGCTTCAGAGCAATTATCACATCCGGGGGCAGATAATGGCAGGAATGCTCAAATAAACGGGCTACGGTGTTCGTTACGTCACCAGCCTGAATTTCTCTCATTGCACCCAACACACATCACAAGTTCATGACCTTGACTAGTTCTCGCACGGCATTGGCTGATTTCTTCAATGCCTCATCTTCTTCAGGAGTCAACTCGAGCTCTATTATCTGCTCAATGCCGTTTTTGCCCAATTTGACCGGAACCCCGACAACCACCCCATTGATGCCATATTCGCCCTCCAGGTAGGCAGCGCAAGGCAATATCTCCTTTTTATCCAAGATTATGGCATCCACCATTTGAGCTGTGGCTGCCGCTGGGGCATAAAAGGCACTGCCCGTTTTAAGCAATCTTACTATTTCACCTCCGCCCTTGACTGTGCGCTCCACCAAGCTATCAATCTTCTCTTTAGGCAGAAGTTCGGTAATAGGAACACCGCCGACAGTACAAAGTATGGTGATTGGCACCATCGTATCACCATGCCCGCCTAAAACGCAGGTGGATACATCCTTTACTGAGACATCGAGTTCTTGAGCAATGAAAGTCCGAAACCTGGCACTGTCGAGGATGCCAGACTGCCCAAATACTCTATTCCGGGGGAACTTACTTATATGAAGAGCTAACTGAGTCATGGCATCCAAAGGATTGGTCACCATGATAATTATGCAGTTAGGCGAATACTGAACAACTTTCTCGGTGACCTCCTGGACTATCTTCATGTTGGTGAGCACCAGGTCATCCCGGCTCATTCCAGGTTTACGCGGTACACCCGAGGTGATGACCACTATATCGGAATTGGCAGTTTCTTCATAGGCATTAGTTCCCACAATCTTAACATCCGAATCGATTATGGGGGTGGCTTCCAGCATATCCAGTCCCTTGCCCTGAGGAAGCCCTTCAATTATGTCTAGCAACACAATGTCCGCATACCCCTTTTCAGCAATCCTGAAAGCACAGGTAGCACCGACATTTCCTGCACCAATTATAGAAACCTTGCTGCGCATTGTACTTACTTCCTTGTTGATTCCCTTTATATTGCCTTTCTAAATATGAGAAGAAACAATGATAATTGGAGAACCCTCCACAGCCTTCATATTGACTCTATTATCTCCGACGGAAACATTGACAGTTCCCACGCCGGCCCTTTTCGGAGATTGCTTTTTCTCTAACTTCCCTTCAGCTGGCCAGCTTTAACTTGAGCAATAAGTTCATCCTCCCTTTTCACTTCCTCTAGAGTCTTGGGGGCATGGGGTGGCTTCCACTCGTCTGGGATGGTCTTATCTATACCATATTTATATTTTAAGAAGCGCGCACCAGTGTTTGGGTAAAGAGCATAAATAAGGACGTCTTGAATATTCTTAGCGAATTCTTTTGATTCCTCTTTAGCTCTTTCTAGTTCTGGCTGGAGCAGGTCTGCCGGCCGACAGGTGATAGGCACCTTATCCTTAAGAATGGTCTTCTGGATGTCTGGGGCAATTTGAGCTGGTGGCTTGCCATAACCCCCATACACATATTCCCTTGCCTCCTTGGAGACAAGCTTGTAGCGTCCTAGCAGGACATTCTGCACCGCCTGGACACCGACAATCTGGCTCGTAGGTGTGACCAAAGGTGGATAACCAAATTCTGCCCTGACCCTAGCAGTTTCCTGTCGCACCTCAGCCAGCTTGTCCAGAGCATTCATTTGTTTGAGCTGCGCCACCAAGTTCGTGGTCATGCCACCAGGAATTTGATGCATCAGGGCTCCGGTATCGATGACCGACATTGCTGATGTATCCAGGAAATCTTTGTATTTAGGCGCGATCTGTTCCAGCATTTGAGCACACTTGAATAGTTGCTCAAGGTCAAGCCCTGTATCCCTATCTGTGCCATATAGAGCAACTACCAGGGGCCCAATAGCTGGCTGTGAGGAGCGCAAAGCAAAGGGAGACAAAGCGGTGTCAACAATATCGACCCCGGCCTCAATGGCCTTCAACACAGACATGGATCCCTGCCCGCTAGTGTAGTGAGTATGGAGGTCGACAGGTACTTTCAAGTTTTCCTTAAGAGCTTTGATCAGTTCATAGGCATCATAAGGGGAGATAAGCCCGGCCTGGTCCTTAACACAAATAGAATCAGCACCCATATCCTGAAGGATGAGAGCCTTCTTAACATAGTATTCCAGGTTGTAGATCGGCCCACCCATTCTGGGCTGGGTAAGCGAGTAACAGATGGCTCCTTGATAGTGTTTGCCACATTTTTTAATTGCCTTGGCAGCACGTTCGTGATTACGCTCATCATTCACAGCATCGAAAACGCGGAAAATATCGATGCCGACTTCAGCAGCTTGTTCTACAAAAGCATCCACCAAATCATCAGGATAGTTTCGATAACCGACCAAATTCTGTCCCCGTAAAAGCATTTGTAGCGGAGTATCGGACATGAGTTTCTTTAATTTGCGAAGCCTATCCCAGGGGTCCTCGCCTAAAAAGCGATGGGCTACGTCAAATGTTGCCCCACCCCAAACTTCCATGGAGTAGAAGCCACATTTATTCATCTCAGGGGCCATCCATTCCATATCCTCAGTCTGCATTCTTGTAGCCACCAAAGATTGATGGGCATCACGAAAGGTAGTGTCACAGATTTTGACCGGGTTCTTAGCCTTCGGCCTCGTCTTCACCTTATCGGTGGTTAAATCTTTGGCCAAAATTGGGCCTTTCCCTATTCCGTACATAATTTACTCCTTTCCGCTATTATGAGCCCTTCGTTTCTTATCATCCCTGAGCCTCGACTTGTCGGGGCGAAGAATCCCGACCCTTTGCTAGCCTCTTCGCCTCGCTTAGAGCTTCAGCTCAGGATAACAGCCAAATGTCACCACTCCAGGAACAATTCTTCGCTGCCAGAGTATTCGCATTATCTCCTCACGCCCAGAACTACTCCACAAGCTTGAGACCATTACTGGCCTTCGCTGAAGCATTGCCGGCCTCAGAGCCTTTTCTTCCTCTTCCATATAAGCAGCCACAGCAACAGTAATAGCAGCTATCGATCTTTTTTGTTTTTCAATTGCTCCTCTGCCTAGACTTTTTACACAGGAATATTTCCATGTTTCCTTGGGGGCCTTGTCTCTCGTTTAGTAGAGAGAAATTCCAAGGCTTTGATTATCTTGGGGCGGCTTTCACGGGGTAGAATAACTTCATCAACGTATCCCCGCGAGGCGGCAATGTAAGGATTATATAATAGGTCACGATATTCTTGAATCTTTTCCTGCTCCTTGGCTTCAGGATCAGGTGCAGCACCTATCTCCTTGCGAAATATAACTGGTGTCGCTCCTTCAGCACCCATCACTGCAATCTCCGCTGTGGGCCAGGCGAAAACAAAATCAGCGCCTAAATCTTTACTACACATGGCCAGATATGAGCCTCCATAGTCCTTGCGAATGATCAACGTAATCTTAGGAACCGTGGCCTCAGAGTAAGCCCACAAAACCTTAGCTCCATGTCTTATTATTCCCTGCCATTCCTGGTCTTTCCCTGGTAAGTAACCAGGAACATCGGCAATAGTAAGCAAAGGAATATTAAAAGCATCACAGAACCTGATAAATCGGGTGATTTTATCCGAGGCATTGACATCAAGACACCCAGCAAGGTGCATCGGTTGATTAGCGATAACGCCCACTGTTCTACCATTAAGTCGGGCAAAGCAAGTAATGGCGTTCTGAGCATAATGATAATGGGGCTCAAGTATTTCACCGTTATCCACAATGGATTGGATAACGTCCCTCATGTTATAAACCCTACTAGGCTCGTCTGGTATTATGCTGTCAAGGGCAGGGTCAACACGGTCTGGGTCATCGGTAGGCTTAATTAAAGGGGGGTCCTCCCTATTATTCGAGGGGAGGTAACTCAGAAGTTTTTTAATGAGTTCGATAGCCTGGGCATCGCTATCACAGGCAAAATGGCATACACCACTTTTGGTGGCATGAGTCATGGCACCGCCTAACTCCTCAGAAGTGACCTCTTCCCCTGTAACCTGTTTGATAACCGCCGGGCCGGTGATGTGCATGTAGCTTGTTTCCTTCGTCATGAATACCCAATCTGTCATGGCGGGTGAATAGACCGCCCCCCCGGCAGTAGGCCCCATAATTGCCGAGAGCTGAGGAATAACCCCTGAGGCTGCGGAATTCCGGAAAAATATCTGTCCATAGCCTGAAAGGGCATCAACACCCTCCTGAATCCGAGCCCCTCCAGAGTCGTTAAAGCCTACTATGGGGATACCACATTTCATGGCTAAATCCATTACCTTGCATATCTTTTTAGCATGCATCTCACCTAGTGTCCCTCCCATGGAGGTAAAGTCCTGAGAAAAAGCACATACAGGGCGACCATTTACCGTCCCATATCCAGTAACGACTCCTTCGGCGGGGACGACAACCTTATCCATGCCAAAAAGCGTGGCTCGATGCTGAACAAACAAATCGAGCTCGTGAAAGCTGCCATGGTCAAAAAGCAAGTCGAGCCTTTCCCGAGCAGTCAATTTCCCCGATTTGTGCTGCTTTTCTACTCGCTCCGGACCTCCCAAGGCTTTTGCCTTTCTTTCTCTGTCCCTCAATTCCTTCAACCGGTCAGCAACCGTACCCATATGAATTCCTCCTCACGAATCAATTCCCCTATAGAAAAGGTTATTTTAAACGGAATTCGCAACTAAGGCAAATCCTTGGGCAAAGAGCGTTTAGTAATTTCATTCTGAGGAATCCAAATGAATCTGGACGACGAATAATCTCTGAGATTTTTCGCTTCGCTCAACAATGACAAAGGAAAGCCATTAAACAATCTCGGGGGTCACGGAGTTTCCGCTACGATTTGCTAATCTCTGATACCTCTATTCAAGGAATTTTCTAGTATAATCACATCAAACATGTTTGATGTGCCACTGGCTCTTTCCAAGTTTTCTGGGGGTAAAGCGTGGGTGATCGTCAAGCTCCAATTATCCTTAGCTTGATGGGAAAGTGACGTCGAGCTCAGACTTAAAAGCTTGACAGCCTGGCTCAGAATGATATTATGGAGGGAAATTTGAAACCACAGCTAATTGCTATAGACGGCCCTGTAGCAGTCGGCAAGAGTAGTGTAGGCTCACTGTTAGCAAAAAGATTGGGCTACCTTTTCTTTGATACAGGGATGGTGTATCGAGCGTTTACCTGGAAGGTTCTCAAATCAGGCGTCTCCATAGAGGACGAACAGAAAATTTATCAGCTGGCCAATACCACTAAATTTGATTTTGTTCTCTTGCAGGGGTGGCATCTCTCGCCCGTAATTGACGATGAAGATGTCTCTTCCAAGCTGCTTTGCCCTGAGGTAGAGGCACACGTTTCCTTGGTATCAAAGATAGCGGGGGTACGCCAAACATTGATACAAGAACAGCGTAGATTAGCTCAGCGAGGAAAGATAGTGATGGCAGGCAGAGACATTGGCACGGTAGTCTTACCTTGGGCGGAATTAAAGATTTTTCTCACCGCCTCCACCGAAGAGAGAGCCAGGCGCCGCTACAAGGAACTATTAAAACGAGGAGAAAAGTCGAGCCTGGAAATCGTCCTCGCCGATTTAAAGAAGCGAGATGAGATGGACATCCATAGAACTATCTCGCCGCTTAAACCCGCTGAGGATGCCATAATTATCAATACAGAAAACCTTAGCCTAGAGCAAGTCGTAGACAAAATATATGTTCTGGCGGTAAATCTATGACCCTCTCTCAAAAGATTCTCTTAGCTATATGCAGACCTTTGCTCAATATTCTTTTCTCCTGGAAAGTTGAAGGAAGAGAAAACATACCATTAACTGGTCCACTTATTTTGATAGCCAATCATGTTAATCTCGTTGACCCATTTTCCCTCTTGTTCAGCTTTCCACGATGGATTAATTTCATGGCAAAAGAGGAACTCTTTCGTTCTCCCTTCTTGAGATTCTGGCTTCGCTGGGCTGGATCCTTGTCCATACGCCGTGAAGGGAAAGTTATAGAGAAACAGAAGATGCTTAAGGGCGCCAGAGATGCATTGGAAAAGGGATTAATCCTGGGAATGTTCCCGGAGGGAGGCAGAAGTCGCGACGGCAAACTCAGAAAAGGCAAACCAGGCTCAGCAGTTATAGCCTCAAAAACAAATGTCCCTCTTGTTCCTGTCGGCATCGTCGGAACAGACAAGATTAAGGGCATAAGCTGGCTATGGAAACGCCCTCGCATAGTTGTCAATATTGGCAAGCCATTTAAGCTACCTCCAGCCTCGGGCAGGATGAGCAAGTCACAAATGGAATCATTGACCACACAACTGATGAGGGAAATCGCCGCTCTTTTGCCACCTGAATATCAAGGTGTCTATGGCAAACATGAAGATTGAGAAGGCTAAAAAGCTGGGCCTATGCTTTGGCGTCAAACGAGCCATCAAGCTGTTGAAGGAGGCAGCTAACAAATACGGAGAATTAGAAACACTGGGACCTGTAGCACACAATCGCTTGCTAGTGGAAGCATTGGCCAATCTGGGAATAAAGCCGATAAATCATCTCGACCAAGCCCAAGGCAGAATCCTGGCTATCACCACTCATGGTACAAGCCCAGGGATTTTATCTGAACTCAAAGCCCGTCGCATTCATATCATTGACACTACTTGTCCCATAGTCCGCAAAGCCCAAAACACGGCTAAGGAATTAGCTGAGGCTGGTTTTGACGTTATTATATTTGGTGATGCAAACCACTCTGAAGTCAAAGGACTACTAGCTTGGACAGGAGACAAAGGCATAGCTGCCCTCAACGTGAAGCAAATAGATAGGCCAGGAAAATCATTATCACGCGTGGGCATTATCTCCCAGACAACCCAAACCCGATCTGCCTTTATCGAATTTACCAGACAGCTTATGGGTGTGGTTTGGCCTAAGGTTGAGGAAATGCGCCTCGTTAATACTTTATGTAAAGTAACTCAAGGTCAACAAGAGGCTGCCCTAAAATTAGCTCACAGGAGTCAACTCATGATAGTGATAGGTGGAAGTAATAGTGCCAATGCCAGACATCTTGTTGAAATATGCTCTCCTTTGGTGGAAACCCATCTGGTAGAAACAGCAGACGAAGTCAACCCTTCTTGGCTCGTGGGTAAGCACCATATTGGTATTACTGCTGGAGCATCCACCCCAGATGAAGCTGTAGAGGGATTGATAGCCAAGCTGAGGTCTTCATAATCTTTAGATTAACCCGAAAAAGTCTTGCGACTATTTTCCACCCACCAAAATCTTTGATTTTGGCGGGAACCCGAGTAAATTTGATTCTAAGTTAACCGGATCCCCACGAAAATCGCAAGATTTTCGTGGGTAGTTTAGCCAAGCCTATCGTCCAGACGCCTGCCACCAATAAGATGAAGATGAAGGTGAGGCACCAGCTGTCCTCCCTCAGGGCCACAATTTATCACTAAGCGATAACCTCTCTTGGCTATCCCTTCCTTCTCAGCCAGCTTCTTAGCTATGATTATAAGACGCCCAGCAAGCTCTTGCTGTCCTTCAGTAAGTTCAGCCGAGGACGCAATATGGGTTCTAGGTATAATGAGCACGTGTATAGGTGCTTGAGGTGAGATATCTCTAAAGGCCAAAAAATCTTCATCTTGATAGACCATGTTGCTAGGCACCTCACCAGCAACAATTCGACAAAAAATACATCCCTTGGCCATAATTTAACTCCTTCAACATATTATACCTTCCTGTCGTAAATTCTCAATCTCTTCCCGCTTATAGCCGAGTTTTTGCAATATTTCATTAGTGTGCTCTCCTGGAAATAGGGATAAACTCCACACTTTGCCTGGTCGATATGAGCTATCTAAGCGAACTTTTGCATTTTTCACCTAAATATGCTAAATTAAAGTAAAGAATCTAAAACTAGAGGTGGGGTTACCCACCTTTTTACTAATATAAGAAATTTAATAAGAAAGGGAAGATGAAAACAGAGCTTAGGGCTGCGATTACTCAGCTTTCGGCTGAGAGGAACTTGCCTAAGGAAGTGGTCTTAGCTGCCTTGGAATCAGCACTGGCCTCGGCATATAAAAAAGGCACATCTACTCTGGAACAAGATGTTTTGGTAAAAGTTGACCCTGACGTCGGCGAAATCAATTTCTATATTCAAAAGGTTGTAGTTGAGTCAGTTGCCAATCCAAATCGTGAAATCTCCATCGACGAAGCTCGAAAATTGCGGGCTACAACACAAGTTGGTGATGTAATAAATATAGAATGCACACCCAAGAATATTGGCCGTATCGCTGCTCGAGCAGCAAAACAAGTCGTTCTGCAGCGATTGCGGGAAGCAGAACACCGCATTATTTACGAGGAGTTCACAGATAAGGAAGCAAAGGTTGTTGCTGGAACAATTCAATTTATCGAACCTAAACGAATTTATGTCAGACTGAATAGAACAGAGGCGATACTTCCTTTGAGTGAACAGATTCCTAATGAACATTACTATAGAGGGCAGCGCCTTAAATTCTATCTTCTTGAGATAGCCCATGGGGACAAAGAGCCTCAAATAATAGTTTCGCGCTCTCATCCCAACCTGATACGTCGCCTCTTTGAGCTGGAAATCCCTGAAGTTCACAATGGGATAGTGGAGTTAAAAGCCATAGCCCGCGAGGCTGGACATCGAAGTAAAGTGGCAGTGGCGACTACTCAAGAAAACGTTGACGCCGTGGGTTGCTGTCTCGGCCCTCGAAGCATAAGACTCCAAAGCATCATCAATGAACTAAGTGGCGAAAAAATAGATGTAATCCAGTGGCATGCCGAGCCTGCGGTGTTTATCTCTAACGCCCTTAGCCCAGCTCAAGTAGCAAGCATCAAAATCGATAAGGAAAGAAACGCAGCTACTGTGATTGTCCCCGATAAGCAACTCTCTCTAGCTATAGGCAAAGAAGGACAGAATGCCAGGCTAGCAGCGAAACTCACAGGCTGGCGGATTGATATCAAGAGCGTCTCTGCTATTGAGACACAAAGGGCTGCTACACAAGAGCCAGAAACAGCAGCGGAACCCATTTCCCCCGAAGTCGTGGAAAGGGAGCCACCCGAAGCAGAGCTAGCTGAGGAGATTGGAGCGGAAGAGTCGGTTGAATTTCCAAGCATATCAGAAGCTCCACCTGAAAAGCCCGAAGAAAAACAGATTCGCTTTGCTGAAGATATCTTAGTGGGGGGGTTAAAAGCGGAAATACCAGACAAGGTAAAAAGCGGAGTTAAAGCTAAAAGAAAGGGAAAGGTGATAAAGCATAAAAAGGAAGATGAGTATTTTGTGGATGATAAGAGCGAAGACTAAACATCTACCTCAGCGCACTTGCATAGCTTGTCGACAGATTAAGGAAAAGAAAACCTTGATTCGCTTAGTGAGTACGGAGAACGGCATTGCTGAGATAGATGTATTTGGAAAGAAGCCAGGCAGAGGTGCTTACTTATGCCCCAAAAAAACCTGTTGGGAGTTAGCACTGAGGAAAAATCGACTGGATTATGCTCTACGAACAAAACTTAATGATGACAGCCGACAATCCCTACTTGAGTACAGTCATAACTTGTTGGAGGAAAGCTAAACTTGGATGATAACAAACCGGGATTGAAAAAAGGCCTACCACAAGTTGAGCTTCCACCTTCCATCACTGTGAGGCAGCTGGCCGACATATTAAAAGTAGAGCCTGTAAAGGTAATTAAACAACTCATGCGCAAAGGCATCATGGCCAACGTTAACCAGACCATCGACTTTGACACTGCAAGCATAACAGCTGCAGAGTTTGGCTATGATGCTAAAGCAGCAAAAGAGCGTAGAGTTCTACCCTCCCGGAAGGAAGAAGCAAAAGGAAAATTGTCAGTTCGCCCTCCAGTGGTTACTGTCATGGGACATGTTGATCACGGCAAAACTACCCTCCTTGATGTCATCAGAAA
>Ga0315296_10004476_pt1 | contig 11390 bp, 10 predicted proteins | sample YL17G14_18_MG_FD_203921 | JGI IMG/M metagenome (GOLD analysis project Ga0315296, IMG submission 203921) | Sediment microbial communities from Yellowstone Lake, YNP, Wyoming, USA - YL17G14_18 | ecosystem: Environmental > Aquatic > Freshwater > Lake > Sediment | place: USA: Wyoming | collected...
ATGTATCTCCAGGAAGGGCTGTTCAAGTTCTCCTCCAAGGATGGGGACGTGTTCGGGGAGTACACCCTCACTGTGGTGCGCAGCCAGGGGGATCCTACGCCGCTCTCGCGTACCTATTCGTTGAAGATGAACTCCTACGTGAACGCCGGCCAGCAGTCGAACATCATTTTCAAGCGGAACTACTAGCTGTTCAGACCTCGGAGGTTTTCGAAAACCTCCGAGGTCATCAACTGAGACTTGTGAGGGAGACAGTGAGACGGGCGAAAGCAGCAATCGTAGTCCTTGCTGTGGTGGGGGCGGCAATTCTATTCGCTGTCGTGGCCTGTGGATCCGGGGTTGTGACCTTGCACGAGGCTGACAGCGGCGGTCAGGTGGTATTGTACAATGGTCAGGTGCTGGTCGTGGACCTTGAGTCTAACGCCAGCACGGGGTACCGCTGGGAGGTTGCCGAAGTGGACGATGCGGTCCTGGAGCAGACCGGTCATGAGTACCAGGCTGGGTGGTTCGCCGTCCTCAGTCCAGGCGCAGGCGGCAAGGAGGTCTGGCGGTTCTTGGCTCGCTCCTCCGGGAGTACCAACTTGACTCTGGAGTACAAGCCCGGCTACAAGGAGAGCGCCGAGCCCGCCGGGATCTTCAGCGTGCAGGTTGTTGTGCGCTGAGGCGGTTTTCCGGATCCCTCTCGATGGGGAGCCGTCGAGACCTCACGCCGCTCACGGGGACGTATTGGCTGAAGATGAACTCCCATGTGAACGCCGGCGAGCAGTCGAAGATCATCTTCAAGAGAAGGCCCAAGTGATCACGGAAGCTGATACTTGCCGAAAGTACGTACTGCCGAAGCTCTACGAAGCGGGCTGGACGGACGACCAGATCAGCGAGCAGAAGTACTTCACCGATGGTCGCATCGTGCCCGTGGGAAAGGGTCACCTGCGCAAGGCGGGAAAGCGAGCCGACTACCTGCTTCGCTATCGTCCTGACTTCGCCCTGGCGGTGGTGGAGTCCAAGGCTGCGTACAAGAGCCGCGGTGATGGCATGCAGCAGGCGATGGAGTACGCTGAGGTGCTAGGGCTGAAGTTCGCCTACGCGACCAACGGGCACGGCATTGAGGAGTATGACTTCATAACCGGGAAGCAGACGTCCGTGGACTCCTTCCCCTCGCCGGAAAAGCTCTGGCAGAGACTACGCTCCGACCAGGGATTGACCGACGAGAAGGACGCCGAGGACCTGCTGTTCCCATTTAACCGCGAGCTGCGCAACCCGGACGGCACCGTGAAGCGGCCTCGATACTATCAGGAGATCGCTATCAATCGCGCCGTGCAGGCGGTGATCCAGGGCCAGAAGCGCATTCTGCTCACTATGGCTACTGGCACCGGCAAGACCTTCGTGGCCATGCAAATCGTGTGGAAACTGTGGAAAACCCGACGTGTGCGCAGGATCCTCTACCTCGCGGACCGCAACATTTTGGTGGACCAGGCCAAGGACCGAGAATTCTCTCCCTTCGGCGATGCGCTTCACAAGATCCAGCGTCGACCCATCAAGAGCCGGGAAGTTTACTTCGCGTTGTACCAGGCAATTGCGGACGGCGAGGGGCGGCCGGGTGTCTACAGAGGCTATCCTTCTGACTTCTTCGATCTAGTCATTGTGGACGAGTGCCACCGTGGCAGCGCGCGGGACGAGAGCAACTGGCGACAGATCCTGGAGTACTTCCACCCCGCGGCTCAGATTGGGATGACTGCCACGCCCAAGCACGACGACAACGTTGATACCTATCAGTACTTCGGGAATCCCATCTATCAGTATAGCCTGGCCCAAGGGATCGACGACGGCTTTCTGGCCCCCTACCGGGTCCGGCGTGTGGTTACCGACGTGGACGCGACCGGCTGGCAAGCGGACCCCGGTTTGCTCGATCGGTTTGGCCGGGAAGTGCCGGAAGGGCTCTACCAGACCAAGGACTTCGAACGCGTGGTGTCGTTGCTGGGTCGGACCGAGGCCGTGGCCCGGCATCTCACCAACTACCTGGAGAAGACTGATCGCTACGGGAAGACCATTGTCTTCTGCGTGGATCAGGAACACGCGGATGACATGCGCAAGGCACTGAACAACTGCAGTACTGAGATCACCCGAAAGCATCCGGACTACGTCGTTCGCGTCGTGTCGGACGAGGGCAAGATCGGCAGGAGGTACCTGGACCGGTTCCGGGACCCCGAGGATCGCAGGCCTGTGGTCGTTACCACCTCCAAGCTTCTTTCTACAGGCGTGGATGTGCCAACGTGCCGCAACATCGTCCTATTTAAGCCCATCAACTCCATAGTGGAGTTCAAGCAGATCATCGGGCGCGGCACGCGCCTGTTCGTTGACGGGGACAAGCTCTGGTTCACGATCCTCGACTATGTGGGCGCGACGCGCCTCTTCGCTGACCCCGAGTTTGACGGGTTCCCTGAGCTGGAAGCCGAAGAGACCATCAACTCAGACGGTGAGATCACCAGCAGCACGGAAAGCGGTGAGGTGGTGGAAGCTGCGCGCGAAGCCCCGGCGGAGCCTGAGCCGATCATCGTGGACGACACCGAGGAGGAGCTGCGCAAGTACTATGTGAATGGCGTCCAGGTGCACATCATCCACGAGATGGTGCAAGAGTTGGACCCCCAGGGAAAACGATTGCGGGTTCGCCGCTTCGACGACTACACCAGAGAGCAGGTGAGGACGCTGTACGGAGATGCGGGGAAGATCCGCTCGGCATGGCAGGATCCCGAGCGGCGGGCACTACTAGTGTCGGAGCTTGAGCAGCGCGGCATCACCTTCGAACAGCTAGCGGAGGCCATGGGGCAGCCAGACGCTGACCCGTTTGACTTGCTGATTCACGTCGCCTTCAACGCGCCGCTACATTCCCGTAGAGAACGGGCGCAAGCCGTTCGTCGCGAGTACACGAGGTTCTTTGACCAATACAGTTCGAAGGCACGCGAAGTGCTGGACTACCTCATGGAGAAGTACACGGATCACGGGGTGACGCAGCTCACCGATCTGCGCATTCTCGAACTGCCGGACGTGCCTGTGCAGGGCACGGTGATCGAGATCGCTGACCTTTTCGGTGGGGTCGACAGCCTCAAGAATGCCACTCGCCAGTTGCAGAACCTGATATACGCTGCGTAACCAATCCCCCGCAAAGTTGACATCGCTTCGGCTTTCCTGTAAAATACTTATAGTAACTATAAGGTGTTTGCTGATGAAGCGAGACGCACAGGAGAACGCGCGGGCACTCTACGAGCTGGCGGCTGCTCAGGGAGGCTATTTCACGGCGACTCAGGCAAGGCAGGCTGGATACGCCTATAGCCAGCAACACTTCCACGTTTCACGCGGCAATTGGCTGAGGGTTGATCGCGGTCTCTTTCGGCTGCGCGGTTTTCCTCCTGGCGAGCGCGAGGACCTGATTCGGTGGTCGTTCTGGAGTCGTAACCAGAAGGGCGTTCCGCAGGCGGTTGTCTCCCACGATACGGCACTGACCGTTCACGATCTGAGTGATGTGATGCCTGCCCAGGTCCATCTTACGGTGCCCAAAGGGTTTCGCAAGCAAGTGCCCCTCGGCTGTGTCCTGCACCAGGCCACTCTGGGGCCGGAGGATGTCGAGTCCCGAACCGGCTATAGGGTGACCACCCCGCTGCGTACCCTGCTCGACGCGGCCCGCAGTGCCCTGAGCCAGGAGCATGTCAACAGCGCAGTGCGCGGCGCGCTGGAGCGGGGGCTCCTCTCTCGCCGCCTGCTGGAAACCGCCCCTGGTACCTCCGATGCCCGTGACCGCCTGAACCGGGCGCTGGCAGCGGCGCAGCAGGAGCTGGTAGCTTGACTGGGCCGTACCAGACTGCACGAGCGTTGTGCAGTGCCCTCGACGCTCGGCTGAGGAATTCCGCGCCGGCCCAACTGCCTGGGCCACCGATAGAGTGGACAGAACGGTACGCAGAGCTGGCCCGGGAGCTTGGACTACCTGCCCTGACTCTGCAAGACGCCCGCACCTACCTGCAGGCCTGCTGGCAGGAGTGGAGACTGGGGCGGATCGGTCAGTCAGACCACCAAAGGACGTGAGAATGAGAAAACCCGAACTGTCATCCGCCATCAAGACTGCGCGTGACATCATGCGCAAGGACGCCGGCCTGAGCACGGACGTGGATCGCATACCCCAGCTCTCGTGGATCTTGTTCCTCAAGTGTTTCGACGACCTGGAACAGCGTCGGCTAGTCTTGGGTGCGAAACACCGGGACGTCATTGGGGCTCCCTACCGGTGGCGCGACTGGGCCGCCGACGAGGATCGCGGCGGTACTGGCGAGGAATTGCTGGAGTTTGTGAACGGCGATCTCTTTCCATACCTGCGCGGGCTGGTTGGCACGGAAAAGGGCGACCAGCGGGACGTCATCGCGGCCATCTTCCGCGAGACGTACAACCGCATGCTCAGCGGGTACCTGTTGCGTGACGTGGTGAACCTGGTCAACAGAGTCAACTTCAATAGCAGTGACGACATCCATACGCTGTCGCATCTCTACGAGAGCATGCTTCGTGAGATGCGCGATGCCGCGGGGACCAACGGCGAGTTCTACACTCCGCGGCCCGTGGTGCGCTTCATGGTCGATAGGCTGGCACCACAGCTCGGTGAGACGGTCTACGACCCGGCGGCGGGTACGTGTGGCTTTTTGGTCGAAGCGTACGAGTTCATGAGCAAGCAACAGCGTACCATCGAGGACAGGGAGACGCTCCAAACCAGCACGCTGTATGGAACAGAGAAGAAGCCCATGCCCTACTTGCTGGGCATGATGAACCTGCTCTTGCATGGCATCGAGTATCCCAACCTGGTGCGTGCGAACACACTTGTTGCTCCTCTTCACGAGATTACCGACCGCCAACGCTACGATGTGATACTCACCAACCCGCCGTTCGGGGGCGAGGAGGAGTTTGGCGTCCAGGCCAACTTCCCCGAAGGCACACGCACTTCGGAGACGGCGCTGCTGTTTCTTCAGTTCATCATGCGCAGCCTCAAACGCTCCACCGGTGACAGGCCGGGTGGCAGGTGCGCCATGGTCCTCCCGAACGGACCGCTGTTTGCGGATGGCGTGGCCGCTCGCATCAAGCAGGACCTGCTGGAGAACTTCAACCTGCACACCATCGTGCGCCTCCCCAACGGCGTGTTTGCTCCGTACACCAGCATTCCTACCAACCTCCTTTTCTTCCAGCGTGACGGCCCAACGAAGGAGATCTGGTATTACGAGCTACAATTGCCCGAGAGTCGCAAGAACTACACAAAGACGAAGCCACTCGGGGACGCCGAGTTCGACGAATGCCGCGGGCTTTGGGACGAGCGGTCAGAGACAGAGCACTCCTGGATCGTGCCGGTCGAGCAGGTGATTGATGGCAACTGCAATTTGGACATCAAGAATCCTGCCAGCCAGGAAGCGCTGCTTCACCGCTCGCCCGAAGAGTTGGTCGAGGGAATCGTAGAAAAGGAGCAAGAGATCCTGGCACTCATGGCAAGGGTTCAAGACTCGTTAATGGGAAGAGAATCCTAGAAGCGGAGGCCCGATGAAGCAGGCATGGCCGATGGTGCCTCTAGAGCAACTGCTCAGTCAGTCAACTGAGGTGCTAGAGCTTGAACCCGATCGGCAATACCGCCAAGTGACGCTTCGTCTTTGGGGCGGTGGCGTGGTGTTGCGCAACGAGGTGGCCGGGGCGACGATCTCTGCCAAGAAGCGGCGCGTCGCGCGAGCGGGGCAGTTCATCCTGTCACGTATTGATGCCCGCAATGGTGCTTTTGGACTGGTGCCTGAGTCCCTCGATGGCGCCGTTGTCAGCAATGACTTTCCCTCTTTCAACATCAACACGGGGAGCCTGCACCCACGTTTTCTGGAGTGGATGAGCAAGACCGAGACGTTTGTGAAGTTGTGCCGAGCCGCCAGTGAGGGCACGACTAACCGTGTGCGCCTGCAGATTGGTCGCTTTCTGGCAACCCCAATCCCGCTCCCTCCATTCGACGAACAGCGCCGCATCGTGGCCCGCATCGAGGAGCTGGCGGCGCTCATCGAGGAGGCGCAGGAACTGCGGGCCAAGGCGCGGGATGAAGCTAGGGAACTACTGGATTCCGCCCTATATGAGGTCTTTGCATCCGCTGAGACAGAGGGATGGGAGCACAAGCTGGTAAAGGAGCTGTGCGGAAAACCGCAGTACGGGTATACCGAATCTGCCCAGTTGGAGAGAGTGGGACCAAGGTTCCTGCGTATCACCGACATACAGAATGGTGCGGTGAGCTGGAATACCGTGCCATACTGTGTGTGCGACGACGTAGACAAGTATCGCCTACAGCCAGGAGACATACTCTTTGCCCGGACTGGTGCAACCACAGGGAAAAGCTTTCTTGTGAAGGAGTGTCCAGAGGCAGTGTTTGCTTCCTATTTGATAAGACTCCGGCTGCAATCGGGAGTGGAGCCCAAATACTTGTGTTGGTTTTTTCAGTCGCCCCAGTACTGGGATCAAGTGTATGAGGAGAGGAAGGGTTCCGCACAACCCAACATGAATGGGCGGAAGTTGTCGAACATTGTGGTTCCCGTGGCGCCTAGTCAAGAGAAACGAAACCGCATTGTCGCTTATCTGGATGGTCTGCAAGTTGAGGTCGCTCAACTCACAGCTCTGCAGGATGCCACCCAGGCAGAGTTGGATGCGCTGCTGCCGTCGGTGCTTGACAGGGCATTTAGGGGGGAGCTGTAGAGCATCCGGGCGGGGGTACCACAAACACGGGACCGTTTTGCCTGGCTGGGTCCTTGAGACTGACGTGAGACGAACCGATGACGATCCTTGACGAAAAGTACACTCCGGAGAAGAGGTGCGATGCCATCGTGGAGCATCAATCCGGAACCTTGACCGCGTTGGCCGGACCGGGGACCGGGAAGACTCGGGCTCTGCGCAAACGGGTTCGAGAGCTCACGGTTAATCGCGGCATCGATGCGGGGGCCGTTGCGTACGTGACGTTCATCCGGGAGATCACTAGGAAGTTTGAGGAGGATCTCGAGGACGAATTCGGCGGCAAAGTCGGGGTGCCAGGCATACGTGTGTCGACGTTGCATGGCCTTGCATTCGGGCTGCTGACAAACATGGGCAAGGCTATTGGCATAGTTGGCCATCAAGAGCCGCTGCGGGTGGACTATGGGGAGGACATAGTGGCGCGGCCGCTACAGAACGACATCGTGGCGCTGCTCAAAGATCGCGGTGTCAGCATAGGAGTGACAGGCGTTCGCGCCGCACTCGCGAGTGCCAAGGAAGCATGGCAAGAAGGAATAGACGAGCCGGACCTCTCTGGGGACGAGCGGACCGCTCTTGATGTGTACATACGGCTGGCGAACGCCTACCAAGCACTCGACTGGGATCAAGTGGTGATGTATGCGAATCGGATCTGTCAGGCCCTGGGTGTCTTGCCCGACTGGGTTCTCGCGATGAAGCACTTTCTGATCGACGAATACCAGGATTTCAATCCTTCCGAGCAGCAGTTTCTAGACAACATAACGAGGCACGCTGACTCAGTGGTGATCACAGGCGATGATGACCAGAGCCTCTACGGAGGAAGGGGGGCGAATCCTGGAGCGATAGTTGCCCTTCACTCGGACCCAGACCTCGACCACTTCTATCTTGTTTACTCGTGGAGGTGTCCCAGCGGCATTCTCGACTATGCTAATCGTTACCTTCGATGGATGAGAGACGAGCCGCGGGAGTTGAAGGCCCGGAAGGAGGGTGGTCGCATCGAGGCCTATACCCTCAAGAGTGCCAAGGCCGAGGCGGAGTATCTAGCCAATCGCCTGGGTGCACTTCTAGCATCCCAGGGTGACGAGGCACGCGCAGAGGATCGGGTCGCGTGCCTCTTCCCAACTCGAGAGGTGTTGGGCCAGTACGAGAGGGTCTTGGAGAATCACGAAATCCCTTGCGTAGTGCCCAAGGCGGGAGAGGCGACGGATGATGAGCGGTGGCTCCGGGTTCTTATGCGACTTGCACATCTGCGCCAACAGCCCTTGCTGGAACGTGTCGTACTTCGCAAGTTTCCGGAAATACAAGCCAACCACACTCTTGATTGTCTCAAGATGCTGGCCGGTGGAGGAGGAAGCGTCCGAGATGTAGTCTGTGCATGCGCGGACGGCGGCGCGTGGTCAAGTAGCGCTGTGTCAGCCGCAAACGCATACTGTATGTTCGTGGACGCTTTGACGTCGCACGACCCTGAGCAGGTGGCCAGTTGCCTGGAGAGCACACTTGGTGACAGTGCGGGCATCACTGCCGAGCGAGTAAACAGGTTCCTAAAAGAGGCAGAGAACGACCTCGAGGATGCAGTCGGCGCGGTCTTGAGTGACCTGGCCGATCCCACCACCGGATGCGAGGTGCCGGACTCCGGCCCTCCTGTCGAGCTGTACACCATGGTGGGGGCCAAAGGCCTCACGCGTCGATACGTATTCCTCCCAGGCTGTGAAGAGATGTTCCTTCCGAGGAGGGCTGCTGGGATCGACCCAGAGGAGGAGAAGCGCCTATTCTACGTAGCGGTAACTAGAGCCAAGGAGCTGGTGGTTATCACTTCTCCCTGGAGTCGCACCGGTGACGATCAGCTGTGCAAGGGACGCGTCACAAAGAGGCGGATCTCTCCCTTTGTTGCAAGGCTGGGGGTGCCAATCGCGCGGGTCATGAACTAGGTGGTTGTGCATTTATGCACGGTTTCAGAGTAAGAGCGTCCACGCGCGCTACCCGCATTTACGCATGCTTCTGTTGCCAACCACGGGCGACTGCTTGTTCTCGCTGGCAGGCACCGTCAGCATGGCCTCTGCCCTGGCCCTCATCTTCCTCCCCGAGGAGATTAGCGTCTCCTCGGTGCCAGCCTGCCGAAGGTTGACAACCCCCCGGGAAGGTAGGGTCTCGGCAGGGTGCACCGCTTGTGAGTTGATACTTTCCTCGCGCTGGCCGTACAATCCGCCATGCAAGTGGTCCTGTTTTGCGCAGTGATCGCCTTCGCCAGCCTCATCCAGGGTATCCTGGGCTTCGGGAGCGCCCTGGTGGCCGTGCCCCTGGCCCTGATCTTGCTCCCCAAGGAGACAGTAGTCTGCTCCATGTTCATGGTGGGGCTGTCGCTCAACGGGTTCCTCTCAGTGAGGATTCGGGAGCGCATCAGCTACCGTCCGGTGCTCATTCTGTTCTTCGCCAGTCTCTTCGGCATGCCCCTGGGCGTGTGGATCCTCCGCGCCATCCCCCTCAAGACCATGCAGGTCCTGGTGGGCTGTCTGGTGGTGGTGTTCACCATCCTCGTGCGGTGGGGGAGGCTCAAGCTGCCGCAGAATGCCCTCCTCACCGGGGTAGCCGGGTTCTTCAGCGGGTTGCTCAACACCAGCACCAGCATGTCCGGGCCTCCTGTGCTGATCCTGCTGGCAGGGCAGGGCCTCCCCAAGAACCAGTTCCGCCGCACGCTGGTCTCGTTCTTTTTCGTGTCGGGGCTGGTGGCGGCGCTGATGCTCGTGGCCAGCGGGGTGATGACGCTCCAGAGGGTCAGCTATGGGGTGGTGGCAATACCCTTCGCCTTCCTGGGTGGTTTCGTGGGGGACATGATCTCGTCCAGGCTCCCTGAGAGGCCGTTCAGGGTGCTGGCCCTCGCTGTGCTGTTCGTGGCGGGGGTCTACAGCGTGGTGAGCGGGTTAACCTGAGCGTGGGCTCTCTCCCGCCGCATGTTGGCGGAGCAAGAAAAGGCCAGACAAGCCCAGGGATAGCGCCTTCTGACCTGGTAGACCGAACGGGTGGATCGAAGAACCCACCCGTTTCCTTTTTTTAACAGAGTCTTTACAGGTCGGCAATGAAGGTGCAACGAAGGCCAGGGATAATGGAGGCAGGTAGCGGGAATCCCAAAATACAGAGGAGGTGCGAGATGAAAAAGAGAAGCGTTGTCCTGTTAGCCGTACTGCTGGCACTGAGCCTGGCCCTGGCCTCGACCGGCAGCGCCAAGGAGGTCAGCGGTACCGGCACCATCTGGGCCAAGGGTGTGGGCCAGGCGGTACTCCGCGGCGACGGCGAGATCCGCATAAGTTGCCATGGTCTGTGCAGCGTGTGGGTCAAGAACGCCGAGACGCTGGAGGCCTGGGGCCGAGGCCACCGGGCAGATCTTCCCGGCGGCGGCACCAGGTTCTGGGGCTGGAAGGGGACCATCCGTGCCACAGGGGAAGACATGACCGTCTCCATGCGCGGCGGGCTAATCGAGTTCACCGCCACCGGGACGGGCAAGGTCTTTCTCAAAGGCCACGGCAAGTACGACCTCAACCACCACCAGGGCTTCTGGAGCCCAGCGGGCGAGACGCTGATTCTGGAGCCCGTGGAGGAGAGCGCCTAGGCTTCGGCGCCGCCAAGCTCTTACGCCCGTTGCAGGAAACCAGTGGAGGGGTATCCCGCCTATCAGGGGATACCCCTCTGCCTTTTCTTGGGAACCCTGGGGAGCGAGGATTCGCCCTCACTAAACCGATGTCGCCTTCCTCTCCTGGGTCTGGGAGGAGAAGGGGATGCTGAGCAGGCTTGGCGCAGGGCAGGCAAGCTCGGCACGAGCCGAGGTGGAAACGACAAACCCAGCTTTCGATCGGCAACACATGCCGAGCGGGCGGATCTGTTCTACTACATCGAAGTGTGCTATAATGCGGGCCAGCGACACCCGGCGCTGGACTGTGTCACGCAGGAAACCTATGAGCGGCTCCCCTACCAAGGGCATAGATTCGGCCTGACTCTCTGTCCACAGAACCAAGGGAGGGTCTACTCACCCGCAGCTCTCTGGGCGTCTCATCAGGAAGCGACCGATCGCTTGAGGAGGAGTGATTGATGTTGAAGAGACGTGTAGGCATGGCCCTGGTCGGCGCACCCACAGCGCTCCTCCTTGTAGCCTTGTGGACGGCGATGGCCTCGCCCAGCGCCGTGGTCGAGGCTCAAGGCACTCCTCAGCTAACCCTGGTCATCGGCTCCACGGACGAGGTGACTTCCCTGGACCCGGCCGACGATTACGCCATGGGCAGCTGGGAGATCCTCTACAACGTAGCCAGCGGTCTGCTATCCTTCGTCCCCGGCACCACTGAGCTGGCACCGGGCCTGGCCACGGCCATGCCAGAGGTCAGCCCTGACGGCCTGGTATATACCTTCACCCTCAGATCAGGCCTCCACTTCCCCGACGGTACCGCCTTCAACGCCTACGACGTCAGAGATTCCATCAACAGGGTCATCGAACATGGCGGAGATGTGAAATGGCTCGTCACGGACTTCGTGTCCAAAGTCGAGAGGGTCAACGACACCACCGTCAGGTTCACCTTGAAGAACCCCACCGCCTTCTTCCCTGCTTTGGTGGCCATGGCCCCCTACTACCCGGAGAGCCT
>Ga0315296_10004477_pt1 | contig 11390 bp, 9 predicted proteins | sample YL17G14_18_MG_FD_203921 | JGI IMG/M metagenome (GOLD analysis project Ga0315296, IMG submission 203921) | Sediment microbial communities from Yellowstone Lake, YNP, Wyoming, USA - YL17G14_18 | ecosystem: Environmental > Aquatic > Freshwater > Lake > Sediment | place: USA: Wyoming | collected...
CAACCATACAACTATCCAACCATAGAACCATCTAACCAAACACGTGTTTTAATCTTTCAACCATACAACTATCCAACCATAGAACCATCTAACCAAACAGCGCCTCCAGCTGTGCTTCAATCTGCTCTTTCTTGAAATGCTTCAAATCGATCGCACCAGTCGGGCAGGCCGGAACACAAGTACCGCAACCCTTACACAGCGCCTCGTTCACTTGGGCGACAAAAATACCCTTGTCTTTCTCGACAATCCTGATTGCCTGGAACTCACAAACCTCGGCGCATCGGCCGCATCCCCGACAGTATATTTCGTCAACCGCTGATGTGATCGGCGGCAATACGATTATGTCACGGCTTAAGAGCGAAGCGGCCTTGGAGGCTACCGCCGAGGACTGGGTAATGGAGTCACCGATATCCTGCGGGAACTGGCAGCAGCCGCACAAAAAGACACCTTCAACCGTCGTCTCGACCGGCCCGAACTTTGAATGTCGCTCAAGGAAAAACAGGTCCGGGCCCCGCGGCACCTTGAGGAGGTTCGACAGCTTAGTCGTTTCCATGCTATTGGGGATCATTCCGACCGACAGAAAGACCGCATCAACGGGGACGACGACCCGCGCATCGATGACATCCAGATTCATTTCAATCTGCTGGGCCGCTCCGGCCGAGCCGATGACCTCCGGGATTTCGCCTTTGGCCAACTCCGAATAGGGGATGAACAGGACCCCGAGCTCGCGGGCCTCGCGGTACATGAGCTCAGCACCTTTTGAATAGACTCGTATGCCGCGGTGGAAGATAGTCACGTCGATGCCCGTCTTTCTCAGGACAATTGCTTGCTTTATGGCTGACTGACAGCAGTACCGGGAACACCAGGTGTTCCCAACTTCGGCCCGGGACCCGACACACTGAATGAAGGCCACGCTCTTCAGTTCTTTCAATTTCCCAGGACTACTGGTTAGCATGTCCTCCAGCTCCATGCTGGTGAAGACATTGGGGAATTCTCCGTAGCCGAACTTGTCGAGGGGCTTATAGAGATCGGCGCCGATGGCCAAGATTATCGCTCCGACATTAAGCGTCCGGTTCTCGCTGCTAGTCCGGACTTCCACCTCGAAATTACCGACGAAACCTCTAATATTCTTGATCTCGGTACCGGTCAGGAGAGTAACGCTATTCCGTCTCAAGTCGTTGGCAATTTCGCCAACGAGTTCGGCCCCGGGCTTGCCACTGGGATAGACGTTCGCCAGTTCGTGGACCCGACCGCCCAGTCGGTCTTTCTTCTCTACAAGGTAGACCTTGAAACCACGATCAACCAGGTCAAGTGCGGCCTGCATCCCGGCAATGCCGCCGCCGATGACCAGGATATCACGCCCGACATTAAGCGTCTTCGGCTCCAAGGGATCCAGTCTGGCGACCCGGGCCACCGACATCCGGATAATCTCCTTGGCCTTTTCGGTCGCGATTTCAGGTTCTTTCTGATGAACCCAAGAGCACTGATTGCGGATGTTGGCCATATCGAAGAGATAAGGATTGAAACCGATCTTGAACAAGGTCTCCTGGAATATCGGCTCATGGGTTTTCGGGGTACAGGCGGCGACCACGATTCGGTTCAATCTATGTTCCAGGACGCTCTGCTGAATCCTTTTCTGGACGCTTTCGGCGCAGGCAAACAGCTGGTCATCGACAAACACAACATTGGGCAGGGTTGCCGAATACTTCTTCAATTCATCGATGCTCAAAACGGCGCTGATGTTGAGGCCGCAGTGACAGACAAAGACACCTATCCTCGCGGTGCCGGACAGGTCGAGCGGTTGAATCACCTTTTTCTTTTCTTCCACCGGCGAATCCATCACCATCACACCGGCTTTGGCCGCCGCGCCGCCGGCCTCGGCGATGGTGTCGGTTATGTCCTTGGGTGACGTACTGCACCCGGCCAGGAAGATGCCTTCTCTAGTTGATTCCAGGGGGTGTGAGCACGGGTCTTTCTCCTGAAAGAAGCCGTCACGGTCGAGTTTGATGTTGAGGATTTTCGCCAGTTCCTTGGTTCCGTCATTCGGGACCAGGGCCGATGACAGTACCGCCATGTCAACCGCCAGGTGTTCGATTGCTCCTTTCAACTGGTCCTCGTACGAGAGGATAATCGCGCCGGTCTTCTTGTCCTCAGTGATCTTCGAGGGTTTGCCTTTGATGTACTTGACCCCGGCATCGAGCGAACGACGGTAAAATTCTTCAAAACCTTTCCCAAAGGCCCGGATATCGATATAGAACACCATGATCTCCGTGTCGGGATAATGCTCCCGGATGACCAGGGTATCCTTAATCGTATTCATGCAGCAAATCCTTGAGCAGTAGTTGATGTCGGCCTTCATGTTGCGGGACCCGACACACTGGATAAAAGCGATCCGCTTAGGTGCTCGGGCGTTGGCAAAGGTCAAGAGTTCGCCCCGGGTCGGACTTGAAGCATCCAACAGCCTTTCGAGTTCAAAGCTCGTTATTACGTTTTCGAATCTGGTATAGCCATATTCGCTGGCTTCTCTCGGATCATAGTATTCAACCCCGCTGGCAACGACGATAGCCCCGGCTTGCAAATCCAGGAACTCTTCGGGTTCATCGAAGTTGATGCTATTCGCCTCGCAAATATCAATGCACTTGCCACAGGCGATGGGAACATCGCCAAGGCAGTCTTCTCTTATCCTGACATAAGCCGATGGGACCGCCTGGTTATAAGGCGAAAATATCGCCTTGCGCGACTTGAGTCCGAGGTCGAACTCGTTGGGTTTGACCATCGGGCAAACTTTCGAGCAGTCCCCGCAAGCCGTACACTGAGACAGGTTGACAAAGCGGGGGTGTTTCACGACGCGGACCTGAAAGTCACCCGCGGTGCCGCTCACGTTGATCACCTCACTGTTGGTGAGAAGGGAGATGTTGGGATGTCGACCGACATCCATCATCTTTGGGCCCAGTATTCAAGCCGTGCAGTCCATTGAGGTGAAGATCTTATGGAGCTGCGACATCCGGCCGCCGATTATCGGGCTGCGCTCGACCAGATACACCTTGAATTGCGAATTGGCCAAATCAAGGGCCGTCTGGATGCCGGCAATGCCTCCGCCGATCACCAAAACACCTTTATGCATAGCGCTCCTTCGTTTTTGGTTGAATGGTTCTATGGTTGCATGGTTTAATTGTTATGTGGTCTTATTTTTTAACCATCAAACCATTTAACCATCAAACCATCAAACTACATCTGAGACAGCACCTGCTTCCCGTACTCATAGCCGCGCTCAAAGGCCTTAAGATTCAACTGAACCGCCTTCTCGGGGACTGAGTCGGGTATGGCATTCTTCATTGCATCATAACTGACGATGTTGGTTACTGCGGTAAAGAAACCCAGTATCACTACATTGGCAATGATGCGATTTCCCAGTTCTTCGGCAAACCTGGTCGCTGGTACGGCAAACATCTTCAGCGCGCCCCGCAGCGGTTTGGGCCGCACCAGGTCTTCGTCAATGAGAAGCAACCCCTTTTCACTCAACTCAGGTTCGAATTTGGCATAGCCTTCCTGCGACATGGCGACAAAGACATCAGGGGTCGTGACGTAAGGATAGAGCACCCGGCTGTCTGAAACGACCACCTGGGCACTGCAGGCACCGCCTCTTGATTCAGGACCGAAATCCTGAGTCAGGGTGGCGAATTTATTGTCGTAGAGCGAAGCTGCCCTGCCCACGATGTATCCGGACCTGATTATACCCTGTCCACCATAACCAGCGAATCTTATTTCAGCCATTTCTTACTCCCGTCTTTTGGTCCACAAGTAAGCAGGGGATGCCACATAAGGACCTTGTCATTTGTCATCTGTTTGACTCGGTCTTGCCGTAAGGTTCAAACTTGTCGCCCAGTACTTTGCCGAGCTGAATATTATATACATCGATGAAAGTAGGTCTTTCCCGGTCCGTGAACCGACCGACGACGATCTTGTTGTCCGGTCCTATGCCGACACTTCTCGGGTCTTCTCCATTCTTCAGGACCGAGTTCTGGTGGTAGAATCTCGTGAGCTCGGACTGCACATTGTCGATGCCGGTATAGTAATCTGGTCCGGGCGCAAGGATCTCGATCAAAGAAAGACCGCGCTTGTTCAAGGCTTCGCTGATGGAGGCGGCCAGCTCTTCAGTATGCAGAGCGGTCCAGCGCGCCGTATAGACCGCACCACAGGAATTACCCAGATGGGGGATATTAAAAGGCTCTTCGAATGCCGAATACGGTGAGAACGCCTGATGGCTTCCCGGCGCTTCTTGTCCGGCGACTTTTCGATAGACGAAGTTATTGATGCAGACAACAACCAGTTCGATGTTTCTTCTTGCCGCATGGACAAAATGATTGCCGCCAAGCGTCATCATGTCTCCGACAACTGAGACTATCTTCAACGCAGGATTGGCCAGTTTCAGGCCGCTGCCAAATGCGATGGCCCGGCCTCGGATCGTATGGAAGAAATCAACCCCCAATTGATTGGTTTGTTCGGGAGTGAAAGGGATGTCAGAGACAATAGAAATCAGGGCTGCTGGAGTGCCTGAGTCCTGTATCGCTTTTTGGAACGCACTAGTGATTGGATTCATTTGCGGGATTGGAAAACCAGTTTTTCAAGCCTTGTCTTATATTCAATAACCTGTTCGATCTTCTTCTCTTCCCGGGCGGCGTACTCGATTGCTTCAGCGATGTCTTCGGGCCGGTGCACTCCGGCACCGCCGTGAGGGACCAAAACAACATTCGCTCTTCCGTGGCTGCATCGGGCCACTTCAAAGGCAATTTGCCCATAGTTGATTTCCGGGACGACGAAGGCCTTTGTCTTTTTGGCTAGTTCCGACACCTTCTCGTCGGGAAATGGCCAGACCGTGACCAGCCGGAGACTGCCAACCCTTATGCCTTTTGACCGCGCCTGCTCGATTCCCTTAATTGACACTCTTGATGATATGCCGTAGGAGACGACTATCACTTCGGCATGATCCGTGTTCTCTTCTTTCAGCTCAATGATCTTGTCTTTGTTGAGCCTGATCTTGTCAACCAGCCGCTTGGTATATATGGCTTTATACTCGTCGTTCTTCACCGGACGGCCTTTCTCGTCATGGATCGATCCAGTAATAAAGAGCCTGAAGCCATCGCCGGCCTTTGCCATCTTCGGCACCAGGTCTAGGTCGGGCCGGAACGGTAAATACTGGTCAGGCGAACCCTGGTAGAATCTTCGTGGCTCAAGTTCGATTTCGCTGGCTGGAGGGATAACGACTTTTTCGGTCATATGGCCGACGCATTCGTCAGCCATGATCATGACCGGGCACCGGTATTTTTCAGCCAGGTTGAAGGCCTTGATCGTATAATCGAACAACTCTTGAGGCGAATCAGGCGCGATGGCAATAACCTCATAGTCACCGTGCGCACCCCAGCGTGACTGCATCATGTCGGCCTGCCCGGTCTTTGTTGGTACGCCGGTAGATGGGCCGGTCCTCTGGACATCGAGAAGAACGAATGGTGTTTCCAGTGCCGCGCCGTAGCCTACGGTTTCCATCATGAGCGAATAACCCGGACCGGATGTGATGGTCATGGCTTTGACCCCGGCCCAGGATGCGCCGATTACTGCGGCGATGGAAGCCAGTTCATCCTCCATTTGAAGAAACATAGCACCGGCCGGCGGCGCGATCCGGCCATAGGTCTCGGCCGCCTCGGTCGATGGCGTAATCGGATAGCCAGCAATGAATCGACACCCCGCGGCCAGTGCGCCGTAGCCAGAGGCCACATCTCCATCTATGTAATGGACTCCGGTTAGAACATCTTTGGGATTAGCCTTCACGGAGACTCCTCGTTGTTTTGCTAACTAAGATTGACCTTGGTTGGCAATGACTGCAACTGATACTAAGAGTCCTTGGTCCCTTCATCTACCCTGGCAAGCCATTTGTTATATGATTCGGTGTAGGTTGGCCGCTCCCGGTCAACAAACTTGCCTACGATAATCTTGGACTGAAACCCGATGTCAAGATTCTTTGTGTCTTCGCCATGTCTTATCTCGCAATGGTCGTGATAGAAGTTCATCATGTCCAGGCCGTCACCCAGGCGGTTGATCCTGGAGTAGTATTGGGCGCAGGGTGAAATCACTTCGACAACGGAGAATCCGCGCTTGTTCAAGGCTTCGACAAAGGAATTGGTGAGCCTCCGGACATCAAGTACGGTCCATCTGGCAACATAGACGGCGCCCGATGAGTCGGCCAGGTAGGGGATATTGAAGGGCTGCTCAACACAGCCGTAGGGACAGGTTGTGGCATAGGCTCCAAGCGGGGTGGTTGGAGCTACCTGTCCGCCGGTCATGGCGTATATGAAATTGGTCACGCATACGACAAGCATGTCGATGTTTCTCCGGGCCGCGTGGATGAAGTGATTGCCGCCAATGGCAATCAGGTCTCCATCGCCTGAGAAAACAACGGTCTTTATGTCGGGATTGCCGAGCTTGATACCGGTGGCAAAAGCGATCGGACGACCGTGGGTTGTGTGGAACGAGTCAAGCTTTACATAGCCAGCCACCCTGCCGGTACAACCTATGCCTGACACGATTGATACCTTGTTCAAGTCAATCTTCGCCTTCTCAAGGGCGGCGACAAATGCAGTTACAGCAATGCCAATGCCGCAACCAGTGCACCAGATATGCGGCATCCGGTCCATGCGGAGGAGATTGTCCATTGGGTGCGCATCGTCTGCCTTTGCCGGCTTGGCCTGAATGTTATCAACTTGTGTGTTGTCCATTTATATTCCTTTGCCTAAAAAATCCTCCTTAGTCCCCCTTTACTAAAGGGGGAAGTAGGGGGATTAGTAGTAGCGTCCATCTTTAGATGGACGATTCCATTTGTAGAATTTGTTTCCAGTTTTTCGTCCGAATGAATTCGGACGCTACAACATTTTTCATTATTCTTAAACGATTTCAATAACACCATTCTTGATGCTACTTTCTTTCATTGCTTGATTAATCGCCGAGTGAAGAGCCTCGGTTTGGTCGATCCCCTTATCAGCGTAAGAGACGAAGTAAGTATTCGTATTTCCATAGCTGCACCTTTCAACTTCAAAGACGACCTGGCCGTAGTTCATCTCAGCAACAACAAAGGCCTTCACGCGCTTCGAAAGTTCGGCAACTCTCTTTTCGGGAAAGGGCCAGACTGTGTTGAGCTTGAGGCTGCCGACCTTGATTCCAGAATTCCTTGCTTCATCCGTGGCCTTGAGTGCGGCTCGCGCCGTCGTTCCGTAAGAGAGAATCACGACTTCGGCATCTTCGGTCCTGGTCTCCTCTAGGTCGACAATACGGTCGGCAAATTTCCGGATCTTCCAGACCAAGGGGTGGACATTGTACTCCTGACACTCCTCAATCATGATGGGATAGCCCCGGTCATCGTGTGTCAAACCGGTGACGTGAAACCGGTATCCCTGGCCAATGTCAACCATGCGCGGTACAAAATCCTGATCCCGTTTATAGGGCAGGTATTTCTCCTTTGGTCCGTCATAATACCGGCGCTGCTCAATCTCGATCTCGTGTGCCGGCGGAATAACGACTGACTCTTTGAGGCGGGCCAGGTAGGCATCAGACATGACCATGACCGGGATCCGGTAATGTTCGGAAAGATTGAATGCCCTGATCGTGAAATCGAACATCTCCTGGGCTGAACTCGGGCAAAGGGCGACTACTTCATAGTCGCCGTGTGATCCCCATCGCGCCTGCATCATATCGCCTTGAGCGGGCCGGGTCGGAAGGCCGATTCCGGGGCCGGCATGCTGGACATTGACTATTACACATGGTGTTTCGAGCATGATGGCCAGGCCGATATGTTCCATCATAAGCGAGAAGCCGGGTCCGGATGTAACCGCCATCGCTTTTTTCCCAGTCCAGGCCGCACCCAGCACCGCAGCAAGGGCCGAGATCTCATCTTCCATCTGGACGAAAGTCGCACCGACGGCCCTGGCCCGGCAAAGATACCTTTCGCATATCTCCATCGCTGGCACAATGGGGTACATTCCCAGGAAGCGGCAGCCGGCTGATAATGCGCCTTCAGCACAGGCTTCATTGCCAGTGAGATGATGAGTTCCGGTCAACACACCCTTTGGGTCACCTTTCATTTTGTGTCAATCCATTCAGTTGTCCGCAAATTGATCTCTCGTGTTTCACGGATTCTTCTAAGGGTTACGGTCGGTCAGAAGGCGCTTCGGCAAACTGTCTTCTCCTTGCACAATGCAAGTGATTCTTAGCCAGTAGTGACTTTACTCTCAGGCGCTTCGGTATGCTTTTCTTCCCTTAGCGTCACAAAGATAGCGAACTCTGGGCAAAGCATCTCACAAAGATGACATTCGAGGCACGCTTCGGGATTCTTGACGCGAGGCGAATGATAGCCTTTGACATTGAACTCGGGAGACATTTCAAGGGCGTCACGCGGGCAGTATTCAACGCAGAAAGAGCATCCTTTGCATCGGTCTTTAGTTATGTGAACTTCGCCATGGGGGATTACTATCTTGTCCGCATCAAGGGGTTTTCGCCAGAATTCCATAGATGCGTATTATATACAAAACGGCTCAAGAGTCAATATGTTTTTACGTCTGTATCTCCCTAAGGGACACAGTGGTGTCGTAGAGAGAAGAGAAAAATGTTCGAGTTCGGAATCTCGTGACCGACCAGGACAATTACTGAAACGATTAGAGTTGGGGAGTTGTTATGTGGCCTGATACGGCCGAAAAGGCGGCGGTGGCCGGTGAGGCAAGATAGACTTCGGCACCTTTGCCAAGTTTGCCGACGAAATTGCGGTTTGAAGTTGAGACCATGACTTCACCCGGGGCCAGGATGCCGGGGTGGCCGGTGGTACAAAGGGCACAGCTGGGATTGGTAACAACACAGCCTGCCTTGAGAAAGATCTCATACAGTCCAGTCCGGAGTGCGGCCTGGGCTACTTCCATCGTGGCCGGTACGATGATCGTCCGAACCTTCACTTTCCTCCTTCTGAGAATGCGCGCGGCGGCCCGAAGGTCTTCGATCCGGCCGTTGGTGCAGGAGCCGATGAAAACCTGGTCGATTTTCGTGCCTTCTACTTCGGAAACATTCTTGACATTATCAGGCGAATGAGGGCAGGCGATCTGAGGTGCAAGACGCGACACGTCAAACTCAATCACCTTCTCGTATCTGGCATCAGGATCAGGGGCAACCGGCTTGGTTCTCTTGCCGGTGCGGCGCTTGATGAACTGGTAGATCCCCGGGCTGGGCACAGTAAAACCAATCTTGCCCGACATCTCAGTAACCATGCTGGCCACCGTAATCCGTCCGGCCAGATCGAGTGAGTCGACCGTAGGCCCGGTGAACTCAATCGCCTTATAGATGGCGCCGTCGGCTCGGATCTGCTTCAGGATGTGCAAGATGACGTCCTTGGCGCAGGTGGAGCCTCGTAACCGTCCGGTAACCGCGATCTTGATGGTCTCCGGCACGCGGAACCAGAGTTTGCCATAGGCCATACCGGCCACGATGTCGGTGGTCCCGACCCCCGTGGCAAAAGCACCGAAGACGCCAAGCAGATTCATGTGGCTGTCGGTGCCGATAACAACATCCCAGGGTTTGACCATGCCGTGTTCAAAGAGGATGTGCTGACCGATGCCGGTGTTGACGTCAAACAGATGGGTTTTTTGCTCTTGGGCGAAGTCCCGACAGAGTTTTTGGTTCTGCGCAACCTTCTCGTCACGGGCCGGGACGTGAAGGTCGAAGGTTATCGCGACTTTGCGGCCGTCAAAGACTTTCTTATTCCTGAAATTCTCGCGGTATTCCTGTATGACGTTCGGGCCGCCGAAATCGCGCATCGCAACCAGGTCCAGCTTTGCCCATACCCGCTCACCTACCGCTGCGTCGCGGTCGGCCGCCTTGCTCAGAATCTTCTCGATGATGGTCTGACCCACCGGGTTCAGTCTATCTTGAAAAGGCGCCTTGTCAACCGGAAACAGGCATAACTTCCCCATTCCTCCCTTTGGCAAAGCGGGGAAGAGGGCGATTTGGAGGTAATTCGCATAATGCAACAAACCGGTTGACTAATCCAACAAAGTGAATACAATCTGGCATGGCCGACGTTTTTTTCCTCGATTTGAGGAAGAAAGGACGCGAGAATTTCGTTGTTAGGCTTGAGAATCTCTTGAAAAAGGCGGGTTTATTGAACTTTGTGAAGGCGAAAGAGATGGTTGCGGTTAAGGTCCATTTTGGCGAAGAAGGCAACGTGAATTACGTGCGTCCGGAGTACGTCAAAGTTGTCACTGACCAGGTTGTCCGACACGGTGGACGGCCTTACCTCACCGACACGACAACGCTGTACAGCGGGAGGCGGTCTACCGCACCGATGCATCTCGATCTGGCCCGAGAACATGGTTTCTCATTCCTGCCGGTTATCATTGCCGATGGGTTGATAGGCGAGAGCTATGTCGAGAAGAATGGTGCCAAGATTGCGCAGGCCATTGACAAAACAAGTGCCCTGGTTTTTGTCAGCCATTTCAAGGGGCATCTTCTTGCCGGTTTTGGGGCGGCCATCAAGAACATCGGCATGGGTTGCGCTTCCAAGGGGGGTAAACTGTTCATCCATTCTGAATCCAAGCCTTACATCAACCCCGAGAAGTGCACGTTCTGCCTTGAGTGCTTTGACTACTGCCGCTTTGAGGCCATCGACAAAGAGAAAGAGCGTTGCGTCATTGAGAGAAAGAAGTGCTCAGGTTGCTGCGGCTGCATGAGCATCTGCCCGGAAAAGGCGATTGCCTTCTCCTGGGATTCAGAATCGAGTGATGTTCAAAAGAAAATTGCGCGTTATGCCGCGGAAATAGTGAGAGGCAAACGCACCGTCTACCTTAATTTTCTGATTAATATTACCCGCGATTGTGATTGCTTTCACACGCGTGAACCGAAGCTTACCGATGACATCGGAATCATGATTTCAAGTGACGCGGTTGCCATTGACCAGGCAGGGTGGGATATGACCAGAGAGGTGCTGTCGCGTGTTTATCCGAATATCGATCCGGAAATACAGCTGGGCGAGGCCCAGGCAGCTGGTTTGGGTGAGCGGGTGTATAAGATGAAGGAGGCTGACTGAATGGTGGATGGCCGCACGAAATTCATGATCTTCAAGCGGGCCGAGCGCGTCGTCACCAGTGATCTGAGCTTTGATGTCATCCTCGAGCAGCTCGCCGATCTGTTAATCGAGGTCACCGAGGCTAAGAACTGCGCGGTCTTCATGTCGGACGGGGAAGGCAACCTGCTCCTCAAAGTGAGACGGGGCGACATGGACGAAAAGCTCAAGCGAAAACTTATCGAGTGGACATTCAAGACCGGAATCCATGTCATGAGCAATCAACCATCAAGCGAAGCGA
>Ga0315296_10004478_pt1 | contig 11389 bp, 10 predicted proteins | sample YL17G14_18_MG_FD_203921 | JGI IMG/M metagenome (GOLD analysis project Ga0315296, IMG submission 203921) | Sediment microbial communities from Yellowstone Lake, YNP, Wyoming, USA - YL17G14_18 | ecosystem: Environmental > Aquatic > Freshwater > Lake > Sediment | place: USA: Wyoming | collected...
GAGTTATCCCCACTTCGATGAGCTGATAAGGTGAAAGATGCTGAAGTATGGAAGCTGTGAAATCTGCGAACGTTCTTGCCGCCTCGTTTTCGTCATTTGCTAATGAAACAAGTATGGAAGCAACCAGGTCTTCCTGTTTGAGTTCGATGCCAGCCGAATCAGCCCCCTTTTTCATTAAAGCGAATGCTTTGGATGCGTAGGATGGTGGTGTGAGAAGAGGTAAAGCTCCTACTCCCCATCTTCCGATATTTTCCAGCAGTCTAGGTGACTGGCCCCCCATGTAAATAGGGACGGATCGGGTGGGCCTTATTTTGAGGATTTCTGACTCAGGTTCTAGTGCTTGTCTGAGATAGGATATTGACTCCTCAAGTTTCGACATAGCGCGCACTTGCCTTATGTTGCCGTCAAGAAGAAGACGCTTTGCACCGGGACCTATGCCTAGCACACATCTTCCATTCGACAAATTGTCGAGGGAGGCAGCTCCCATGGCTATCTCCGGCAAGCTGCAGCTGTAAGGATTGACTATGCCTGGCCCCACTTCGATTCTTGATGTCGAATTTGCCATGGCTCCGCAAATCACCCAAGCATTGTCTGATAGTAGGTCGTGCGCCATCCACGCGGCTCTGAACCCAAGCTTTTCAGCTCTGGCCGCAAGATGGCAGATTTCGGATGGGGATCCGCTGCTGCTCACAAAGGATATGTCGAATATCACACCGTTGGATAGACGTTTTCCTCAATTTAAATCAACCTTCAGATTACGTAGGCTTTAGAGCACTTCACGGGCATGTCTTGTTACCTAGATTCAGCCTGCTTGACCAGGTGCAATCTTCTCATGAACTTGACAGTTGAGTTCAGTAGGCCTTTAGGTTCTAACGATATTACCTGTCAAAATCTCGTGGCACCTTTTTGCTGGATTGTGACCTAATGTGATTCTGTTCCAGTATGAGGGATCTATCCACTTCTCTACGTTCCTCGGAAGACTTCGATTGAGAGACTCATTTGTTGTGCGTTGAAACCTTTAGGCCGAGCCTCTTTAGTTCTGGTGAGGGAAAGCCATGGCTCGAATCAAAACCTCATCCTAGTCTTCTGAATCTCTGTTTCACTTAGATCTCAAGAATCTCTTATTGATTACTCATTGTTTGAAAAATATGGGATAATTCTGCTGCCAATTGCTCTTATGGCTTCTTCAGGTCTTGGGCCAAGTGGCGGCCCTATGTTCACTTGAGTTATCCCATTCCTTTCAAGTTCTTCGAGTCTATGGACACATTCCTCCGGTGATCCGAATATTGCAAGCCTCATCATTTTCTCTGTAACGAGAGTCTTAGCTGTTTCAAGATCCCTCTTCTTCACAGCGTCTCTGATCGGATCGAAATCCGTAGGGTGTAGATCAATCTCTCTGATCATCACAGGTGCCAGGTGGGGACCGTAGTAGGCAATCAACCCTCGTAGCGCCTTCTTAGCTTCGTCAGTGTTGTCCGACAAGGAGAACCAGATACATCCGGAGATATCTATGTCGCTCACATCTCTGTTTGCCCTTCGGGCTCCTCTCCTTATGCTTTCCACTGCTCGAATCGCAAATTCCGGTGGGAAGAGAGAAGGTAGTCCACCATCTCCTATCTCTCCTATCAGCTCCAGCATCCTAAACCCATGTGCTCCGATGTATACTGGAATCTTTTCCCTCAAGGGCCTTAGTCTCAGGTAGGCCTCTTTCATCCAATGAGTGAACTCTTTTTCTTCAAATGCTGTGCGCCGATCTGCGATGAGATTTCTTACTATCTGGATCGCCTCTCTGGTTCTGGTCAAGGGGCGCCTAGTCTCCAAGCCTATCCAGCTGAGAAACTCCGAAGCACCGGCGCCTATTCCTAGGACTGCTCTGCCAGCTGAGAGTTCATCGAGCGTGACTATTGCCATCGCTATTTCGGCTGGATTAGCGGTGTAAGGGTTCACTATGGCCGGGCCGATTCTTACGCGCTTTGTATTCGCTGCGATCGCTGATAGAACCACCCATGCATGACGTTTAAAGAGATCGTGGCAATACCAGACGCAGTCGAAACCAGATTCCTCAGCCAACATTGCCAGTCTGACTATTTGATCTACAGATCCTTGATCACTGTTGAATCTGACTGCAAACCGCAATCTCTTTCCCCTATTGACACTCAACTGTTCGATATCGATCGTAGACCTGCGCTACTATCTGACTCCTAGTTTACAGGACCAGTCTGTCATCAGAGCTTGGTGATGCAACTTGTCGTCTCTTGCGATCCCCGGCCTGACCGGTCGCAACTCCAAGATAGATCTTAATGATTTCTTGGTTGTTGAGAATTTCGCTGGGAGTGCCTTCGTAGGCTTTCTTGCCTTGAACAAGGACGCATCCCCGATCTGAAATTCGCAGAGATCTTCTTGCATTCTGCTCCACGACAACTATGGTGACCCCTTTGCGACGTATCTCCAAGAGTTTCTGAAACACCTGTTCAGCTAGGTTTGGAGCGAGCGAAGCCGTAGGCTCGTCCACTAGCAGTACCCTCGGCTTTCCCATCAACGCCCTGGCCATTGCTAGCATCTGACGTTCGCCGCCGCTGAGTGTGTGGGCCTTCTGCCTTCTCCTATCCTCGAGAACGGAAAAGAGGCTGAAGACAGATCGCATATCTTCTTTGACCTCATCGCTGTTTTTCCTAGATACAGCTCCCATCTCCAAGTTTTCTTCAACAGTCAGAGCAGAGAAGACGTTGCTCACCTGTGGCACATAGCCTATCCCAATATGCGCCATTCTGTCAGGTCTTGTTCCTGTGATCTCCTCCCCTTCGTAGAATATATTCCCGCCAAAGATCGTCGTCAAGCCGCAGACGGATTTTATCAGCGTACTTTTTCCGCTTCCATTCGGCCCTATTAGGGCAACTATCTCTCTCTGTTTTAGCGCAAAGGAGACCTCGTTAAGGATCGCGAGCTTGCCGTAGCCAGCGGTCAACCTGACTGTCTCTAAAACAACATGATCCGTCTTTCATCAGCTTCCAAGATAGACTTCGGCAACTGTGGCGTTCTCAAGAATTTCACCAGGAGTCCCCTCAGCCAATATCCTTCCTCGATGCATTACGTAGATGTAGTCCGCGTACTCGAACAAAACCTCCAGTCGATGTTCGATGATGAAAAGGGTTATGTCCAATTCCTCTCTCATGCGCAACATCTGCTCGAATATTTCTCGGGCTAGAATCGGCGCCACTCCAGCAGTTGGCTCGTCAAGTAGAAGCATTTTAGGCTCTCCCATCAACGTTCTTCCGACCTCTAGAAGCTTCATCTGTCCCCCTGAGATCTCGGATGCAGATTGTTTGAAGAGATCCCTCATCGCTAGGCCGTTCAGTAGTCGCCCCGCCTTCTTTGCCAGCTCTATCTCTTGACTTAGCCATATGGATCGGATGGGTGCGTTGTACGGCTTCTCCCCAAGCTGGTTCTTCGGCGGAATCATCACGTTGTCTAGGACGGTCATACCGAGGAAGAGTTTTGGATCCTGTGAGCTCTTCACCAATCCTCTTCGAAATACTCTATGTGGCGGAAGGCCATCAATGCGTTCTCCGGAGAAGAAGACCCTGCCTGAATCGGCTCTTTCGATGCCGGAAACGATGTTGAAGAGAGTTGATTTGCCGCTTCCATTTGGGCCGATGAGGCCGGTGAGAGAACCTCTCTTGACCGTAAGAGACACTTTGTCTACTGCTCTCAGGTTCTCGAAGCTCTTGACAACATCGGTCAACCTGAGAATCTCACTAATCCTTCATCACCTCGTAGGCAGGTGTCTTTACAGGCTTTTCCGGAAGCAAGCCTCTCTGTCGAAACATTAGCATGACGATCATTAAAATTCCCACCAAGACATATCTCACGTAATTGAACTCAATGAACGTGCTGGAAGTTCCCAACTCGACAGCCAACATCGCTGTAGCTCTATCTATCGTTGTCATAACAGCAGCGCCGGCAACAGCACCTTTGTTGTTCGCCATTCCGCCCAGAACCACCATGACCCAGACATCAAAGGTTCTAATTGGAACGAAGTCGTCAGGTGTGACAAAGCCGATATAATGGGCATAGAGGGCTCCAGCCAGCGCAGCAAGAGCTGAGCCAATGATTAGAACCTGCGCCCTAACAAGTTGGATGTCCTTCCCCAGACTCATTGAAGCGGCAGGGTCATCTCTAACTGATTTCAACAGTCTACCAAACGGTGAATTCACAAGTCTCTCTGCCAAGAAGTAGACGGCAAGAGCAATCGTAAGAATTAATCCCGCGTAAATTGTGCTCGCTTTAGTTGCATCGTTAACCCATCGGAAAGGATTTGAGACTCCTGCCAAGCCTTGATATCCCCCCACCATTGGAGGGTAACTTCGAACTATGATTCTAACGATCTCACCAGATACGAGAAGCACCATCGCGAGAAACCATTCCTCGCGGATGCGCAGAGCAGGGTAGGAAAAAATGTACCCGAAAAATGCTCCCACGACCGTGGCAAGGATCAAAGTCAACGTGAACGCGACCACCGTTTCGATAGGCCGTGTAGAAGATATGGCGATCCTCATCTCAACACCTCGAGGACCCAGAGGATCGGTGACGGGCATGCCGGCGATCAAAGGCAGAATCCTTGAAGCCACAATTCCGGCAACAAATGCTCCCATGGCGAAGAAAGCCACCTTGCCGAAGTTGGGTTGCCCACCATAGCCGTACTCAAGGTTTAGGCTGATGGAAAGTATTGTGTAGATCCCGAAGAAGCTGGCGAATGTTATGAGTAGCGAAGTGATGTTGATCAAGTCTCAGCATCTCGACTGTTGGATTTTAGCCTCGGATGCATGGTTTTGCTAGGTAACAGGCCTATCAACCCCGCAGGCCTCAGCATGAGCACGACCAAGATGATCGTGAAAGGAATAATGGGCTTGTACGTGAACTCCAGACCAGCGAATCTGTTCAGCAGCTCCATCAACAGGTTCTCCGACAGACCGACGATGAATCCGCCTGCAATCGCACCTGTAAAGCTCGTTAAGCCACCGAGGACCACGGCTGCAAACACAGAAAGCAGAGCCATCCAACCCACGTAAGGCGTAGCGTAATAGAGCACTGCCCACAGAGAACCAGCAATCCCAGCCAAGCCTCCGGCTATGATCCACGCGATATCGTGAACCCTTTCCAGATCTATGCCAGTTACGAGAGATAGAGTCAGGTTGTCTGCCACTGCCCTCATCATCTTTCCTATCTTTGTTTGATGCAGCAGCAAGTGCAGCACGAGGACTAGAAAGATCGCGATGGGTAATGACCAAACGAATACGCTGAGGACCGGAGTTTCACCTAGAGTAAACGCGACAGTCACCGGTATCTTAGGCTTGATCTGCAGCATCTCTGCAGGCCCCGCCCAAACAAGCAGTATGTATCTCATGGTCAAGCCTAAAGCAAACGAAGACAAAACAAGGGTATACATCGTTGCTCCTCTTCTCCTCATCGGCCTGTAGACTGCGCGGTGGCAGATGAAAGCGACAAGAGCAGTTACGACGAACGCCAAAGCGACAGCTAAGGCCACATCGCTACAAAGCAGGCTTGACAAGACAGCGACGTAAGCACCTACAGTAATCAACTCGGCGTGAGCAAAGTTAGGCAGCCTAACCACAGCAATCGTCATAGTCAAACCCAAAGCCATCAAAGTATAGAGACTCCCTATCAAAACAGATCTGATAAGAGAATCAATAATCCATACAAGCAAAGCGGATCGCCTCAACTCTTGGGTTCCATGCATAGGCGGTTCCATCATCGATCTGTAAGGCCATAGCGACACAGACGCTCCTCCCACCGTCAAGCTTTCTACGAACAATCCTCTTTCTTATTCGGAAAATGATGCTCACCCTGTTTCGCGTCTGGGCCTAACATTCATGAGTCTCTCAACACTGGGAGATGTGGATAAGGGGCTGTTCGCCTATTCTCTTGTGGTTTCTCACAGGAGCGCGCTATAAAAAGGTGCGTACACGTACATTTATGTACGCGTAAGCCTAAAATACGACCCATCCCTTCTCAACTGATTACATCGATGGAGGTTAGCGACGAGACATGTCATCCGAGAAGAACCGAATAAAGATAGGCACAGTCATCGTGACAGCCATTATCGTCCTTGTTCTGGGATTAGGCACAGGGTACTACTACGGTACTTCCATGGTTCCAGTAGGTCCTGCCAAAACAGTTACAGTAACCGTTGCACCGCAGAAGATAACATACGTGATGGGAGTTGCGTTCCCGTTTAGTGGCCCGCTTGCAAGCTATGGCAAGGATTTCAGAGACTCAGTAACGATGGCCATAGAAGAAATTAACGCTTTGATTGCCAAGTCTGGTTCTGCAGTAACCTTCGAAACTGCATCCGCCGATACTGAAACAACGGCCCTGGGCGCAGCAAAAGCAGTCCGAACCCTTTACGAGACGAAACGAGTACAAATAGTAATAGGTCCGCTGACAACTTCAGAAGTTTTGGGCGCCAAAGACTTCTCAGACGCAAACAGCATTGTTCTGCTATGTCCTGCGTCCACGGGGCTTCAAGCCGCCATCCCTGGCGACTTCATCTTCAGAGTTGTGGACCCGCCGGACAGCTATCAAGGCTTGGCACTTGCACAAGCGGTTTCGACGGAAGGATATCAAAATGTTGTCGTTGCATACAGAGATGATACCTTTGGCGCCGGCATATGGGAGATTTTCAGCAAGAGATTCTCTGAAATGGGGGGTAAGTCCATCCCTCTGAAGTTCGCGCCAGATCAACCAGACTACTCCGGCGAAGTTTCAAAGCTAGCATCATTGGTTTCGGATGCACAGAAGACAGGCAAGACAGCAGTGCTCTTCGTGGCGTGGGAGGGAGAAGCTCTGAAATGGTTCCCGTACGCTCAGGTAAACCCAGTGCTGAAAAGTATCCGTTGGTACGGAATAGAGAATTTGAAATCATACAAGCTCTTGCCACCGGAAACTTCAAAGGAGACCGGTGACTTCTTGGCAGAGGTCAAATTCACAGTGACCTCATTCTACACTCCTGGAAACCCACTCACACCAAACTTCCCGAAGGCCTTTAAGCAGAAATACGGCAGAGAGCCACTTCCATATTCCGACGGCGCATATGATGCTACATACATCGCCGCCTGGTCTATTCTAGTTGCAGGAAAATATGATGGCAAAGCCATAGCAGGGGTCCTGCCAACGGTTGCTAGCCGATTCATAGGAGTCACCGTCCAGACTTACCTCGATCCAAATGGCGATCAAGCCATAGCCTATTTCGGAATCTACAGAGTATCATCCGCCTACAAATTCGAACTGATAGGTACATTTGATGGATCAACTGGTAAGACAACCTGGCTCACGGCCTGAGCCAAGGTCCCTTTCTGAGCTAGATAATGTCCGTGCTGCCCCGCTTCGATCATAGAAAGGCGTCCTGGCCGTGTCTTTTACGTAGGTTCTCTCACCAACGAGATTTTCGGGGGTTTCTCCTCGTACAGTTATTGGTGAAGTACCTGCGGTTTTCCACCGGCCGCGCGCGCTCGCGCACATGCTACCGTGATCCTCTCTCGTTCTCGATGACTTTCACGAATTTCTCAGCTATCTTCGAGAGGTCCGATTTCACGAGTGCCACGACTACCACAACAGAGAGAGCGACTGTGATCGCAATGTACTCGTTTGAAGGAAAAAGATCTTGAAAAGTCGTTGCGGCACGCTGCCCCAAGTAGGCTCCAGCAACGGAGACCAAAGCTTTACCAAGAAAGAATGCTGCAAAGAATTTAATGGGTGAGTAACGAGCCAGTCCAAGTGGAATAACAACTGGATCATCAGGTATAGGAGTTGCCGCGGCCACAAAGGCAGCAAGTGCACCCCATCTACCAAGACTCCTCCCGAAGGAAGTAAGCTTCTGCGTGCTCTTCCCAGCTTTACCACCCAGATAGGCTGCTACATAGTAATGCCCAGTCTTGGCCGCTGACGCTGCAACGGCCACCACCAAACCCACAAGAAGTGGATTCATCTGTGGAAAAAAGAAAGTAGTTGCACCCGCAATAACCAAGTTAGACGGTGACGAGAAAGGAATCAGATTAACACCAAGACTGACCACGAAGACTCCGAGATAGCCATATGTTGTCAGCAACTCCTCAAACAACAAACCACCGTCCTGCCAAAGCAATCGATTGGAGAGAGAGCCATATTTCTTTGTTTGTCTGAACCCCAATGAACCTTTCGTAACTAGTGCGCCATAAACAAGTTGGCAACTATCGCTGAAATCCATCCAACCCATAAGCGCGCTAAGCCGACACTAGATTCAAACAAGAAGCCAAGACTTCGCCAATAATAGTTCACGATAAGCGTCGGGAAGACCTGGCTGATCAATCGAACGAGTAAGGTACAACAATGCTGGACCCAAACCGACCAGCACTTTCACAAATCCACTAAACCAACAAAACCGTTCGAAACACTAGAAACAAACCACGAAAAGCAGCTGATTATCGCGCGCGCTAGCCAGTCATCAAGGTGCGATGACGAGGCGCGAGAGGACGTATACCTAGGAAAACAGTTGCAGAGTACCTCAACGACCCTGAAGGGTGGAAACATCGTCACAACTATTGTCAGCGCTGGATGACTGAAACCGTCTTCTTCTCCCACAAACGAGAGTTTGGAGAACGTGTCTCCGCCAAGAAAACAGAAAACATGGCTAGAGAACTGTGAGTAAAGCGAACCTATACAACACCTTCTTTGCGCTGACAGCCAACCTCTAACAAAACGAAGAGAGATAACAAAAGAAACTCACTAAACATCACGGTTGTTCGACGCAGTCTGTGTGTTATGGTTTCCCATAATTGATCGCTTCTTGCTTAGCTTAGTAGAGTGAGGGCTGCCCAGCCTATTATCAAACCTACTGCTATTCTTTGAATTGATCTCCCGTACCACTTGACGCGGAGTAGATTGGCTGTGCCCATGATTCCGATAGCAATCAAGATCGCTATGGCGATGGTTGATGAGAGCACGCCGGATGTGAAGGCGATCACATATGGTAGGAGTTCTCGGGGCTCCAGAAGCATCACGATGAAAAGTTGAGGAGCCATACAGGGCAGTTTGAAAACCGCTAGAAACGATCCTAGCAGCACATCTGCGGGGAGGCTCTCGATGCCGACGATTCTTCTGATGACTGAAGCTATGTCACTCGGTGTCTTGAATAGCAATGAACTTGCGTTAGAGCCTCTGAGCTTTGCTAGGAGGCTGTATCCTCCATCAATCAAGAGAGCTACCGCCACTAGGAGCATTACAATTGATGTGATGCGAGTGAAAGGTAAGAATGACCATAGATTGGTTGTCTGAAGCGAGACGGAGAAAAGAAGAACAATGTATGCGTATACGACCCCAGTCGCCATACCCAGAACCCTCTTGGCTACACGCCTTCTCGACGTACCACTCAAAACATAGAGATATGAGGCTACAGCTATGAAACATGGGTCTGTTCCCACCATTAATCCAAGAGCGTAAGTGGCAAAAGCTTGGAAAGGTCGAGGTTCTGATTTGAGCGAAGCCACGTCTCCAATAAGATAGTCTACTGCAGCAGGTATGCTATACGCGCCTTGAGGAAAATCGAAAACAAAGCCTTCACCTTCACTAAACACGAAGAGAAGAGGGCGGCCGACAAGGCTCCTCGAGACATTGAAGGCCTCGAAGAACTTGCTTCCTGAGAAAGCATAAGTACGCAGTTTCTTTTTTCGAACTAAGCCGTGGACCGGCGGTCCGTCTTATCATCCTTCACGACTATGCCAAGCTTCTTCAACTCAAGAAGCGACTTGTGAACCGAACTCCTCGACAGCCCCGACCTGAGAATCAGCTCGTAGAAATGCAATGGCCCATCATCCCTCAAAACTTAGTAGATCCTTGTATTCGCGTTGCCCGCTTCCAGGCAGACCTTGCGGTACCGGTCCTCCAGTTCTCGGACCGCGACTACATGTGCGTCAGCCAGCGCCTTGAGATCGTCGACGATGAGTGAGCTGCCCCCAAGGCGCGCGCTGGATTGTCGGTATGAGGCAATCCATGTCTCGAACGGTGAATCAGGCTTCTCTGCGAAAGTATTTAAGGCTGAAGATTCACTAGGATGAACATATGTTCAAAATAATGAATCTAATCACGCCAACCTCTTTGCGCTTGCTGCAGACGTTGCTGAGAGATCCGATGGGACGATATCACGGCAGAGAGATTGTGAGGCGTACTGGGGTGAGCGTTGGAGGAGCGAATCAGATGTTGCGTTCGTTTGCGAATCTTGGCTTGCTTTCGAGGGAAAAACAAGGAAGGATGCTCTTCTACATGGCAAACATGGATAATCCTGTTGTTAGGCAACTCAAGATACTCCTCACGTTGTTTCAACTTGACGACTTGATAAAGCAGGCGAAGCCGTTTTCAGACCGCATAATCCTGTTCGGAAGCTGCGCAGAAGGAACCGATGTCAAGGAGAGCGATATCGACCTCCTCCTGTTGACGAATGGGAAATCCGAATTGACAGACATGATTCATAGATTCAGCACCAAATCTCAGAGGAGAATCGCTCCAATCATACTCCCCCCCCAAGGATTTTCAAAACTGAGACGGGAGAATAGCGCTCTGTTCGACAGAATATCAAGAGGAATCGTGCTATGGCAGAGAGACTGAGCCTACAGTTCAGAAGGCTACTGCAAGAACGAAAGCTCCAAAGAATACAACCGAAGAAAGACATAGTTCTCAGAGAGATAAAGTCAGCAGAATACGATGTTGGCAAATCAAAGAACTCATTCGAAGAAGAGGACTACAAGTGGACGATTGTCCAAGCGTATTACAGCATGTTCCATGCAGCACGAGCTCTGATCTACAGCAAGGGATATCGCGAGAAAAGCCATCGAGCATGCTTGATAGCTTTGAAAGAATTCTTTCTTGATACCCTCGGTGAAGAGCGGATCAATGACTTTGAGGAAGCGATGGATCTACGAGAATCAGCCGACTACGGCTCTACCTACTCAGACGAGGATGCAAAAAACCTGGTCGGGAAAGCCCAAGAGTTCCTGGAGAACGTTAAGCGAATCCTGAAGCCCTGAACGTGTGCTTGGATACATACTTCGGTCAACGACTTCTCCGCCGGCCGCAACGACATCGCACACACACAGAATCACTGACGACGACGGTTCAAATCTTGACGACGCACGCTACGCCTCTACGAGTCTTCGCTCTCTTCGTCCCCTTCCTCTTCTTCTGCGCCCTCCTGTCCCGTATCTCCATCTATCTTAGCGCGCGCGAAGGCTTATATGGTGTAAACGTTTTTGTTTACAGTGATGGTTGAGTTTGACGCAGGTGCAGATCAGAATGCCTGAGAGGATCGTCAAGGAAATTGACAGATGGGTAGCTGAGGGGA
>Ga0315296_10004479_pt1 | contig 11386 bp, 11 predicted proteins | sample YL17G14_18_MG_FD_203921 | JGI IMG/M metagenome (GOLD analysis project Ga0315296, IMG submission 203921) | Sediment microbial communities from Yellowstone Lake, YNP, Wyoming, USA - YL17G14_18 | ecosystem: Environmental > Aquatic > Freshwater > Lake > Sediment | place: USA: Wyoming | collected...
CATCAATATTCAGGTCGATTTTCATATCAACTGTATTAGAGATATAAAACATCGGTTGCTGAAAATGCATATTAGCGCCTACCTTAATTTGGTTTGGATCAACCCACCAACCCCCGTGGCGGCCAGGTGCACTTCCATAAAACACATGACCGGGACCGGGAGCATATATTATCAAGGGGTTTGGATACTTCATAATATCAGCGAATCGCTTATTTTTATCATTTATATTCTTTATGGCATCCACTATCGGCTTGAAATATTTGCTAATAATTTCGGGGCGTTCAGTTTTTAATTCCTCAGGCAGGTCACTAGGAAAAGGAACATACGATTGATTAGACAATCCCTTATCACCTTCAGGCAACTTTGTCTTTTCAGGCGGTTTGGTTTTTGCTGACTCCATTAGTTTTTTATAACCCGCATCATTACGGATATTAGCCAGGTCAGGATCATTTTGTATATGCTGAAAATTATTAAGACCGTCTTTAATTGCCTTATCAAGGAATTTAACGGCATCCTCGGTTTTCTTTAATAAAGAATATGCGCAGGCAATATTGTATTCGCAATCTGCCTTTAGATTATTATCAGGAGGGGTGTTAGCGTCAATGGTTTCTATTGCTTTTTGAAATGACTGGATTGCCTGTTCATATTTACCTTGACTTATCAACTTTGTTGCTTCCATCATAGTTTGCTGTACAGGTGGTTTCTTTTCTGATGCCACTTTTGGTGGTGCTAATAAATCTTCATACTTTTTTAAGATTATTGTTACTGCCCGAAGTTCGCGTTCACTATTATCCAAATTACGTTTTGCCTCCCGAAAACCAATTCTATTTTCTTTAAACCCAAGGTCTTCGGTTGAAGTCTTGGCTTTTTCAACATCAGCCAGAAGGTTATTATAACTTTCCTGTGACCGCTTCAGCGCTATCCGTTTACGGTCAACCTCAAGTTCTAAGGTTTGTTTTGCATTCCTAAGGTTATTTAAGGCCACTTCGTAATTATCCAATACAGTCTTGCGCTCAGTGTCTAACTGTTTGAGTTGGTCATCTACCTGAGAACGGTTAAACTCCACTAATAAATCACCTTTTTTAACTTTTTCACCCTGGGGTACCAGTCGCAAGATGGTAAATTGTTGGAATGGCGGATTTGATCTCGCATCTTCAGGTAATACATCGCCAGTTGTAATTTGGGTTACTTCTTTAGGTTCAAGTGTTCCTTTCTCTATTACCGTGATAGGTAATGAAGTTTTTTTTACTTTGTAGAGAGGGTTTTCTATCTTTTCTTTCTTAGGCGCGGCGAAAAATGTACTAACCCACCAAGCGATTAATGCCAGTGGCACTAAGAAAATTAATATAACCCACCATTTTTTTCTCATACGGGTTTCCCTCCACAATATTAAAAGTTATTTACCTTCTTTATCTTTTTTCTCCGCCCCTTCTTTTTGTTTCTTCCCATCGCCTTCTGATGGTGGAAGAGTTTCTTTACTTTCCGTAATCAATCTCGGCGTCAGGAAAAATACCAGATTGGTTTTCGAAGTAGTATCATGGTGCGATGTAAAAAGTTCGCCGAGTATAGGAATAAATCCTAAAAGGGGGATCTTTTTCTCAGTGGTAAGTTTTTCTTCTTTTAATAGCCCACCCAGTGCTACCGTCTCACCATTTTTGACATTAACCTTAGTAGAAGCGCTTCTTAGAGAAAGCACCGGCATCGTAACTCCTTGTGAAACTTGTTGCGAGCCAGTTACGGCCTTAACCTCGGGCGCAACTACTAATTCTATTGTTTCTTCACCGATAAAGTAAGGAGTTAGAGTTAATGTTACACCTACATCCATATACTGATTCTGATTCTGGAAAGTATTACCAACAAGTGCAGATGATGCCACATAAGGAAATGATTGACCAGCCTTGATTTGGGCTTCTTGACCATTAATGGTTAAAATTTGAGGTGACGATATAATCTTAACAATACCCTTAGTGGCTAAAGCTCTTAACACGGCATCTAATCTGACCAGATTATCTTTCCCGCTGAAAATCGCTGTCCCACCTTCAAAGACACCAGTACCTGCAGCAATATTCTTTATATAGGTAACCGGGTCATCGACAGCTTTAGTTGTGCCACCAGCGTAAGCATGGATACCAGGTGGTGTCGTGCCATAAGGAACTTCAATCCCTAAATCAAAGCCTGTATCAGTCGTAATTTCGGTAATCCTCGCCTCAATCAAAATCTGCGGCTCGGGTTTATCAATCGTTCCGAGTAACAGATTAACCTTATCAAGGCTTTCGGGAGTATCCGTTATTTCTAACAAACGCAGGTCTTCGTATTCATTAATAGTCCCTTTGGGAGTAATCCACTTGGTCAGGAAATTCTTTAAGGCAGCTGATTGCCAGGGATTTACCTGATATAACTCAGTAACCAATCCTTTTTCACGTTCAAACCTACCTAATTTAATAATATTAGGTTTTTTCGTGCCTTTTGGTGCTGTAGCTGGTGTACCGGTAGTACCTCCACCTGTATTTGGTACTTGGGCAAACAAAGGTAATCCTAAAAGCACCACCAACCCGACTACCAATAACAACCTTTTCTTTATCATACCCCACCTCCTTCTTATACTTGGGCTGTTAGAGTCCCGCTTAAGCGGGACGAGTTACAGCCCAGTATAGTTGGCAGTATTCCGCTAAAGCGGAACTGCCAACTATTAATTATATTATGCTACCACCTTACCATCCTTCAAACGGATAGTTCGATGTGTATGCTCGGCTACACCTTCGTTATGTGTAACCAAAACTATAGTAACATTTAATTCTCGATTTAATCTGTCAAAAAGGGCAATAATTTCATCGCCGCTTTTAGAATCTAAATTTCCAGTCGGTTCATCAGCAAGAACAACAGTTGGATTAGTCACCAATGCCCGGGCAATAGATACCCGCTGCGATTCGCCGCCTGAAAGCTGATTCGGCCAGTGGTGTATCCGATGTGATAAGCCAACAATATTTAAGGCGTTCAATACGCGTTGATGTCTCTCTTTTACAGCAATTTTCCCATGATATAAAATTGGTAACTCTACATTTTTAAAAGCGGTATAACGTGGCAACAAATTATAAGTCTGGAAAACAAATCCAATTCTTGAATTCCTAATTTTGGCTAAATTATCATCGTCCAATTTGCTAACCTCTTCTCCATCAAGAGAATAGGTTCCACTTGTCGGGTTATCCAAACATCCGATTATATTAAGGAGTGTGGATTTTCCTGACCCAGAATGCCCCATAATGGCGAGGTATTCACCTTTTTCTACTTTAAGGCTTACTCCATCTAACGCATTTACTTTAACCGTTCCCATTGAATAAGTCTTAATAATGTCTTTTAATTCAATCATTCTTAACAGGCGTCAACCCCGATAAAATCGGGGCTACTCTATAATATGCAAATAGTATGCCAATCGGTCTAATTTTGCAACATTTATTAACACGAAAATTGATAGTATTCATAACGCCAATAATAAAAAGAAGTTATAACAGGTATATATTTTGATGTAATTAAGATAAACATAGCGAAAATATTTCTGTTATTTTGATATTTAAATTTTCTTTAAGTAAATATTAAAGTTTCTTGTAACCGAGAAGAGTATAAAGTTGCAGATTTCAAGGAGTTTTGGGGGAAAGAAATCACGAGACCAGAGAAGAACCAATTAGATAAACCAGCCTAAAACAACTAATCCTAAATTTGCCGGCATAATTAATGTTCCTTTGTAATCCAATAATCTATCCGAATCTATTGGAATAATTATGTGTGCCTGGTTAGTTGGAGCACCTGGCGTAACAAAAACTGCTCCAGCATCTCTATTACAAACTGTATAATCAGTATAGATACTTAGACTCGCTGGATTAACTGTATCATTTTCTGATAGCCGAAGTAGAACGGCTATCGCTCCTGCCGGAACAATAGAACTTAAATCTAATTCGTTTATGTGTGCAGCTCCATCCCAAGTAAAAGATGTATTGACGAAATCCCAATCTATCGCTCTACGCGGAACATACAAACCTACAGGAACGGCAGGAGGCACCCACTTAAACTGACCGGTAGCCACATCAAAACTCGCGACCTCGGTATCCGCTGGTGGGGTAACCGCGATTAACTTGTCGGGTGTGATACTACCGGCAGAAATCTTAGGCCAGGTAACCGCGGCATCACCGAGCTTTGCTTCGGTTACTGCCTTCGTACTGAGTTTCGGGCTTGTAACCGCCCCATCGGCAATCTCGTCGCTCGTAACCGGCGGTGTTATGGGCCGTGCCACAGCGGGCGGAACGAAAGACAATTTGGCCGGAGTCACTGACCCCTGCGCAATCTTCTCCGTGGTTACTGCGGAGTTCGCAAGTTTTTCCGTGGTGATAGCTTTATCCTGTATTCTGGAAGCGGTTACCTGCGCCTCGCCGATTTTGGAGGTGGTTACTGCGCCGGCGGCGATTTTCTCGGCTCTGACCGCGCCGTCACGCAACTTGGAGCCGTAAATCTGCGCCTCGCCGATTTTTGACCCCGTTACCGCGCCGGTCGCTATCTTCTCGGTCTTGACCACGCCGTCTTTTAACTTGGCAGTGGTAACCGCTTCGTCGGCGATTTTAGGAGTAGTCACCGCACCGTTGGCGATGTTTTCGGTTTTTACCTCACCTGGGTTTAATGACATAATTCAAATTCCTTTAACACGAATCTTACGAATGGGACGAATCCCACTAATAATTCGTGTAATTCGTTTATTCGTGCCATTCGTGTTCTCTTTACGCAATGACCACTTTTATGAAATTGCTCCACTGGCCGCTGTTTTGCGGGTTGGTCAGGTTCACCCAGCGGAAGAATCCGTAAAATGTCTCGCCCGCGTTGCCCGGACCGCAATGGATGATAAACTGGGCCTTTTTGGAGACCAGGGCGTTTTTGCAATCCTCCGGCTTCTCCGGCGGCATCTCGCCCTTGGGCACCCAGGTGTATTTGACCTCAATCCCGTCGGCCAGCGGGTGCTTGCTGTAGCGGGTAGCATCAGTGGTGGTTTGGCAACGGGCCTTGATGTCGCCGCCGCCGATGGCCGTCAGAGAGACCACCGGAACGGTCTCAATCTTACCTCTGGGCGTCGGCTCAATATCGCGGGGCGGGATGCCCATTGACAGCCTATCCTCGTTCGTGACTAAGGGATTAAACAGCCAGGCCTTGACAAAGACAGTGATTTCTTTTTCGTATACCTTCCTCATCTGGCGATGGGCCAGGACATCAACCCTGGTCCGGGTGGTCTTATTCTCCGCCTTCAGGTATAAGGGTTCATACAAGGCCCGGCGGGCGACCAACGCCGCAACCGACGGAGCCGGGATACCCCAGGCCGGCGCATTCGTGACCACAATATTTACCAGATTGGCCTGGAAGGTGTAGAAATCATCGTCCCGTTTAGGGATATAAGATGTCTTTCTTGCCATAAATGCCTCCTTTTCTTATCCCCCCTTTCATTCCCCCCTTAATAAGGGGGGTTGGGGGGGATTTTTAATAAATACGCCCTGTAATCTTGAGATTACGGCCTGTAAACTGTAGTCCACGGCTTATAAACTGTAGTCTACGACCTATAAACTGTAGTCTACGACCTGTAAACTGTAGACTACGACCTGTAAACTGTAGACTACGACCTGTAAACTGTAGACTACGACCTGTAAACTGTAGTCTACGACCTGTAAACTGTAGACTACGACCTGTAAACTGTAGACTACGACCTGTAAACTGTAGTCTACGACCTGTAAACTATAGGTTTCGACCTCTAGGTTTGCACTCCCGACCTGTGGTCTAAATCACCTCCTTTTCTTACTCGCTGTTAGACCCCGAAAAATATTCGGGGGAGTTACAGCGAGTTAGACCCGCCTCTGGCGGGTATTCATTTATCTTTTCTAAAACCTGTTACTATTAAAAACACCGACATCGCAAGTCATGCCAAAGGCAGATCCGCCTATGGCGTGACAAAACCCCTACTAAACATACTCCAAAAACCCATAGTATTATAGCTGCCATATAACTTATTTATTATTGCGGAGGTGTCCCGGCTCTCTAATGCCGAAACACCCCGGGATAATCTAAACACTTAGATTAAATTATTTTCCTGTCTTCGGAATATTACCAAATGTGGCTTCGGCTTTTTTCCAATTGTTTTCCATTGTCTCGGTGAATTGGTCCTGCGCCTGCTTTGTCCGATTCAGCCAATCCTGAAGCATTTTTTTACCTTCGTGTTGGGTAACTAACCCTTGTTCCAACAGGGTATCCCACATCTTTCCTGTTTGGTTCTGAAACGCTGACATCATTTCCATTGTGTTCAACCAATAACTTTTGTTCAGGTTAAACATATCTCTAATCATCTCTTGCCCGTCAAACATCCTTTAATCACCCCCTCTCTGTAACACGAAGACACGAAATGAATCACGAAGACACGAAATATTTCGTGCTTTAGTGTCCATCTCTTCTGACAACGGTTGACAACGGTGACACACACCGTGCCTTCTATCCCTTTATTTTAGTGGTCGTTAGACCACTGTTTTCTAATGCCGGCGCGAAATATCTATGAACTAATTCTTCAAATGTATCATATAGTTTCTTATCAATTTTCCATTCTACTTCATCAAGCAACGGTTTTAACACCAATTTATTATTTTTATCTATATAAGGTGGATTGGATACCCTAAAATATGGCTGTTCCCAGCAATTTACAAAGATTATTTTTGCTGCCCAAAATCTATTTATTCTTTCAAGTCTTTTATAATCATCAGCAATATGCAACTCAGGTTTCCATCTAAATTTAACCTCTACAAAAACAGGTTTGCCATTCTTATCAATTACAATAAAGTCAGGTATTGCCCTAATTCTTTCGCCCACCTCGGTGTAACGGTCAAAATGTTCCTCAAGTTGAGCCAAATTTTGGACAATTGCTTCGTAACCAAACCGATATACGATATTACCTGATTGGCGTAACAATTCTTCTATCAAAGTCTCAGCCATTCGGCCTTTTAATACACTTTCTGGATTCATAAATTTTATAGTCTTGACGCAACAATCTTTTCCAGACTATCCAGTTGAAATGGTTTTACGAGATAATCAGAAATCCCCAGTTTACCTATTATTTCTTTCATTAGTCCTGAACCAGGCATCCCGGTCATAACTATCACAGGTAAATTAGATTTTATTCCTTTAGCCGTTTTAATTAATTCTATCCCGCTCATTTCCGGCATATGTATATCTGTCAACATCAGATTAACTGAGTTAGTTCTCAGATATTCTAATGCCTTTTTCGGGCTGGTAAAACTGGTAACCTCATAATTCTTTTTCTGGAGAAACCTCGTCAAGAGTTCACCAATCTCTAACTCATCATCCACGACCATTATTTTAGGTTTATCCATAATCCTTTTTTATTCTCCCTTGCTTTTCGTTCCAATTCCCTGAATTTATCCTGATATTTGACATTAGGCGGATAGGTGGAGGCATAAGCATAGCCGTTTTCTACGAGGTATGCATTGACAAAGGTGCCGTCCTCCAGATAGACATAGGCGAGTGTCCGTTTGAATGGGTCATTCTGGACACCGTATTCTAATCTGACCTTTTTATTCAAGACCAATTTCGTATTCTCCGCTGATGCCTCTTTACCAAAATATTCAACCGGCTTTCTGGGGTCTTTGGTTTCAGGCGTGTTGATTCCTATATATCTAATATGTGTGCCGTTTTCTAAGACAATGGTATCGCCATCAATGACTCTGGTAACCAGAACTAAAGGGCTATCAGGTTTTAGTAAACCCCGCACCTGAACGAAGTGAATGGTGCGGGGTAAAGCAGTTGGTAATGATACTGATTCTTGTTTATTACAGACAGGTAAGATACTCAAGAATAGAAAGGTTAGAACCGTGAGAAGATACAGAAGGTTATCTTTCATTTTCATCTATACAACTTCGCCAATGCCTTATTAAGGTCTTCATCAAAGACATCCGCATAAACCTGAGTGGTTTTGATGCTTGCGTGTCCCAGTTGTTTCTGGACTAATCTCAAGTTATAGTTACTCGCCCGGTATAAGTGGCTGGCGTAGGTATGCCTCAAATGGTGAAAGCAATGTCCGGTAATGCCAGCCATTTTCGCCATCCTTTCAAATACCCGCTGGAGCGTGCGTTTACTCAGATGACCACCGCTTTTATCCGCCCTAGCAACGGGCGACCGTAGGGTCGATTTTAAGAGCGGGGCATCTGCACCTATTCCTTCACCTTTTATTTCCTTATCTTTTAAGTATTCCATAAGAGCCAATTTAAGTTCGCCGTTAAACCTGACTAACCTTGTCTTACCGCCTTTTCCGTTACGCACGGTTAACGAGGACGGTTCAGTCTCCAACGAGATATCACCGCATTTCAGGTCGGCAATTTCCTTAACCCGCAAGCCAGACAAGAGTGCCAAATTGGTAATTAATAAGTCCCTTGGCTGTTGGCAATTCTTCTTTAACTGTTTTATCTGGTCATCGGTCAGGAACTTACGTCCATCAAGCACCCACTGGTTCATATCCAAGCCTCCTTTTTTCAATCAGCATAGCAGTTTTCAAGCATTACGAAAAGAGGACTTGAAAGCCCGAGGATGTCACCTTTCGGTAGAAAGGCGACAGGTTTTTTGTTTAGTAATCACCTCCTTTCACCTATCTAACTCTCTATTTAACAAAGAGTTAGGCATTTCTTAAATCCGAGTAAACGGATTAAACAGATTAGGCGGATTTAGGTTAATCCGTTCAATCCGCTAAATCCGTTTACATACCTAACCTCAAGCCTGATAATATGTTCCAATCAATTTATAATCTCTTAGGATGTCGCCTTTCTACCGAAAGGTGACAGGCGGAGCTTCCAGCCTCCCGTGAGGGACAAGTTCTAAATATAAATATAACCGCTAATTATGAATTTGTCAAGTATTTATTTGCTGATTTTGGAAATAAACTGCTGGGCGAGATTAAGTGTTTCTCTAATTATCTCTGTATGATGAAGTAATGCCCGATAATATCCCGCTATGTGTAAGGTATCGTAGAGCATATCAAATTCCCTGAATAATTTACCATTGTGGACGCCAATATATTTGCGCAGGGCTTGCTGGTATTGTTCAAATGACTTAGGCAATTCCTTCCGGCTTAAACCCCGGTTGAGTAAATACTCATTGATGGCTTCTAAAATAGCCAGATAAGCTGTGCCACAGGCTTCACGGACCGGTTTGATATCGGTATAGATCCCTCCTTCGCGTGGTGCTTTCTTAAGTATTCCTTTCGCATTATGTAAATACCTGACAGATTCTTTCATTAGGGCTTTAATTTTAGAAACTCCACATCTCTTTGTCAAGTATTATTTATTATTTACTATTTCATTTTGCCCCGATGGAATAATCGCCATGCCATGCCGCATGGCGTGGGGACTTCCATGCCATGCCGGCATGGCGTGGCGCTGACGCTTTGGCTATATCTTTGGCCAAAGCAAGTGCCTGCTTTTTGGTAGCGATTGTTTTCTCCAACTGTGCTTCTTCTATTTTCTTCAGAATAACAGAGAATATTGGGCCGGGTTTTAATCCAAGTTTTATAAGGTCATAACCATTTATTAATAATTTTGGTTTAAGTTCTTCTTCGGCTAGTTTACGAAACATTCTCTGGGCGTAATAATGCGGTTTCAAATCAAGGTCGCTTGCCAACCGGTCTGCTTTATGTAGTTGGACCAGTTCCCGGTAATATGGCTCACGGAAAAGCCTTTTCATGGTAGATATCCGCATCTTTTCAATATCTTTAAACGCCATATGCTTAAACACTAACCAAATCACTTTATCCTTTTCCTGATTGGAAAGTCTTAATCTGTCACATATTTTTTCTGATATATCACGACCGACTCGTTCATGTTCGTGGAAACGAATACGGTCTGCCCCGCTACTTGGCGGGGTAAAGGTAGCCGGTTTGCCGATATCGTGTAATAGAGTAGCTAAAGCAAGCTCAAAAGTTGGGTGTTTCAAGCCTGCCTGTGCCTGCCTGTGCGAGGCACGCAGACAGGCATCGGCAGACAGGTGTTCAAGACATTTAAGCGTATGAATATAAACATCCCCTTCAGGATGGAATTGTTTAGGTTGTTTAATTCCTTTTAGGTCTCTCACCTCAGGTAGAATCACTTTTAATAAACCTGTTTTATCCATTAATTCAATGCCTTCAGCACGTTTTTTTGAGACAAGCATCTTTTTCAATTCATCACGAATACGCTCAGCACTGACGACTTTTATCTGACGATTTAATCTCTTAATCATAGATAGAGTTTTTGATTCTAACTTAAATCCTAATTCTACAGCAAAACGAATCGCGCGGAGCATTCTAAGTTTATCTTCACGGAATCTCTCCAGTGGATTACCGATAGCGCGAATTATCTTTTTCTTTAAGTCAGCTCTGCCGCCAACCAAATCTATAATTTTATTGTTTATAGGGTCATAAACCATTCCGTTAATGGTAAAATCTCGTCGTAAGACATCATTTTCTAAAGAAGAAAACTTTACTTCATCAGGATGACGACCATCTGAATATGGGCCTTCCGTGCGGAATGTCGTAACTTCTACTTCCACACCTTGTTGGATTACTTTAATAACGCCAAATGCCTTACCAACCGTGATGGTTTTTTGGAAAAGTTTAATGACCTGATTAGGTCTGGCATTAGTGGCAATATCATAATCTTCTGGTATTCTCCTCATCAATTTATCTCTAACACAACCACCGGCAAAATAGGCGTCAAATCCGGCTCTTTGCAGACGGCGTACTACCCAAAGAGATATCTCGTGGTTTTTACTTGTAGTGAGCGTAGCGAATCTATCTTTTATCATTGATTATCCCGAATGCTTTCGGGATTGATTTTCTAAGAGTTGTTCTTTAGGAACTGGTCGGATTGTTTTAGCTGGTGTTCCCATCACAATCATTTTTGGCGGGACATCTTTGGTAACAATTGAACCAGCGGCAACTAATCCATCCTCCCCAATAGTTATACCGGGTAATATGGTTGCATTGGCTCCGACACGCGCACCTTTTAATAGCGTTACTCCCTTATGATATTTGAAACGTTCTTTTGTCCGTCCCATAAAATTATCATTTGTAAATGTTACTTCCGGGGCAATAAAACAAAAATCTCCGATATGGGACAGTCCACAGATATATGCTTCTGTTTCTATTTTACACCGTTTACCAATAGTGGTACGGTTTTCTATTGTTACTCCTCGACCGATAATAGTCTCATCACCAATTGTTACATCTTCTCTGATAGAGGCAAAATCCGCCACTAATATGTTTGACCCTATTTTACAGCTGCGATAAATAATTACAGATGCGCCGATAAGAACACCATTGCCTATTTCT
>Ga0315296_10004480_pt1 | contig 11386 bp, 12 predicted proteins | sample YL17G14_18_MG_FD_203921 | JGI IMG/M metagenome (GOLD analysis project Ga0315296, IMG submission 203921) | Sediment microbial communities from Yellowstone Lake, YNP, Wyoming, USA - YL17G14_18 | ecosystem: Environmental > Aquatic > Freshwater > Lake > Sediment | place: USA: Wyoming | collected...
CAAAGCAGGCAAGTAGAAAGATGTGGCTAGAGGGCTAAGCATAAAGAGGGTTCTGAGCTAAGAAGGGTGATTGAGCCTCTTCACTTCTTCTTCACGTAGATGATGCTGACGGGGCACATGTTCGCCGCGCCTTCGGCGCAGTCCTTCAGGTTGTCTGGCACGGTCCCCTCCTCCAAGGATGTCGGGTCGTTACGGTAGTTTTCCTTGATGCAGGAGAATCCATCGGGGTTCATCTCGAAGACCTCGGGGCAGTTCGTGTGGCAGTTGCAGCATGCTATGCAGCTCTCTCTTGGATCGATTGACACAGAATAGGGCATAAAACCTCCACCCAAAAACCTGGATCATACCGTCACTAATATAGCCTTCGCACATAGCCCTCCGCATCCAGCTGAAGAATTAAAAGATAAAAATAGATATTTAAGTGATCGATATGAATCCAAGACTGATTGAGTGACAAAGATATGCTGAAATCCCTTAAAAAGACCACTGGCTCCGCGAAGATTACTGTACTGGATTACGATGAACAGCAGTTTCAGGAGAGAAAAGCAGAAGTCGTTGAAGAACCCAGTCCCCCCAGAGATAGGCCGACCGTGACGTGGATAAACGTGGACGGCCTCCAGCCTGAAACCGTGGAGAAGATCGGCGAATCCTTCGGGCTTCATCCCCTCGTGGTGGAGGCCATATTGAACAGGGATCAGCGGCCCAAGCTGGAGGACTTCGGTGACTACCTTTACATAGTCCTGAAGATGCTCTCCTACGACGATAAGGCCAACGAGATAGCTACGGAGCAGGTGAGCCTAATCCTGGGATCGAACTACGTCCTCTCGTTCCAGGAGGAGAGGGAGGGCGACGTCTTCAACCCCATCAGGGAGCGGATCAGAAGCGAAAAAGCAAGCCGCATAAGAAAGATGGGCGCCGACTACCTCGTCTACTCCCTGATGGACTCGATCGTAGACAGCTACTTCACGATCCTGGAAAAAGTCGGAGAACGAATAGAGTTTCTAGAGGAGGAACTGGTTGCCAAACCGACGCCGACCGTGCTGCAGGCGATCCACGACCTGAGGAGGGAGATGATCTCCCTCCGCAAGTCCGTCTGGCCCCTGAGGGAGGTGATCAGCGGCTTGGAGAGGGGGGAGTCGAAGCTGATCGGGGAGGAGGCTCAGGTGTACTTCAGAAACCTTTACGACCACACGATTCAGGTCATAGACTCGGTAGAGACCTCGAGGGATATCATCTCGGGCATGCTGGAGATCTATCTCTCAAGCATGAGCAACAAGATGAACGAGGTGATGAAGGTTCTAACGATCATAGCCACCATCTTCATGCCCCTGACCCTCATAGCGGGCATCTACGGAATGAACTTCAGGTACATGCCCGAGCTCGAGGCGCCCTGGGGCTACCCTATAGCCTGGGCCGCCATGCTCATCGTCGCGGGGCTGATGCTCCTCTACTTCAGAAGAAAGAAGTGGATATGACCAAGGAGTGCTTGAGATGGAGAAGCAGAGGTTGTCGGTCGTCTGCCTCGGCGGAACCTTCGATCGGCTTCACCTTGGCCACGAGGCGATGCTGCTCAAGGCCTTCGAGGTGGGGAACAGAGTGGTGATCGGGGTCTCCTCCGACGCCTTCGTGGAGAGCATGAACAAGAAGCATAGGATTCAGACCTACGCGGAGCGGGTGGAAGCCATAAGGCGGTTCCTGAGGGAGCGGGGACTGCTGGACAGAGCAGTCTTTGTTCCGCTGAACGATCCCTACGGACCGGCGGTTACAGACGGCGAGATAGAGGGCATCGTTGTCAGCGACGAGACGGAGCCGAGAACGAAGGAGATCAACGAGATTAGAGAGGAGAAGGGTCTCAAATCCTTAAAGGTCTTCCGCGTCGCCATGGTTTTGGCGGAGGATGGGAAACGCATCTCCTCCACGAGGATAAGGCTCGGGGAGATAGACCGAGAGGGACGGACCACGGCGAAGAAGAGCCGAAGAGAGGGAGGATGAAGAGGCTAGGCTAATCAGTGTTGGATTCGTCTCTTGCTTTCGATCTTCTCCTTAGAATACTCTGGGCGCCTGAAGCGATTTTGGCGCATCCCCCTCTGATGCCCTTAATGCCTGCTTGAACCATCCTTTTCGCTCCCGTGGCTCCTGGGACCTTGGCGGTTGCCTCTTGGAGCCTTTGTGTGGGTCCTTGAACGGTGCGTCTGACCTCGTGGGCGATGAGGGTGGATAGGGGTTTCACCCCTCTAATATGCCTATGGTACAGATAGTAGGCGACGAGGAGGTAAAACCAGGCGTAGATCCCTGCGAGAGTGTAGGCACCCATCTTCAGAAAGAGGGCGATAAGGGGAACTACTATCACGGTAAGTATGGAAAACCGAATCAGAAACTCACGCCTCTTCTCCGAAGCCAGCAGCATGGGTAGTCGCTACCTTAATCTTTCCTTCTGTTTGGCATAAGCTTTCCGTTCCACACAATTATAAACCCTTCTATCCCCAATTTACCTGCTTCATCAAGCCCAGGTTCGTTGTGCTAGGGGAGATCGACGATAAATAGGGGCTGAATCCATGATGCTTGGGAAGGCTTTGTCGAAGGTTAATGAAGATTCAGCCTTGCCTGCTGGTCAAACTACGAGAAGGAGGTGCTAAGGTACCTCAACAGCAAGGTGGTTAAACAGGTTTTCAACATCGACCCTGTCCCTACAGGGATAGAACTCAACTTCTCATCGGATAGATCCCAACTCAAGAAGAAACGAGCTAAACGCCGTTCTCAACCAGTCTATTTCTTTTGTTTAAAAAAGTGCTGATAGGGCGGTTGAGATCCCTGTTCCTAGCGTCAAATACTTAAATGTCAATCATGGTTAAGGGAGTTGATATGTCCAGCTTAACCTTTTTGATGGATGTTGGTACTACTTTGGGGCTTGTTGGCATCGTACCTCAGATGTACCGCATCATCCGAAACAGGGATGTCCTCAAGGATATCTCCCTCACGTCTCAGTTCACCTTCGTAGCGGCCGTCTCCTGCTTCACGCTCTTCGCCGCAGTCAACGGTATATGGATCACCATGGCCATGGACCTCTTCCAGCTCGGCTACTCGGGCTCACCATAGCCCTCATAATCAGGGCCAACAGGATAAGAAAGGAGAAGATCCGCTTACCCGAATAAACGCTACAACTACTCCCTGATCTCTGGTTTTTCCCCCAGGGCCCACTTCGAGAGGAGGCTTATGTGCTCCGCGTACCGCTTGTCCAACAGCCAGTAGTGGCACCAGTCGTCCCTGCTGCGGATACCTCTGCCTAGCGCCTGGTTGGCGGCTCGGAAGGCGTCCATGAGATACCACCGCTGCCCGAGCCCCTCCTTCAGGCCGTTGAAGTAGCTGATCTGGGCTCGGACAAGGGGCTCCCGGTAATTGGCATAGGGGACGCCCACGAGGAAGATGCCGCGCGCCTCCTCATCGGGGAAGTTCGAGCCCTCGGCGTTGCGGCCTCGGAAGACGCAGCAGAGCACCGCTCCGCTGGAGCCAACAGCTTCCTCCTTGTAGCGCTCTACGACTTCTCGGTTCTCATCGGCGTTATGTCCCTCCACGAAGAGAGGCTTGCCCCCGAGATAGAGCCGACCGCCGTGAACCTCTATGACACGGTTGGTTCCCCAGATGTCGAGGCATCGGGACATGAACTGCCGCTGGGTGAAGAAGAGGAGGACGCCATTGGGAACACCTGCTATATCTGTCGCGATGCTCCTGCCAACCTGCAGGATCATCTCGTCACTCCGCTCCTTGAAGCGAGTGGTGACAGCTGTGTCGATGACCATGCGGATGTTCTTGGAGTTCTGAATAGGCGGATAAGCCCGCTTCTCTGCGCTGCTCAGCCCCATGATCTCAGCGAAGAGGTTCATCGGCGAGAGGGTTCCCGACATGATGAGGGAGCCCGAAGCCTCATCAACGACAGGCTGGACGGCGAGGCTTGGGTCGAGGCATCGATACTCCAGGGCAGCCGCTCCGTAGGGGCTCTGCTGGTAGACGGCTACGTACTGGCTCTTCCTGCTGGAGGCCACGAGGCTGAGGAAGGAGAGAACTCCGTTCAGGTAGCAGACAGGAGGATCACCCCGCCTCATCTTCCTCGTCCTTATCGTCTTCACCGCCTCCGAGTATCTGTCCACGAAGCTGTGGAGGTCGACGCCCAGAACCAGCTCCAGCTCCCGTACCAGGGCCTCGGCGGACTTGAGAAGGGGCTCGTCCGAGGTCTGTTCCCTGAGGTGATTCGCCAGGCGCTTCACAAGAGTCGCCGGTGTCCCCACGGACCTGAGCTCCTCCTCCGCGATGTTCAGGCTCCTCTCCGAGAGGGTGTCGCTGAGGCTCTCCTGTCCAACCTTGTCGAGGTTATGTCCCTCATCGAGGACGAGCACCCGGTCGGAGAGGCTGAGGCCGATGCTGGCCCTGACGACGGTGTCGAAGACATAGGCGTAGGGCGCAACCACAACCCTGCTCTGCTTAGCGATTCGCCGGGCCAGGTAGTAGGGGCAGAGGACCTTCTGCTCCCCCACCGCTATCAGCTTCCTCGGCAGCAGCACGGGTGGAAGCCCTCGGGGAACCTCTTGTATGTCGGACCTGTATTCGCAGCCGTCGCCCTCCTTGAGCGCCCTGCAGGCTTCGAGGAGCTCCCGCTGAGGCAGGTCCTGGCAGTCGGGGTTGAGGCAGAGGTGCTGCCTGCTGGCGAGGCTGATGGCTGTGAAGCCCTCGCCGGACTTCTCGTTTATGGCCATGACCTCTGTCAAGACCTGCCTCACCTGCTCGTGGGTGCGCGTCGCGTATAGGATGGGGCGTCCGAGGGCTAGGAGGCTGGAGAGGGCTGAGGAGGTTTTACCGAAGCCGTTACACGCCTCCGCGATGAGGATGCCGCCTGTGCCGACGATGCGCTCCACGTCGTCCATGAAGTCGACTTGCTGGGGATAGGGCTCGTAGGGGAACAGTGTCCGCCAGCTGCGCCTCAGCACCTGCGTTGGGAGGGGTGCACCGCAGTTGCTGCATAGCCTGTTCTCCTCGTGTTCTTCTAGGGAGTTCTGATGGCCGCACACGGGGCAGGCGATGGTGAAGGGCATCGGGTAATCCTACGAGATAAGGCAGCGACTCACATTTAAGCGGTTTGGATGCGTTTTAGGAGGTCGTCTGCCCGCCCTGATGAAGATGTTGATCCAAATCGTACTTCTCCCTTCTGAATCATGTTTGAGCCACATCGACGACCATGAAGTTGGCTATCTTCTCCAGATCCTTTGTGGAGACCTCCAGTCCGTATAGATGGTCGCCTGAGCCGAAGTTGATTTTTTCCTTTTCAAGGACTCGCCTGTCAACGAAGAGGGGTATCCTCAGCAGGATTGGGCAGACGGCTCCAGGCTCGACTCCTGTTGCCTTTTTGACTCCTTCAGGGTTTACGATGCTTAACCTTTGTCCAGTTGATTTGTTTGCCTTGGTAAAATCGATCTTGTGCTTCCCAAGTAGCAGTACTGCACACTTGCTCCCTTTTTCATCTTCTAATACTATAGTTTTACAGATCTCGTCTGGATCTATCTTTTCCTTCGCGTACTTGATGACATCTGCGACAGAAAACGCCTTTTTCCTCAGCTCAATAAGCCTGTAGCCTATGCCCCTCTCCTCTAAGATCTTGGCGGACTTCAACCTCATGATTCGAGCTAAGGACGAGGATTGTTATAAGAAATTTGGGAGCAAGAAGGTTTTCTGTTAGCTTGCCTTCTCAGCAGCGATGACACCCTCCTTCAGGAGCTGCGTGATCTCATCGTCGCTGTAGCCCAGGTAGTTCCTGAGGATCTCCCTGTTGTGCTGACCCAGCAGAGGCGCAGCGGTGCGCACTTCGCCCGGCGTCTCCGAGAACTTGACGGGGAAGTTCATCACCTTGATCCTGCCGAGCTTAGGGTGCTCCACCTCGATGAGCATGTTGCGGGCGATGAACTGGGGGTCCTTCACCGTCTCGCTGGCGTAGAGGACAGGCGCCACGGGTAGACCGACGTCCACGAAGTAGTTCACAGCCTCCTCGCGGGTCATGCCCTCCACGAACCTCTTCAGGACTTCCCTGTCCAGCTCCTTGACGCCCATCCTCTGCCTCAGCGCATCCAGGCCCTTCGCCCTCATACCTGCCAGCTGTACATATCCCCCGTCCCTGGTCCTCCAGAGTCCGCCGAAGGTTATGGCAGCGGGTCCAATCCTCTTCTCAAGATCCTCCTGCTCCCTTCGTCGCTGGGCCTCGTCCTTGCCGCTGAGCAGGTAGGTCGTGATGTTGCTGTAGTTGTAGGCCGCCATGCAGTCGAGCTGAGCCACGTCGACCCACTGCCCAACGCCGGTCTTGTCCCTGTATCGGATGGCGGCGATGATGGACATGGCGGCCATTGTCCCGGGGGCTACATCGCCCCAGGTTCCAGCCATGTTTATCGGCGGACCATCGGGGTTGACGCCATCGCCCGTCTGACGGGTGTGCCCCGACATGGCCTCCGCTATCGGCGCATAGGATGGCCTCGGAGAGTAGGGTCCTGTCTGCCCGAAGCCCGAGAGCGAGGCGTAGATGATGTCGGGCTTCACCTTCTTCACCTCCTCATAGCTGAGGCCCAGCCTCTGCATGGTTCCTGGGCTGAAGTTCTCCACGACGACATCGGATAGCTTCAACAGCTCCAGGAAGATCTTGACTCCCTTCTGGTTCTTCAGGTCTATGGCAATGTCCTTCTTGTTGAGGTTTACATATTGGAAGGAGGCGCTTGTGCCCCCGTACATGGGGCCTCTCTCCGGGATTCTGTCCAGGGCGCCCCAGGGCGGCTCGATCTTGATGACCTCTGCGCCTAGCTCAGCAAGCATCTTCGTGCACCAAGGCCCAAAAACAACGTGGGTCAGGTCCAAGACCCTGATATCCTCGAGTATTCTACCCATATCCCATTAGCCTCTTTGAGATTATCCTGTTGAACTAATATTTAGTTCTGACCTAAGCGCGTAGGAGAGAAGACACCTTATCGGCGAAGAAGTGGTTATTCCAAACCGATTTATTCCACCTCTGAGAGCTCTTAGAAGGAGGGCACTATGGGCAGAAGCGTCGCCGTGCTCCCGTTGCACTACGGGAAGGCGCCGAGGTGGCTCTTCAGCCGCATGGTGAAGCTGGCGGACTGCATCGTCGAGATCGTCATAGACGAGTACGGCAGCCGCGGCCTCCTCCAGCGCCTCTCGGACCCCTGGTTCTTCCAGTCCCTGTCCTGTGTCCTCGGCTACGACTGGCACTCCAGTGGCACGACCACGGTCACCTGTGGCGCCCTCAAGGAAGCCATCAAACCTGAGGAGCACGGCGTCGCGGTTGCAGGGGGGAAGGGGAAAGCCTCGAACAGGGCGCCCCAGCAGATCGAGGAGACGGCTCAGAGGCTGGGCATATCCAGTCAGAGGGCTGAGGAGCTGGTCTATGCGAGCAGGATGGCTGCGAAGGTTGACAACGCGCTGGTTCAGGACGGCTATCCGCTGTACCATCACTCCTTCTTCTTCGACGAGCAGGGCAACTGGATCGTGGTCCAACAGGGCATAAACACGGAGTCGCGCCAAGCCCGAAGGTACCACTGGCCACCCGAGCACGGCAGCTTCGTGGAGGAGCCCCAGAACGCCATCCTCTGCGACGAGAAACGTCCAGTCACCCTTGACATGACTGCCAGGCAGAGCGAGGAGTGCCGCAGAACCTCTGTTGACCTAGCCAAGGAGAAGCCTGAGAAGCTGAGAAGACTCTTCAACGTCCTCAGGTCTGGTCCCCAGAGGTCGCTGGACCAGTGGACCGACGAAGACGTGCCAAAGCTCGAGACCCGTGAAACCCTCTACATGCCCAGGAACATCAACTGGGACAGGATGCGCCAGGTCTACGAGTTCCAACCCAGGAACTACGAGGAGTTCGTCTCGTTGAGGGGCGTCGGACCCGCCACAATCCGCGGTCTCGCCCTGGTATCGGAGCTCGTCTACGGAAGCCGGCCCAGCTGGAAGGACCCTGTTCGCTTCAGCTTCGCCTTCGGTGGTAAGGATGGCGTCCCCTTCCCGGTGGACCGACGAGCCATGGACGAGGCTGTTGAAGTCCTCAGAAACGGCATAGGGGAGTCTAAGCTGAAACAGGAGGAGAAGCTGCGTGCCGTCGAACGCCTGAGGCGCTGTGTTCCCCCGGTGAGGAGGACGACCCCGTGAATCAGCTTCGAAGAGGCCTTGATGAGGCTCTTCAAAGCGGCTTAGAGGCTGAGGAGGCTGACTCGATTCTGAGGCTTGAGGGCTGCCCAGAGGAGCTCCTCGAAGCAGCCTGGGGGGCTCGTCGGAGGCGGAGCGGCGAAATAAGGTTCTACTATCCGTTGCCCCGTTTTCCCTCCATCTCCGTGACGGGCTACAGGTGCAGCCTCAACTGCGAATACTGTCGAGGCGAATATCTGCGGCAGATGAAACCCGTGGAGACCCCGGAGGAGCTGAGGAAGCTCTGCGAGAGGTTGGACAAAGAGGGCGCCACGGGATGCCTAGTCAGCGGCGGCTCAACTCCCCAGGGTTCGGTTCCGCTTGAGGGCTTCTACGATGCTCTTCGGTGGGTGAAACAGGAGACAGGTCTCATAGTTAACGTTCATACTGGGCTGGTTGACAGGCACCAGGCCGAGCAGATCGCGGCGACCGGCGTTGATGTAGCTTCCCTCGACCTGATAGGCAGCGGCGAGACAATTCGGAGGGTCACGGGGCTCAGCAAGCATCCCGAGGACTACCTTGAGTCTCTTCTGCTGCTGAGGGAGGAGGGGGTTCCCAGCGTCGTTCCCCACATCTGCGTTGGCCTAGACTGGGGCACCATAAAGGGGGAGGCCAACGCGTTGGGACTGCTCAAAGGCTTCAACCCAGAACTCATAGTGATCCTGGGGCTGAGGCCAACCAGGGGAACGCCCATGGAGTCTGCGCCGGCGCCGAAGGCGGAGACCATTGCGAAGGTGGTTGCGGTGGCTGGGCTCATGTACCCGAAGACGAGCATAGCGCTGGGCTGCATGAGACCCAAGCAGGGCAGAGCCAAGGCGGATGTCCTAATGCTCATGGCTGGAGCAGACAGGATCGTGCTGCCCTCTGCCGAGACCGTAAAGCTTGCGGAAGAAAGGGGGCTCCGCCTGATCCAGTTGGACGCGTGCTGCGCTGTGCCGACCCGCCTAGAAGGCAAAACCCTCAGAGGTTCCGTTGAAGAGCCATCAGCACGTTAAGCACAGGTACCTAGTTATTCTCGACCTTCAACTTTCCTCTTTCACAACTCAGATCGGTATCTTTGTTCCAGGGTTTAGAATGTTGTTTGGGTCGAAGATCATTTTTATTTTTCGCATGAGGTCTATCTGTTTTTTATCCAGATACTGAGGAAGTTTTTCTACCCTGGCTTTTCCTATGCCATGTTCGCCTGTTATGACGCCGCCTAGTTGGATGGCTGCTCTGTATATCTGGTCCCTCAGCTCTTCGATGTTAGCTAGATCCCTCTTCATAAGGTGCACATGCAGGTTGCCATCCGCGGCGTGCCCGTAGGTAGGCAGGTATGCGCCGTATCTCCTGGCGACCTCGTCTACCGCATCCATCAGTCTCCCTATCTCCGCTGGGGGAACCGTCACATCCAAGATATCGGCTGTCTCGGCCTGCAGAGCGGAGTAGATGTTGCTCCTCACCCGCAGGATTCGGTCCTGCTCGTCCTTTGGCTCAGCTAACAGGGGCTCCAGCGAGCCGTTCTCCTTGCATATCTCTGCGATCCTGAGGCTATCCGAGAGTATCTGATCTCGGCTGGATTCCGCCTCCATCACGATGAGGTAGCAGGCTCCCTCCTTGACGGGCCAGACTTCGCCTATGTGCTTCGCTGTTCTTTCCATAAGATCCCTTTCAGCATATTCTATGGCTAGGGGCATTCTTCCGTCCTGCAGCACCCTGGGGACACTGTTCAAGGCGTTGTGTCGGCTGTTGTACGGCACGATCATGGTGGACGTGGCTTCGAACTTGGGATAGAGTCGGAGAATCACCTTGGTTATCACTGCTAACGTCCCCTCGCTCCCTATGATGAGGTTCATCAGATCATAGCCTGTGTTATTCTTCTGAAGCTTGCCGCCGAGCTGCAGAATTTCCCCACTGGCGAGCACAGCTTCCATCCCCCTCACGTAGTTCCGCATGACGCCGAACTTGATCGCTCGTGCGCCTCCTGCATTCGTCGCCACAAGCCCTCCCACCTGAGCGGTCTCCTCTCCAGGGTGCAAAGGGAAGAACAGGCTAGCCTCATCGGCTGTGGTTATCAGTCTTTGAAGGGTTACGCCCGCCTCGGCGACCGCCATCAGGTTCTCCTTGTCAATCTCAACCTTGTCCAGCCGCTCCAGAGATAGGACTATGCCATCCTGTGTGGGGACAGCCCCGCCCACCAGCCCTGTTCCGCCGCCTCGGGGAAAAACTGGAATCCTGTTCTCGTCTGCAAAGGCCAGTATATGGGATACATCTTGGGCATTGGCAGGCTTTACGACCACGACATTGGTGGCGGGTCGCGGCCTGACGGCTTCAGCAGCCTCGTCCAGTAGATAATCTTCTATCCGAGCCCTCTCAACTACTACATATTCCTTTCCCACAATCTTCTCCAGGGATTCTACAATGTCCCTCTTCAAGTGTCTCCCCATATTTTGTTTAGGGGCTAACAGTTAAGAAGCTATTCCAAAAGGGGATATTCTTCCAGAGAAGAGCCTCGGGCAGAGCCTGGCAGAACAGTATCCAGACAGTAGCAGAACAATGGCAAAAGGGATGTCGAAGGCATTAAAAACACAAACTAAACAAGAAAAGGAGGCAAAAACAACCGCCTCTAAAACAACATAGCAAAGAGGAGGGAGAGGATCAAAAACACAGACCAAGTCCATCCTCTATCGAGGAACTCGTACTGGCGCAGTTAGGAGGCTGCCCCTGAGATCGACCTGAGGATGACTTCAGCGAAGTCCTGGGGCGCAGCACCCAAAACCGTTGGGGCTACAGACTTGAAAAACGCCTCTACGACTCCCCTGATGGCCGCCTCATCGGAGGATACCCCCTTCAGCCTTCTCTCCAGCTCATCGATTGCATCCTCAGGATGCATGAAGAAGTCGCCGGTTATTCGGACCTCCTCGATTCTTCCGCCTTTGATGGTGGAAGATACCCTGAGGAGCTTCCCGCCTGGCACCTTCAGCTCTGCCTTACCCATTTGATCACTCACCTAAGGTGAAGCCACTCCCGGGATGCGTACCGCTCCCGGAACTTGGAGACCAGCTCATTTTCCTCCTTGCTCAGCTGCCCCGGCACGAGGCTTATGCCCAGCGTCTTCTCGAAGCCTGAGACGAGGGCGTCTCGGACCTCGCTGAAGCTCACAAAGCGCCCCAGCTCCCTC
>Ga0315296_10004481_pt1 | contig 11382 bp, 14 predicted proteins | sample YL17G14_18_MG_FD_203921 | JGI IMG/M metagenome (GOLD analysis project Ga0315296, IMG submission 203921) | Sediment microbial communities from Yellowstone Lake, YNP, Wyoming, USA - YL17G14_18 | ecosystem: Environmental > Aquatic > Freshwater > Lake > Sediment | place: USA: Wyoming | collected...
CGGCTTAATGCTATCGCTATTGCTGCTATGATTACGCCTATGATTCCTATGCCTATTCCAGCGTAGCCGATCATTGTTGTCGTATTCAGCTGCGTTTCTAGGTCGGTGATTTGGGTTGTGAGGTCTGCTTCTACTTGGTCGACGGTTGTTTCGAGGCTGGTGATTTCTGTTTCTAAGCTGTTTATTTGTGTCTGTAGGTCTGTGATGTCGCTTGTCAATGAGCTCTCCACCGTATCTAGTTGGTCTTGTAGGTTGGTTAGTTCGGTTTGCAGGTTGGTTACTTGGGTTTGTAGTCCGGTTACTTGTGTTCCCAGAGTGTTTAGCTGCGTTTGCAATGCGTTTATTCGTGCTTGTAGAACGTCTATTCCCAGTAGTTCTGCTAGTGTGGGTGCTTGTGCTGTCCATTTGACTGCGTTTATGAGCATGAGTCTTGTTGGTAGGTTTTCAGGCTCTTGGTCCCATATGTGTACGACTCTTCCTTTGTCTGACGGTTCATAGGCTGAGGCGTATGCCCATGTGGTGTTTGCGTACTCGTTAGCTAGCATTTTGTAGTGGGCGTAGTCTGCTGTTTCTGATAGTGCGGTGACGTTGAATCTTGCGTCTCCTATTTGTCCTGTGATGTTTTCGCCTACTGTGTATCCTGCTGTTACTGGGTGGGCTACTGTGATTTGGGCTGTGTTCTTGGTGCTGTAGTCCCAGTACACGTTTCTTCCGTTGCTGCCCATTGATTCTTCTGGTAGTATGCCAACGTAGCATAGAAATGCGATGCTGCTGTCTAAGGCTACGATGCCTCCTTTACTGTTGTTCCAGAAGTCGTAGATCACCGGGTTAGAGGTGTTTGCGGGCCAGTTGTCTGGGAGTAATAGCACGTCGTAGTCGTCTAGGATGCCTGCTTCTATCTGGGCGCTTGAAACGTTGGTGGGCAGTATGTATGGGTCTTTTTCTAGCACTCTCATTGCTTCTATATAATTGTTGGAGTCGGACCCTGTAGCGTATGGTGGGTTTGTTGTGGAGTTTAGTACGGCTACTTTGACGTAGGCTTCTGATGAGCTGTCAGCGGCGAACGCATATGTTATGTGCCAACTTGTCAATAGTGCAACTGCGATGAGCACTCCGAATGCTAAGTGATTTTTCTTATTCATCTTTTTTGTTTCCACCTTTGAAGTGCAGTGTTGTTCTGTGCTTTCGTTTAATAAGACTAGTGCTCAGGAACCAGTCATTTTTGTGGCGTAGTAGAGCCTAGGCGACCAATTCCTCTTCTGGAACACGTTTTAACTGATTCTGCTGCCTTGGCATTTTCATGACTTCGCTGGTGTTTTCAGCTGTGTTATGAGTCCCAATTCTTGCCCACATTGACAAACCTAACGTAGGCTCCTTCTGGCCACCTTGACGCAATCGCTATGGCTTCTTCTTCTGATAAACCTAGAAGAATGTAAAGTTGCACGAAGACATCATGTGAGAAGTAAGCCCACTTGTTTTCAAACTCCAGTGCAGCCTCAGGGTTGGTCATCAGTCCTATTATGTCAGAGAGCGTAAGAGGGATGGCATCAGGGATTTTAGCCTTCGATGCGTCAAGTATGTGGACGAGGTCTATCGCACTTGATTCAGTGTTGCCTGTCCATTCGTTGGCTCCTCCGCTGGGAAGGAGGTGTTCAACCGTTCCCGGGCGTGTAACGATGAAGTGTGGGTTGTTTATGGCTTCTTGAGGTCCGATGGGTTTTGCCATCGCTGGGGCTATTGTTAACGCCAGAAACAGCAGAACGGAGATTGCCGTTAACTTGCTTTTCGTTCTATCACCTCCTCTCTGGTTATTGGTATGTTTAGTGCAGCCCTACCTTGGCTGTGAACGAGGCAGTGCAAGGGATACTGCTTCAGTGTGGGCAAGTGTGTCTTTTGAATATAAATGACTTCTGAAAGAATCTTCTAGAACCCTGTTTCCTGCATGCTCAGTCATGTCTCGTCTTGAAGTTGCATTAATAATTTAAGGAGTGACTGCTGTAGATGTATGTGAGAGGGTTGTTCGTGAGAAGATCTGTGTTCGTCCTGTGTGTTCTTGGTTTCGCTTCTCTAATTGTGGGAAGTGCATTGGCTCTTCGACCCTTTCAAGAAATCATTTCTGGTTCAACAACTATCAGCACTTCTGGCACGATAAGGGACCCTAATGAGGTGCAGCCGCAAGAAACAAGCTCCGCCACAACGCTTGACATAATAGGTTACTTGGTGATTTTCTGCAGCATGGGATTTTTCGCTGTTGCATTTCTGCGTAATAGGAGATCGGCTTAGAACCTGTTTTGTTTGTTGACTTTATTCTCTCCAGACGTAGTTGTAGTCTTCGTGAGCCATCATGCTTCTACGTTATTCTGTTGCTTGATATTTTCATGACTTCGCTGGTATCTCTGTTCTTCGATGTGTATTGCGATCTTATGCGAGTATGTGCATGTTTGAGAGTTGTTCGATTAGTTCGATGGTTTTTTGGTCGATGCTTGTGGCTCGGGCTATGTCGGTTAAGGTGACTATTCCTACTAGTCGGTTTCCTTCTGTTATTGGGAGTTTTTTCACTTTGAGTTTGAACATCAGCCTTGTTGCTTCAAGCGTGTCCATGTCTGGTGTGCCCGTTATGACGTTTCGGGTCATTATTTCTGAAACCTTGGTTTGTTTGGGGTTTTTGCATTGTTCTAGGACTCTTTCGAGTAGGTCTCTTTCGGTTATGATTCCCGCGATTTGGCCGTTGTTGAGTATGATGAGGCAGCCGATTTTGTGTTTGTTTAGCAGCTGGACGGCTTCGTGGACTGATGCGTCTCTTTGAACTGTGACGACGTTTCTGATCATGAGTTTCTCGATGTTCAGTGTTGAACACCTGCTAGCAGAGTGAATGATCCGGTAAGAAAAAAAGTGTTATGGATTTCAACTATTGTTTCTGTGTGTAAGATGTGAAAAACAAATCGGGTGGCCTGATGTTGACTGGGATGCTGAAGATCACTTTTTGTGGCTTTGTTGTGTTTTTTGGCTGTGTTATGAGTCCCAATTCGTGCCTACATTGACGAATCTTACGTAGGCTCCTTCTGGCCATCTTGAGGCAATTGCTGTGGCTTGTTCTTCTGATAAGCCTAGGGCAAGGTAAAGCTGTACGAAGGTGTCGTGTGAGAAGTATGCCCATGTGTTTTCTGACTGCAGTGCAGCTTCTGGGTTGGTCATTAGTCCTATTATGTCAGGGAGTGTGAGTGGGGTGGCGTTGGGGATTTTGGCTTTTGATGCGTCAACTATGTGGACGATGTCTATTGCGTTTGATTCGGTGTTGCTTGTCCACTCGTTGGCTCCTCCGCTGGGAAGTAGATGTTCAACTGTTCCTGGGCGTGTGATGATGAAGTGTGGGTTGTTTTCGGCTTTTTGTGGTCCGATGGGTTTTGCCATCACTGAACCTATTGTCAAAACCAGAAACAGCAGGGCGAAGATTGCTGTCAACTTGCTTTTCATTCTATTCACCTCCTCTCTAATTCAAAGCGGTGTAAGGGGCTACAGCTTCAGTGATGGGCAAGTGTGTCTTTTGAATATAAACGGCTTCTGAAAGAGTCTTCTAGTACCGTGTTCCTTGCGTGCTCAGTCGTGTCTCGTCTTGAGGAATGCCTTCATTGTGTTTTTGTTGGTCTCTTCAGCGTTGAGCCTATGTAGAGTCCGATGAAAGTGAAAGCAAGCATGACAGCGGCGGCGGCGAAGGTTTCCATGCTTAGTGCTGCTAGTTGGATGTTGTACCATTCGTATGCGGTGGGTGTGGCGGTTGGGTTGGTTTTTAGGTATTCTGCTCTGTAGTAGGGTGCCCATTCGACGACGGCGTCATCGGAGAGGACCATGAACATGGCGATAAATGCGACTAAGACAGCTATTTTCAGTATTGTTTTTGTTCGGTTTTCTTCCCGGATCTGTTTGGCGAAGATGTAGCCTGTGATGATGGGGCCGAGGATGAAGACGACGAATCCGCTGAGTTCGAATGCGTTGTATTCGCCTAGGGCTGGAGTTAACAGTAGCATTAGTGGGTAGGAGATGAGGATGCATATCACGATTATTGATGCTGCTGCTATTACGATGTCTCCGAACTTCAGTTTCTAATCACCTCCTTTTTTGCGTTGAGAGTGGGAGCCCTGAATGCTTTGCTGGGTTTATTCGAGGGTGGTCCAGACGTTGCTGGTGTCTGTGGCTGGTTCTATGAGTAGCATCATTTCGTTGTTGAGTTTCATGAGTGCTTTGTCTTTCATTGTTCTGTTGTTTAGTTTTTCCATGTCTGCTAATGTGTTGAATTCCATTAGTGTGATGTGTGTTCCGTATGTTCCTCCGAACATTTGGGTGAAGGTTTTGGTCCATTTCATTTCTTTGAAGAGTTTTGGGTTGTCTTTCATGTATTTGAGCATTCGTTGCCATAGTTTGGTGAATTCTGCTTGTTTTTCCGGTTTGACCAACATCGTCTCCGCGATTACAATCGTCATGTTTCTTCTCTTCACCTCCTCTCATAAATGAAAATATGGATAACATGCATAGTCTTGTGTTTCCGTTCTTATGACTTGTGCAGTGGCTCTGTGTTCAGAGTTTTGCAGACTGTTTTTATGTGAGTTTTAGTATGCGTGTGGAAGAAGGCAGTGCTGAATGACTATTATCGTTGATGATGCGGGTAGTGGAGACTTGCTTTTTGGTGTGGTTATTGGTGCGTTCCGTGTTGAGACGCGGGAATTTCATTATGGAGTGACAGATGTGAAGTTTTTTCAGTCCGGTCGGTTCTATCGGAAAGAGTATTTGAAGCAGTCTTCGAGAATTGTGTTCGAACTGCTTGGTAGGCTTAGGCTCGGGTCGGAAGAGGAGATTCATGTCTGTAGAGGCTACATTTTCGATGATGCTGTTGATGATTTGAGGAGAACTTACGGTGACGACCGAGTTCGCAGGGTTAACGTGAGTGGGGAAGCTCAGCGTCTTACGGAAATGGCTTATCTTGACGAACTGAGGAATTTGGGTTATGAACCCGTCAAAGAACGAGAGGACAGAAGGGCGAAGAGCTTCTTTCATATGATGCGGTGGCTGAAGGAAAATCCGGACAGGCTGAGATACGCCAAGACTGGTTGGCCACGCCTGTTAAGATACCGACTGTTAAGATCTGATAGCAGAACAAAAGAATAATGCCTAGTGCAACTGTTGTGCAGAATTTGAAGTGCTCTTGAGCGTATGGGGCTTTTGATAAGGTTTCCGGATGCGGGGTCTCAAAGCGTCTGCAGCCATTGTGGAGCCAACATCTACGCTAACGACGTATTCAAAAAAATAAAAGACCTAATAGGCTAATCACAGGACCTTATAATACCTTTTCTCAGTCTTTCGTGGACAGTCAGCATATTCGCACGATTCCTTCACTCGCGAACTGGTCATAATGACTGTCAAAACTCACTATTTGGTTCACATTATTGTTTCTGAGAAATGTGACATTCAAAGTGTCTACAAAGTCCAGAAATCCCTTTCTTTCCTGATACAACCGCTTTGCTTGCCCAAACCAGTCTTCAGACATAAAAATGACGCCAATTTTGTAACCTTCGATAAAAGAGAATATCTTGCTGATTTTTTCACATGCTCTCTGCTCTTTTCCCAGTCCACTAGATTTTCTGTGGATCACGGCCGCTGTTTCTGTAATGACTGCAGAAGAAGTCTGAAGGGGTTTTCCAAAATTTCCTCCTATCATCTCGTTTGTTAGCTGAATTGCTCGATCATGGTGGTCGTCATCGACGTAAGCAAGCGCTATGAACAAGCCAGTATCCAAGAATACTCCAGACAAAGAGGTACCTCAGAGTTCAGACAAGTCTTTCTTTGACAAATCCTTGTCTCCCGATTTGTCTGCAACACTTAGAAGATCGTCAAGTGGGCTTCGAGGTTCGTACAGGACTCTGATTTCTCCTTGGATTTCCTCCCTGCGCCCACTCAATTCGATTTCTTTCACAGTTGCTCCTTCCGCAGTCTTTTCGACCAGATATAGTGCAACATCCGTCTTATGGAGCAATCCTAGCTTGACTCTAGACCATAGCTCTAAAATAAGACGATCGGAGTGCGTGCTCAACATAATCTGTTTCTTGTCGGTGATTGTCTCCAGGAACAAATCTACAAGAACACCAATCGCGCCAGGATGAAGGCTAATCTCTGGCTCTTCTATCATTATCACACTTTCAGGAGGCGAAGCGACACATTCGCCGATTACAGGTATTAGCTGGTTGACGCCAAAACCTGAGCTTACTACATTTGATCTTGCCCCAATCGTAGGATCCTCAAGCAGAATGGATGAGTATGGTCCTCTTGTTGTAGAAAATATGGTTCCTAATCCCATTTTGTCAATCCACTTCGCAATTCTGCTGAATTTACGCGGACTATTACTATATATGTGATGCAGCATACTGATCGCGTTTTGGCCGGTAGTGCCAAAGGATTCCACCTCCGCCAACTGTTGAGCCCAGTCCTTTATTGCCCTCATTGTTGAGAAATAATACAGAGTATTCAATCTGCTCTTGACGATTCTCAGCAACTCATTCGTGATATCGATCTTCTCTTGCAGGGGTACTTTCGTTGTAAGATCTACTTCGCGATCTGAGACATCAGCTAGAGACCATTGAAGAAGCCTAGTAACATTCTCGCCTGCTCTTGCAACAGTCGTCCCGTTGAGCGTTGCTTTTTCTTCCATCCTTCTTGGTTGGTCAAGCAGCACTCTCTCGAAAACGCAATGTATGTGTTCACCTTTATGTTTAACTTCCTGCCTAAATATTCCGCCTGCACCTATTTGGAAGGCCACAGCAATATCTCCATGCAGAATGATGGGTTCTCTTCCGTGTTTCAACATAACCATGAAACGTTCTTCTTCTGGAATTCTAAAAGATATTTCTATTCTCATCTGCCGCCTATTATCATGCCAGAAAACCGTATCCTCGAAAGAACCCAAATCCACCATTCTTCCCTTATATTGAATATCGCGGTCAACTGACTGAGCTAGCAAGGCTATTGATTGAAGGATCGAGCTCTTCCCGGAGTTGTTTTTTCCAATGAAGACGCTCAACTTCCTAAGATTTCCGATTTTCAGATCGTGTAATGCCTTGAAGTTTTCTACTGATAGTGTTGCTAACACTGTCGGTTACCCCTCAATTGGTTTGACTTGAGGGATATTTAAAGCCTAACGTGTTTAGCAAATCCTGAGCTTTGGTGCTGGCGTGTTTGTTAGGAATTGGCATCAAGGCGTAGAATTTATTTCGAAAAGACCTCGCAGAAACCTAACAACAATAGGCGGCACCAAAACATCTGAAAGGAGTTTAGCATGCGCCGCCATTAGGCTGATTTGCCCCCCAATGTTATTCCGTTGTCTAATGTTGCCTTGAGGTAATTTATTTGGGCTTGAGGTATTTGGTCCATGTTTCGCTTTCAAAGTCGAATTGCTTGAGCGTTATGGCGCTTTCTATAACGAATTCGACGCAAAACTCGACATCTTCAGTGGTTAGTGTTCCTTGATGTCTTTGAAGCCTTTGAATCTTGTAGTCCCCGCCTGGAATCCTGAGGATCGTCGGCGTAAGGACCTTGAATCTTACGTATTTGCGGTAGTCAAAACCAAAGCTGATGATTTTCATGGCCTCTTGAATGTTCGCAAGTGCCTCTGAAACTCTCTCAACATACATCCTCAGCTCACTGAATTGAGGACCTACCGCTTTGATGCCATTGGAATGGCTGAACGAGCCGCCGAAAAAGAATGGGGAGCGAGCATATTCGCTGAGTTTTCGAACTTCATAATCATCAGTGAGTTGAACAAACGCGACAGCCACTTTGTCTAACGCGTCTTCCAGACTGCCCGAGTTGAGAAGCTCTTGGGCTTTCCTCAGACTACCTCTTGAGTTTTCGCACTGAACCATGTCGATCAGAGATATCTTGGAGAGTTCAACATTGAACACGATAGGTGTGTTCTCCTCAAGAAAATTGGTCACGCTGACTCTGGCATATTCGATGGTGGACTTCGATGGTGGAGTCCCGTGGTGTTTGAATGCTATTCTTGCTTCGTTTAGTTTTGCCATCGCTATTCTTTGGGTCAGCTCACCTCTTCCTTTGTTCTTAAGGACTGGAGTGAGTTTATCCCAGTACGCGGGGAATTTAAGTTCCTTCAGAGGCTCTTGCACTGACAAATACTCAGAAGCGAGCTCCAAGAATAGCTCTACCGTGTCATGGAAAGTCAAAACCGATGCCCAACAGAAGGGGTCTGGTTTGCCTGACTGCTCGACTCCAAGTTTGTACAAGTATTTGATGAAAGCTAGTCTCTGTATGGCTTCATCGGCTTTCATAATTATTCTTCCTTGGTCTATTATCTGCTAATTGCTAAAGCAATTAAGGGTTTGTGGGTGAACCTATTCACTCAAGTGCGGGGAATCATAGCGAGAGTTCCGAACGGGTCGTCAACACATACCCTCGACACTCAGATTTTTAAGTAAGAATGAATAACAATGCACGTCATGGTAGCTGAAAAACAAAGGCAACAAATCAACACCTATTTCATTTACGGCGTAATTGCGCTTCTCAGCATGATCTTGACACTGAGCCTTTTCAAAACTCTGCCAATCCAACTGGAAACATCACATTTGATTATTATTTTGGTAATTGCTGTGCTGTTGCTTTTTCGATATTTTGATGCTGTAGAGATTCCAGGTTTGTTGAAGTTTAGGAAGGAAATCGAGGAGATCAAGACTGAAACTAAGGAAATCAGGCAAGGGCAAATGACACTAATGCAGGCCTTGTCTATCTCACAAAGTGCGACCGCAGCAAGTCATGTGTACATACATCCGATAATTCAAGGAGCTACAACTGAAGCAGCTCAAGAGGCAACCACTCTTCTTGAAGAGCCCCCTTCGGTAGGGAATGCAGCTCTGAACACATCCTTAGAGGCCATCAGGAATGAGACAGATCAGATTCAACTCCATGTCCAAAGGGGCGAATTCTATGCGGCTTTTGTGCTCATGCGAAAGAGAATTGACAGTCTGCTTAGAGACATCTTAGGAGCTGGTCCAGGTGATATACGAAGTTTTCATGAGCTCATCCGAGATGCAAGAAAGATCGAACTTATCAGCCCCTCCCTATTGGAAAGTCTGTCTTCAGTCAGACGATTCGCGAATATAGTTATACATATGCCCACGACAGAAGAGAGACACTTGTCCATGGATGATGTGGAAAAGATAGTCAATCTTGGAATAAGAACGATGGGTGAGCTCGAAGCTATAAAAGCTAGGATATCTGCTAGACGTTCAAGCAGATAGCAATAGAGAAGCCCAGAATATATTGAGCGTGAAGCTCAAAAGCACTGGGCGACTAGTCAAGTGATTAACACCGACCAAGACCGAATCATTGTTTCCTTATCATACTATTAGTTTCAGGTCTAGTTTTTTTTCTATAGCTGGATAAGCGAAGAGCTACCAGTCCTAGGAAACTGTAAAGGGAGTCGAGCAGGAATTTCGCCTCATCGTCCGACATTTCCTCTTCTGGGGGGTGACTGCCTCCAGCGCTAAGCGCTCCGTTGAACTCCTTCATTTGCTTAATGATTGTTCCTCTAAGAAATCCTATCTCATGTAATCTATTGCAATTGTTGGAGAAACCATGCTCAGCTCCATCAACAGTCAAGCATACACTCTTGACGGCTTCCTGCAATGCATTACGTGAAATAGCGCAGAACTCAACGTACTTCTGTTGATTAAAATGTTCTTCGGCTGATTGAACATATCCGACAACTCTGTTCATGCCATGCCTTCTGAGCGCCCCTTCCAAGACCATCCTGTCGAACACTATTCTATGAGGATACATCATTACATGATTGAATCTTACCAAGAGATGGGTTAACGCTGGTCTAAGAGCACCTAATGTAATTCGCGCAGTGTAATAGCAACTATCTGTTGCAACTGCCCCACTGACCTCTATATTCTCATAGGCTCTAGTTAGAAGATTTATCACGTTTTTTATGCCGAAAGGCATGCTACTAATCAAAGGAACACTAACAGATCCAAAGTGGGTTGAATATTCAGGTGCTTTGAATTCAACCATTCTATAATTGTCAGATTGCTCTCCAACGACTTTCTTATTTATCAACTCTTTCAATTCTTCGTAAATCTCGGGCACGGTCAGTTTGAGTGCTTCGACTACACTGTCTACTTGATTATACAATCCAACGCAAGATTCGAGCAAATCATTCAGATATTCCGAAGTAAGTGTACTTCCATGGAGTGCAACTCTAGTATAGTCTCCTCTGTTCTGAAACAACTTTGGTTCGGTGATTTGTTTCTGAATCTTGTTATACAGGTTCCATATTTGCTCAGATGACGACATACGAACCGTTCCTCGAGGCACTGCCTATGCCGAAACTAGCATCTAAGGAAATATAAAGCATCTTTGTTAAGAGGATTATATCCCATAATTATGTATCAATGAATTGGCATTGCTTATCGAAAGCGAATAGTCTTTTCTCCAGATTGGTAAATTGGTAAATTTCGCTCTTCTTTAAATGCTCTGTTGCTCGCTGGTTTCTTCTTGATGATTGTGATATGAATTGGCAGATTCAGAATCAAATTAAGAGCTTGAACTTGGGCGATCTTGTTCGCGTTGACTGGTACGATGCAAGTGTCGGCAAGAGTTCCTTCTCTAAAGGGTCTATTGACATTCCATCTCGAAGCTGGGGCATCTACCTAGGGGTCCTAGGCGAGAAAAACAGGCACATAATCCTAGCGCAGAACAGCTTCAAGTACACTGACGGCTTGTACGACATCGACTACACCGCAGTTCCACTAACTTGGCCCATCACCGTACGCGTATTGACACCATGCGAAGTCACACTTCAAGAAGCAGAAACATTGCTCAACAGCTTCCTAACCGGACACAGAAGAACACTAAAAAGGAGAACATGCAACCATGCGAGACTTCATTAAACACGCACTAACCAAAACAATACAAATACGCACCGCACACGGCGACACACAACAACTGGGCATTCCACCAGACAAGAAACTCTTGTACGGCATGTACTTCGCCCTCGCCGCCCTAATCATGTATACTGTTGGATTCGGAAAGCGCAGACGTTGTTCAAATGTTGTTGTATCAAAACCCAAGGATTCCAACAACATTTAAGCTCCTTGAAACTTGGCGGCAATCAACCACAGAGTGTTCAATTGTCGTCGTCCTTTGAATTCCTGCGCAGACTACATTTGAACTTAACTACCGCAGCACATATTCCTGCTCAGAAGGATCATCGTGCGCTAGCATGGAAAACTTTAGCTTCTGAGCTGACAGTTATTGATACCGTTCTAAAATGGTGAAACCCATGAGGCTTTCAAGGCGAGAACTCGCCAGCATGATTGA
>Ga0315296_10004482_pt1 | contig 11379 bp, 14 predicted proteins | sample YL17G14_18_MG_FD_203921 | JGI IMG/M metagenome (GOLD analysis project Ga0315296, IMG submission 203921) | Sediment microbial communities from Yellowstone Lake, YNP, Wyoming, USA - YL17G14_18 | ecosystem: Environmental > Aquatic > Freshwater > Lake > Sediment | place: USA: Wyoming | collected...
CGTGTTATGTCTGCTTCCTGTGTTTTGGTGCTCATTTGGCCGTTTTCACCTTTTCTCTTTAGTCTGGTTTCTTGTGTCTTAAGTAGCATTTCCCGCTTAAAAGATTTAACTGATATTACGGAATGCGGAGTATTGTGGAAAGCATAGTTTGACTGTGGCTGAAGGGGTTAGTATGAGTGCTGAAAAAAAATTTCGTGGTGAAAGTTGGGTTTTTCTGTTTGTGTTTTGAGGGCTGTTTTGCGTTGGCTTGGTGTTTGTGATTCGGTTTGGCCTTTTTTTAGCGTGGCTTTCTATGTTGTTTTGCGTGGTGTTTGATGTTGGTTAGCGTGACGTTTGCGATGCTGTTGATTGTGCCAGTTCAGGGCAGCGTTTGCAAAATTTCTTGCTTTTGGGTTGAGGCGTTGTTTCTGGGTTGTGGTTCAAGATGATGAGAAAAGAAAAGAGAGGGAGGGATTGTGTTCTTGGTGTTTTGGGGTTTCTAGTCGCTGACCATGGCTTTCATTGTGGGTTTGAGGTTTAGGCTGTGGCTCAGGTGTATTTTAGCCGTTTCTGGTTCAAGGTCGATGGTTATTGTGATGGCTGCGCCGCTTTGCATGATGAGGTGGGGTTTCAGTAGGACTTTGATGTAGCTGCTGGGCACTTTGCTGATTTCGAATGTGGTTCCGTCGGGTCGTGTTGCGTTGGCTGTGAGCACGTGCATTTTTATCATGGTGTAGTTTCCTGCTGGGATCTCTGTTCGTGAAAGTGTTAGCGACACGTCTTTCAGGGCTAGGAGGTCGAAGTAGATGGGTTCTCCGTCGATTAGTTCTAGGTTGATCCATGCTTCGTCTGTGTCGTTTGCTTTGTGTATTGATAGTTTGTCTATGGTGATGTTGAGATGTTCGAGTTCTGTGGGCGCGTCCATGACTTTGATGGTTAGTGTGCCTCTGTTTGCGAGTAGGCTTGGTAGTCTTAGTGATGGGATTTTGAAGCCTGCGACTGCTATGCTGCCTATTATTAGTGTGGCGAGGAGTATGCCTATGGCTGCGAAGAATCCTATGTTGTGGATGCTGTCGGACATTTTGTTGTGTTCACGCTCCAAATCGTTCCAGAGCAGTTTAGGCAGCGCCGAATATAATGCAACGTTTTTGAACACCATGGTACAACAAGTTGAACAGTGACATACGCTATGTTGATGGAGTTGCTGGAAAAAGGATTTCAAGAGAAGAAGGAGACGATCGCTTAAGCCCTTCTTCTACCTTGTAGTGGGGGCATGTATGGCTGAAGCTGTGTGGACATCGTCATACGAGTGTTCCAAAATGACGACGCCGATTCAGAATGTTGAGGCTGAAAGCTGTGCGGGTGTTGATGCCCAACCGCTCTTAGCGTCAACAACAAGTGATATGTATGGAAAGGGCACGGGTAGATGTGGCTGAGTCAAAGTTGTTGTTAGCCTTTCTAGTATACTGTATCACAACAACTTCTTGGATGTGGGCTGCAATGCCTGGAAGCGGGCTTATTTTTCAGAAGTAGTAGTCCGCCCCGCGTGTACGTTGACTACTACTTCTATGTTGGCTGCAATGGTTTGAGGAGGCGGGGTTTCTGTTTCATGAGTCGTTAACTTTCGCTTAGAAACCGTAATAATAACTTCTTAGGATGTTGAGGCGGGTCTCGATCCAAGCTTCACTAGGACCGTATGTGTCAGTTTCTCCATATAAAAAGGGGGAAGGGGCGTTGGATAGGTCATGTGCTTAGGATTTGTCTATCACTGTCCTCGTCAAGATCACTATTTGTGTTACTTTTGCCTCTTCGATGTCGACCCACGCTGTTGCGCGGCTTGTTGTATCCTTTTGCAGCATTACGATTGCGCTTGTTGCCTTTGTCACAAGGGTGCCGTCTGCTTCAACTACTGTCTTGATGATCGGGCGCACCTGCGTGATGTTGTAGCCGTCGGTGAGCAACGCTTGCACGTCTGAGTCGGCTTTTGCTATGTTGATCACGTTTTCTTTGAATTCGTCGCTGACTTCAATGAATCCGAATCCTCCGCCTCCACGCATACGTCCGTGTGGTCCGCCGCATGCTTCCGGCATCATCGTTCCTTCGTTGACCCACTCTGGAACGTTGGTGTTGCTTTTGTCTCCGTTGTCAGCCGAGTATGCGGCTAGTATGATGCCGCTCATAATTGCTGCCGCGGCGACTACGGTCAGCAAGACTAGGGCTTTTCTTCTGTCTATGTTCATTACCTCCTTTTATCATCGTAGGCGTTTATTTCACGCCTTGTGCACGTCTGGGCGAAAAAAGCTACTAAAGGGTTTTTCAGAATTGAACCCAATTCTATCCCTAATCCGCGATCTTGATCCATATATATAGGGGGTAAGCGGTTTATTGCGAGAAAATGTTTGGAGATGTTAATAATAAGGCGTGGTTTGTTGACGACGAGTTTGATGAGTGTGGTGAGCCTAATTACGTTGAGCTTGTTGGAAGTCATGGGTTAGTCGTCGATGCGAGGTAGCGGTAGCTATGAAGATTTGTGAGCATGTGTCTGCTTCTGAGGAGATTCCTGAGCGTGTTGGTTACTGTCCTTTGTTGGTTAAGTTTGTTTGTTGTAATGGGCAGTGTCGCAGTTGTTCTGCAGAGTATATGAGGTTTCGGTGCTCTGTGGCTGGCGCGTGTTGAGAGACGGAGCGTTCTAAGAGAGCGCGCGCTTCACCAGTCCCTTAAGGATATTCTTATTTCTGTGGTTTCAATATAGGCGGTAATATGCCTAGGCGAAAAAAAGTCAGCTTCTTAGCAAAAAAGAAGATTGAAAAGAGAGTTTCTTTCGTAGCTAGAAGAAAAAAGGTTTCTTTTATTGCTAAAGTGCCTACTAAAAAAAGAAGTAGGGTCGAATTTTATGCAACGAAGAAGAGGAGAAGACAATGACGAACATCTACATTGATTCCAATGTTATAGTGGCATCTGAAATCGAGGAAGAGGAGCATAATCACGAATCTAGAGAATTTATGCAATGTGTTTTGAGAAACAAGAAAACTGATATCATCTTTTACACGTCAGTCTTCACCTTTTTAGAGTTAGCTTCAGCGATGACTAGACGCACAAACGATAGAGACAAAACCTATTCTCTACTTTATCGAATAAAAAACTCTTGGAAATACTCTATAAATCCTCTACCACCGATGGCGCCAAGAAAAATGACTTCTTTCACACGGCTAGTAGATACTCTAATTGAAACCTCTATTAGATTCAGTACTTCCTCCGCTGATTCGATACACGCTCAAACAATTGCTGAGAATAAGATTGATTATCTAATAATTTGGAATAAAAAACATTTCTTGGATATGATGAAACAAATTCAAAATCTTAAAGTGTTGACTCCATCAGAGATGATGGTGGAGTTGAAAAAAATAATTGTCTAGAGATAGCACGCGATAGATGGTTTCTTGTACGTAAGTGTTGTTTCTCAACTTATTAGCGCGTGCCTTTTCTTGTAAACTAATTATAGTAGGAATAGCCAATTCCTGCTCTGGGCGGCATAATGAAAATATTCATAAGCTATTCATCAAAAGATGGCAAAGACTTCGCTGGGAAACTGCATGAAATCATGCACAAGCATGGTCACGACCCATTCCTTGTTGATCATGACACCCTCAAAGGAGAGAAACTCTGGAGTACTATCTCAACAGAGTGTTTGAACCGTGATCGCTCGATTTTCGTCTTGACCCCTTCATCTCTTGAATCAAAGGGTCAACAGCAAGAATATGATCTGATTACGAGCTTCTACATCAAGCGATTAGCTCTTATCCACAGTAAGTGCAATTCGGACACTATCTTTGCAAAGTATCCATTTCTGAAGCCTTATCTGGCTGCACCTTTCGACGATTCAACCTTTGAAAGTGATTTTGCACAATTGGCAGTCGATCTAGTTAAGCTTCAAGATCAAGAAGGGGCAGTCACAACAAGAAGCTCTCAAGATGAAGGATACCCCAAACTTTCGCAAGAAGGCTTAGACGAATCTGAGATCAAGAACTGCATCCGCAACCTGAATGAGTCCTTTCAAATGGAGACCGTAATACCTGAAATATGCAGAACCCGAGCTCATGATGAGAAGTCCAGTCTGAGTTTCGCGACGATTGGTGTGGCTCATCGGTTACCAGTTGAGTGGTTCAAGACTGACAGAGGACCCATTCTAAACGACTTTCTATTCCGTGATTTCGGTAGGTCCATTGCATTAGGAGAGCGCGCTTATCTTCATGAGAACGTCATTAAGAACGGAAAAATTCATCGTGGCAAGTTTTCACCTGAGGGGATACTTGAAGCCGTTGCATGCATTCAGGATGGCGGATTTCATGCTGATATCATCTTCCCTCAACAAGATTGCTGGATGGCAATGCACCATTGGCATGATGGAGCACATTTAGAGTACAGTAGTGCGCTCGCGCCTTCAAGACCACATCTTAACGCTTCTCTGGTTCTTGATAAAACTAGGCTCGGGATGCTCTCGCCTCTCGGCAACGTTCCAGACAAAACTATAATCTTCAGTTCGAGGGCGATTACTTGGCATGCGAAAATGGATCCAGAGCAAGGAGCCATTCTTGTTGTCTTGGGAAGGGATCGTCTCTATCCAATGAGATACGCAGAGTTGATAGCTCAAACAAGAGTAAACATTGAAATGCACCCTGAAGGATTCTTCATCCTAGAGACATAGTCAGCGCCCGCTATCCAGAACAAAAAAAACTTAACAACCACACTCATACATATGACACCAACTAGGGGCTAAGGATGAAGTTTGGCTTCAAGCCCAAATGGGCGTTGAAAAAACTACGTAGCCAGAAACCAGTTATAGTCTTTCTCGCATTCGCACTAATCATTCTTTTGGACGTTTTCGTAGGTATTTATGTGATTGCCAATCTTGCTGACTGGAAAATTCCTCACCTGAATCCACCAGATGAAACATTTACGATTACAATGCCTTTTTGGCACCCAGATATACCTGTTGGAGGTGACATTTACTTAGATAGGGAAATCTATGGAGCCATCTTCTTGACTTATAGTGGTGTGTTGGTGGAGGGACACCAAATACAAATGAGAGCTGAAGCAACCGCTGATGGAGAGTTCGCCCAAAACATAACAGAAATGGTGATTACGTTTCAGGGTGCTAATATTGTTCCTATGAAAGGGGCAGCTCCAACACTCTTGGAAGAATATTTTCAAGGTGCTGTTCTTCTTCGAACCAATGGTCCTCCAAAGAACCTTGGCATCTACATGGATACTACATTTGAGGGCGAAAGAACATTGACTTGGTTAACGGAAGGCTACTACTACCCTACATTGGCAATTCGTTATGATGATAAAAGTGCTGTCGAAGAGCCTCTAGAAGAATACACTATACATGTGAACTCATCTTACGTACTTCGACAAGAAGAATACAGCAGAGTGAACACGGCTCTAAGCATTGCTTTGTTTGGATTTTCACTGATTGGAAGCATAGAAATTATCAACAAAATACGGAAATGGGGAGCGCGCTGGCTTCGAGACTAACATGCGCGGGCGTCTTGTTGCGAAGGTGGGGTAATCGGCTTTACACGAAAACGGTGGGCGCGCGTTTGTCTTGTACCGTGAAGTGTATGTTAGTGCGAAGGCTTGACAGCGCGCGCTAAAGCGCCAAGCTATTTTCTTCCTATCCCCATACGCACTTGAAATCCTCTTTGAAGTGCTGGAAAGTCTTTTCTTGGATGGGGTAAGGCATTATCCTAATCTTCCCAGAGGTCTTCTCGAAGGTCCATATTCTGAACTTGGTTGTGTCTGCTCTGATGTGTTCTGCTCCGCGTCTTACACGCTGGGGTGCACGTCCGCAATCGTTGTAGAATGGAGAAAGGATGTTGAATGAGTGCGTCGAGAAAATCACTTGTTTGCCTTGGTTGCTAACAGCATCATTTATCATATCAACAATAATCTCTTGGCTCTGCGGATGGAGAAATGCTTCTGGCTCTTCGATTATTAGCGTTGAGCCTTTCGGAGAGAAGACTATCGCAGAAATTATTGCCGCAGCACTCTGAAAGCCTGACCCTTGCAGGCTTACGTTTACATCGATCTCCCCAAACATCGTTTCTAGTGAAACTTGACTGCCTCTGATCGGGGTTTTCAGTTCCGACATGTCAGGGTCGATTTTACTTAGCCATTTCTCTGCCAAGCTCCACCTTTTGTCTCGGTCGGTCCATCTTTCAAGCAGGTAGTTGATGACGTTTGAGCCGCTGGGTGACAGTGGTTGAAACGGTCCTTCAGCATGCTTCACTGCTGCCGTGTAGGGCACAGGGGAACGATTCGGACGTAGACACCATATTTTCTTGAGAAGGTTAGCATGTTCAGGTTCAACAGCGGGGATGATATTCTTGAACATCGACACTCTGGGTCCCTGTTTGTTACACGTGAAGCCGAAGAGGTAGCTTTTATTGTTCTCTTCCAATGTGAACGATACTTTTATCATCTTGTCTAGGTTGTGGTCGTTTACTGCTGCTTCAAAATCATGAAGACTGAAGAATTCGTTATCCCACTGAGTGCCATGCTGAATCAAGTTAAGTCTTGCAAGATTCAGGGCGGACAGAAGCATGCTCTTTCCTGAGTTATTCGGTCCAGCGAGTAGCGTTTCTTCACTGAAATCCACCGTGTACGGTCCATCATCGAAGCAACCCAGATTGCTTACCGAGATTGTCTTGAGCATATTTCAATGTTCTTGGACCGATCACTAATCAATCTATCGGTCACTAGCGCGCGCGTCGGCGGTTGGCTCGTCGGTATTAGTGAGGATGTTTGGGGCTTTCTAGTTCTGGTTGGCGCATGGATTCGACGTATGGAACGCTGAATACGTTGCGAGGGCGGAGACGACGGCGCAGAGCTTTAGTTGTCTGCTCGAAGGCTACGCTGGTTTTGCTGTTCGCCGAACAAGGACCGCAAGCCACAGACTAACTATGACAATCAGTGTTAGAATTATGCTCGAAACATCTGCATTCTCGGCTGAGAAGAACATATGAAAGTAAATTGTATCCAGAGTGAGATAAGCCAGCAAGGCTATGGCAATCGACCCAATCAATACATTGGCTAGGCGTTGATTGCGTTTTTTCATTAGGACCCTATCCACATACAACCATCACTTCATCACTGTAATAAGAAAGGAGAAGAGGGTTATTCGCGTTTTTTGAAGAATTTTAGTCCATCCATTTCTGTTACGTATTCAAACCCATCGATTAGGTCTGTTTTCCGCCACAATGAGGGCATACATCTAGGGTTTCGTCATATCGTTTACCGCAGTAGGGACATTTGATTTTGACGATGACTCTTGTCTGTTTGACTATCTCTTTCTCTTTGACTATTTCCTTCTCTCTGACAACTGGCGGTGGAATATCGATTTTCTTGACTGGTTTGTCCTGAATCAAGTCATACCAAAAGGCTGGTTCGTGCTGAATCTGATAATACTCTCTTCCTTCACCTTGCGTGTCTAGCTCTATGAGTTTTGCCCATTTTAGTCCTTGAAGAAAATTGAGATGCCACCTAGCGTGACAGTTTGAACAAAAGATATAGTCCCTTGCGAACCAATCATGGTTAAACTGTGTTTCAATAGTCTTCTTCTGACAGAGAGGACAAGCAGGAAAGAATTGAGATACTTCCTTCCTATACTCTGGGAAATCGCTCATTATTATCAGAATGGGATAGTGGGTTTTGGTTAAATAGCTTTGGGAGTTGACAAAAATCTGCTGTTTAACAGAAAAAAGAGGGAATAGGGGTTGAGTTACTTTCTTTTTCTGAATAGTTACTGAATCTTGTTGGGTTTGAGTGTAGCTGGAGGAGGATTCGGAAATAGGAGAGAGAAAGGATCAAGAGACCCTAAAAGAAGGGCTCTCCTCCTCCAACTTTCACGAAAATTACCGAAGGGCATGAGAGGTTACTAAAGGTTTTTCAAAATTCACCCCAATTCCAGCCGCAATCTTCGATTGGTCGAGGAAGACAGATTTATTACCGCATTACAGATAGGTCTAGCCAAGCTGGAACTCTGTAGATGTCTGCTGGTGCGCGTCCATTAAAGTACTTGCTTGGATGGCTTATTGCAGGCACCAGAGGCGGTTTGACGCGTGCTAAGATTATTGGAATCTTGAAGGAGACTCCTCAGAATGCGAATCAACTGGCGGGTTTGCTGAAAATGGATTACAGGACGATTAGGCATCATCTTGATGTGTTGCAGAAAAACCGGATCATAACTTCGGCAGGAGAGGGATATGGTGTGACGTATTTCTTGTCTCCAGCAATGGAGGAAAATTACGCTTTGTTTGAGGAGATTGTGGATAAAATATGGAAAAAGGAAAAAAGGGAGGAAGATAAGTGAACCATCGTATGACTAGCAACGCGAAGATTGGGCTAGTGCTGCTGGTTTTGGCAGCTGTAGCTGTAGTATCAGGGTTCTGGGCTACTTCGTATGAGCAGAGAGCTCCTCCGTTTGAGCCCCGACCTTGGCCGCCGTTTCCGACCGAGAGAATGCTGGAAGACCTAGAGCTGTTTTACACGATCAAGACGATTGTTTCGTCGGTTAATGTGACCCTTCTGGTTTTCCTGTTGGTCACGTACATTGGCATATATCGGAAGACGCAATCGGAGTTTACAGTCGGGCTGATCTTATTCTCTATGGTTTTGCTTCTCTACGCCATGGCGTCTAATCCCATTGTGCAGGTTGCCTTCGGCTATCGAGCGTTCGGTCTTGGACCTTTCGCGATGTTACCCGACATATTCTCGCTGATTGCATTAGCAGTGTTGCTCTATCTCACGTTCAAATAGCAGCAACCCTAGACAGCGCCACAGGGTTTTGACATGAAATTACAGAAGGTTTCAGATGGAGTGGTTGTTGCAGTGCTTGTGAAGCCAAATTCCAAGGTGTTTCAGCTGAAGGTTGAGGGAGATGAACTAATTGTGTCTTGCAGGGAAAGCCCGGTTAAAGGAAGAGTCAACAAGGAATTGATTAAGGAACTCTCGAGGATTTTCAAGAAGAGAGTAGATATCGCAGCTGGTTTCACTTCAAAGCAGAAGAAAGTCTTGATCACAGATATTAGCATAGACGAGGCCAACGCAGTTCTGTCTAAGCATGCAGGAAAATAGCGCGCGTTGAGAAGGAGAGTGACAGAGTCTCTGTCACACACACTTACGTTGGTTGGATAGAAATCCTATTCTTCTTCCTTGCCCGAATGAATCTCTCTGTCAATGTATGACATTGTTTTTGTTGCATTTCAACATCATGCGCGTAAGTCATATATGACTTCCCAACCACAAGAGACTTTGGTGTGAAGTGTGTTGAGCAGCAGCAAGCGAGTCATAGTGCTCTTGATCACATCCTTTTTCCTTGTTTCTTTGGAACACGCAAATGGCTCGTTTACGATCTCCCATACGTACGAACGCACCGTCTATACGAAGGTCTACATTCCTCATTTACAACCTGGAACCACCGACGAAATGTCGCCAATTTTCCGATACTGTGTCGGAGTGTCGATTCAAACTGAACCCGACGGCAGCTGGAATGAAACATCCCGTTACGAAGGAGTTTTCAGCGTGCGACTGGAGTGGTACAACAACACACTATTTCCTTATGGATTCGGTGTTGAATTCAATAGATCTGCTCTGTCCATTGCCGACCCGAGGCTTGCTAATTCTATCCATCTGAGTGAGACCATTGTTGAGCCGCAAGGCGGCAATATCTGGTTCAGTCAGCCTTATGAACAAAGCTTTTTCGTGATTAGGTTTGACACTGGAAGAGCTGACTCTTTTTCACCTTTTGCCATTGATGGAGGAGGTGTTCGACTGCACCCACAAGTGACTTTCGTCATATGGAATGGCACCGATCCAGATACTCTTAGTCCAACCAATTTTCAAGGATGGTTCCACGCTGACGACTTCACTTATATCAAAGTCAAACCGGCGGCAACAGAAAACCTGTCTGAACAAGCTTTTCAGAACTACGCCAACGTCCTTCAACTTCTTCTCATACTGTCAAACATAGGAATCATCATCATCATAGTACTAATGATCGTCTTGATCTACATGCAAAGGAAGAAATCGCAGGAGCCTGCACGCCCGAACAAGCTTGCTCTCATCCCAAGCGCATTAAGAATTAACTTGTGTAAATGACTATGTAGAAAGACAAGAACGGAAAAAAATCCATTAAGAAGGACAGAAAATAGACAACGCGCGCTATATAATGCAGTTTCCATTATAGTATCATAACGTGAGGAAAAGTGATCGTGAAGAAAGACGAACCCCTTCAAAAACTCCATAAAATGTGGAGCGTGGAGGATCCTTGGACAAAGCGCAAGAGCCAACTGATCCTAACAAATGAAAGACTAATCTTCTCAAAGAAAGGCAAAGCAGAAGGCTCCAAGCTAGGTTTATACATTCCTCTAGATCTCATTGCCAAGGCTTACTCAGAAACAACAGATACCGGAGACGTCATTCTCAGGCTCACACTAACCAATGGTGAGGAAAAGACCATACCATTTGCGTATTCCCCGTCAATGGTCCTGCTTGGACACGATCTTCTATGCCACGAACTACGAACGGAAGCAGATAGATGGGTCAACGCCATAAACACTAGGCTGCGGAAAACAATTCAATAGCATTCGAACGCACGCCATCAAAAAGTCTACACGCACACAAGCCCCACGAGTCCGAGGCAGAGAAACGGCAACATGATTGCCAAAAATGCAAGCACAGGACAGTAGCGCGCGCTAACGTTTACATCCTTTTTAAGTGCGTCTTCCTCTCTAAACTAGCCCAAATAACCAGTTAGGAGAATGTATTAATGAAGATGAATCCCGTTCTTGTTGAAATGAGCGACGTTGAAAAGCAGTTCTATGAATGGTACAAAGAAACTTCGCCCTCATCAGCCTACACGGAAGGCGCTAATGAATGCGCAGGCAGATTCTTCATTCCATCAAAACAGAACTTGAGGAATGCTGAAGAAAAACTTAAGACAATAATCAAGCAAGCCCAAAACAAAGAGCAGCGAAAACTCTTCAAGAGCTATTTGATAGGGCTGCAGTTCAACGAACCCTACATGGTTCCTTCAGGGGCAACTAACGCCTTCTTCGCACACTTGGTCAAAGAAGGAATCGTGCTTGAGCACCTCCTGTCCTTGGCGAAACAAGTTGAGGAAGCGCTTGATGCTTTCACTGAACTGCTTGCCAAAAAAGAATGGACCATAGAGATTAAAGTGTTAACTTGCCAACTTTCCGACCAACTCTTAGGCATACTTGACACGATTGTCGCAGAAACCAAAGACGAGAACCTCAAGAAAACCCTAGCCAATCTTAAACACAGGGCATCAAATTACAGGAAACTCTACGAGGTTGAAGGCATCAAACAAGGCGA
>Ga0315296_10004483_pt1 | contig 11377 bp, 17 predicted proteins | sample YL17G14_18_MG_FD_203921 | JGI IMG/M metagenome (GOLD analysis project Ga0315296, IMG submission 203921) | Sediment microbial communities from Yellowstone Lake, YNP, Wyoming, USA - YL17G14_18 | ecosystem: Environmental > Aquatic > Freshwater > Lake > Sediment | place: USA: Wyoming | collected...
CTGGCACGACGACGGGCGGAGCAGCCGTTCCGGCGGGGCAGGGCAATGCGGGCGGCGGAAACGGCGGCTTCGGCGGCAACAAGTATCCCAGCGGCGGCGGCGGCGGCGCGGGAGCGGTCGGCGGCGACGCCACCTCCACTGCGATAGCCGGTATCGGCGGCGCGGGCCTCGACAATGACATCGTCCTCGCGGGGACGAACGTCGGCTACGCGGGCGGCGGCGGCGGCGGCACATGGGGCGACGGTACTCCCGGCACCGCGACCCACGGCGGCGGCGCCGGCAACAACAATACCGGCAACGGCACGGACGGCACGGCCAACACCGGCGGCGGCGGCGGCGGAGCGGGCAACGCGAAGACGGGCGGCGCGGGCAGCTCGGGCATCGTCGTCGTGCGGTATCTCACGCCGAATATTCCGGCCACGGTCTGGACTCCGACTTCCCCCCGCCCCTCCCTCCGCATCGGCAGCGCCGCCCTCGGCTGGCAGGAGTTCCCGATCACGGCGCTCGGCATCCGCACGAAGGCCATGCCGGGCGGCGACGGCAGTCTCGAGTTCACCATCCCGGGCGACTTCGCACTCAAGCACCGCAACGTGCTCGTGCCCGAGGCGCGCGTCATCCTCACGGTCGAGGGCGAGCTCGACTTCGGCGGCTACCTGACGTGCAACCCGCTGCGGCACCGGCTCGGCCCGCAGGACACGGTGTCGCTCGTGGCGACGGGGCCGTGGGGGATGGGGGGGCGGAAGAATCGGTATGCCTACATGGGACTCGACCCGGACCTCGACCGCTGGGTGCAGTACCGCAACCCATCGTGGCTGACCGGACGCTACACCGTGCACAAGGAAGGCTATCTTGAGTTGCGGGCCGAATCTGACCGGACGTATCCGTTCGACAGTGGGGCCATGCTCTACTACTGGCTCCACGACGGCCTTACGACAGACAACCTCTACGGCATCGCTTTCGAATACAAGTGCAAGCTGTTGGCCGGCTGGGCGATCCTACTCCGTGGGTATGTCGATCTGCCGTGGGTGCCGGCCGCCGATTACAACACTTGGTGGCTCGAAGAAGGTCCGGAGGACATTGCGGCATGGACGCCCGTCCAAGCCGATTACGTCACTGCACCTTGCGCCCTCTTGGCCTTCTTTATTAGCGGACCCGGCGGCGTACCGGCCTCCGACGTCTGGTTCCGCATGCGTTGCGGCGCTGGCGGCGGCGTGCAGGGACGCTTCGACGGCGTCGACGGCGGCGACATCGCCCTGACCATCGCCGACATCCTCGCCGACTGCGTCGCCGACCTCGGCGTCACCACGACGCGCATCACCGGATTGGCCACGACGCTCACCGAGTTCGTCGCCCGCTACCCGACCAGCATCGCTGCCGTCATCGCGCAAGCGACGCTGCTGGAGGCCGCGCCGGTGGAGGCCTACTTCGACCTCGCGCCGGACATGAGCGAGCGTTTCACCGCCAACACCCAGCCCACCGCCGTCGACGCCGCCCGCAACCGTCTCTGGTCCGTCGGCGGACGGGCAGGTGAGGACCTTTCGGGCCTGCGGCGTGACTGGGAGGCGACGCCGGAGCAGGTCGAGGTGCTGTACGGCATCAAAGACCACGCCACGCTGCCGGACGGCATGGTGCAGGCGGCGCGCTACCCGGCCTCCGTCACCGCCACCTTCCCGCTCGTCGAGACCGTCGACCTGACGGGCGAGCCGCCGATGACGGCGACGTTGGCGGCGCAGTACGCGCAGACCATCTATGCGGCGCGGCAGGCCAGTCTCTACGCGGGCGACGTGCGGTTGCCGCAGACGGCGCTGACGAGCTCCGGGCAAGAGGTGCCGACGGTGCTCCTGCGCCCCGGCGACCGGCTCGGCGTGCCGTCGCTGCTCGACGTCGACAGCGCCGGACTCTACGTGCAGAACGTCGCCTATGACTTCCGCTATGGCATCTGCACCGCCACCGTCGGCGAGCCCTGGGACCCGCTCGGCTTCCGGCCACGCACGGCGGCGGCGGCGGTCGGTGCGGGCGCCGGCGGAGGCGGATTCAAGGGCGGTCAGACGCGCAAGGGCGGCGGCTACCTGCGGCGCTCAGGCGTCGTGTGACGGATAGGAGGCGACGACGATGGCAGACCATGACGAAGGCACCATCCCGGGCTTCACGCCGGAACAGACCTGGGTCATCAACACGCTGCAGGAGAGGGTTGCCGCGAAGGCGGCGGAGAAAGCGATCGCCGCGCTTACCGACAAGCCGTGCCCCTTCGACTGCGAAGACGTCGCCGAACTCAAGTCGACCGTCTACGGCGACGGCGCGACCGGGATGAAGACGATCGTGACGCGGCACGACGAGCGGATCGCCAGCCTCGTGTGGTGGAACCGGGCCACCATCGCAGCCACGCTCACCACCATGGGCGCATTCCTGGTCAGTCTAGTGAGGTGACGCCATGCTCGTCTACGCCGAGACGAAACCCTGCGAGCGTTGCGTCGACGCCGAGCTCTGCCAGTTCGCGCGCGATGAGATCCGCCGCTGCGTGATGCATGTCAACACCGTGGCCGAACTGGCGCGGCGCAAGCTGCCCGATGCCGACGTCACCGTCGATTGCCACTCGTTTTTGCCGTCGCCGAGGAGGAAATCATGACCGACACGAAGACCCTGCGCCGCTACAAGTACCGCCTTCAGCGCCGCTGCCAGGCGAACGACCTGACCATCGAGGATGGCTTCCGCTGGCGCGTGGGTGCCCTGGGCAAGCCCGCCGTCGCCACGCTCAAGCGCTACCAGAAGTTCGTCGGCGTCCCCCAGTCCGGCGTCTTCGACTCCGACACGCTCGACGCGCTCTACCCGGCGCGCTTCCGCCGTCGCATCGCCGCCCGGGCGCTCGCGCAGACCGGCGTGCACGAGTGGCCGACCGGGTCGAACTGGGGGCCGGTGCGCAAGTTCATCGAGCCCTTCATCGGTCGCGTCCCGACCGCATGGTGCGCGCTGTTCGGGGCCTGGGCCGCGTGGCAGGCCGGGTTCCGTAAGGCCGACTTCTGGGCCGACGTCGCCTGGGTCGACTCGTGGGAGCGCGAGGCGAGGCGCGAGGCGAACAAGCACGTCAGCCTGCTGACCAAGCTCACGGCCGGGCGCGGCGACTTCGCCCTGCTCGATTGGGAGCACAACGACGATCCCGACCACCTCGCCGTCGTCACGCACAAGGTCGGGCCGGTGGCGCAGTTTGCGACCGTCGAGGGCAACGTCGGCGACTACGGCGGCTCTGTGACAAAGAAGGTCCGGCTGGTCACGCAGGCGCATGCTTTCGTGCGGCTCAATCGGTTCGCGAAGCGATAGGAGACCACCATGGCAGGACCCAGCACACTCATGGCACAGGCGATGGTGAATCACCTGATGCGCGGTTCGGCGGGCGCCTACACGCTCGCTGGACCGTGGAAGCTGAAGCTCTTCACCGCCAACCCCGATTTCGACGCCGGCACCGGCGGCACACAGCTGACCGGCACCGGCTACACGGCCGGCGGACAGGCGGTCACGATGGCGCTGGCCTCGTGGAACGCCGCTGCCGCCGGCAGTCCGAACGGCAAGATGGTATCCAACATCACCGTGCCCTCGTGGACCGCAGGCGCAGGCGACTGGAGCGGCGCCGTGGCCGGCGGCGCCTTCATCGATGCCGGCGGCACCAACCTGATGTGGGGCAAGGCACTCGATACGCCGCGCACCGTGGGCAACGGCGACAGCTTCCGCTTTTCCGCCGCCGCCCTCAAGCTCGCGCTCGACCAGGCTTCGGCCGCCGGCATCAGCGACTTCTGGAAGGCGAAGATCCTCGACCACTTCTGCTGCACCGACCGTAGCTACTCGGCTCCGGCGACCGCCTACCTGGCGCTCTTCACGACCAACCCGAGTTTCCTCACCGGCGTTGGCGGCACCGAGGTCGCGGCCGGCGACTATGCGCGTAAGGCGCTCACCATGAACGCCATCTGGGACACCGCCGACGCGAACGCCAATGTCGACAACACGGCCGAGATCGCCTTCGCGGCAGCCACCGCCGCCTGGGGCAGCATCATCGGCGCGGCCCTGGTCTCGACCGCCAGCGGTGCCTTCGACATGTTCGCCGGCAAGTCGTACACCGCGGTCGACATCGGCATCGGCGACACCTACAAGATCGCGGCGGGTGACTTCGACGTAAGCATCGCCTGAGCGTCTAGGGACGTGGCCTAATGGCGATTGCCTTTGTAGGGGCTGCTGTCACCGCACCGGCTGCGAACCCGACCGGGGCGCAGACTTGGCCGCTGCATGCCAGTGCGGCAGCGGGCCAGGTTGCCATCGGCGTCATCTACTCGCGGGCCTACGCCAAGGCCTTCCACACCACCGCCGAGACGGCCGCTAACCTCAGCGTCGACCTCGTCATTGAGAACGCCGTCGATTCGAGCTACGGCCATCTGCTGATCGTCAAGAAGACGCTCGTCGCGGCCGACATCACCAACCACTACTTCGGCACGATGGTGCTCGACTCGGTCGCCAACGGCACGACGGGCTGGTACAGCCTCACGTTCTCCGGCGTCGACACGGCCGCCCCTATCGACGCCGAGGCGACCATTGCCACGGGCAACTCGACGACCCCGAACTGCCCATCCGTCACGGTCGGCACGACCGGCTCCTGCGTGGTCGGCATCTGGGGCGCGCTGCAGGAGACGACCAACAACCTCGACTCCGACTTCAGCGCCCCGAGCACCTACACGTTGACCACGGCCCGCTGGACGACGATCAGCGGCAGCGACGCTTCCTCGCAGGCTTTCTACAAGCTCAACTGTTCCTCCGGCGCGAACGACCCCGGTACCTCGACGACGGTCGTCAGCTCGGGCTGGTACGCACACACCATCAGCCTGGAGGCGGCAGGAGCGACCACGTGGGAGGGCGCATTCACTTGTGACGGCATCAGCGCAGTCACCATCGTCGGCGCTTCCACTCAGGCCGTCCATGAGGGCGCGTTCACGGTCGACGGCATCAGCGCCGTAGCGGTCATTGGCGCCAAGACAGAGGCGGTCTGGGAAGGCAGCTTCACCTGCGACGGTGTCAGCGCTGTCACCGTCGCGCCGTTCGCCACACAAGCCATCTGGGAAGGAGCTTTCACCTGCGACGGCGTCTCCGCGGTCGCTGTCGTGGGCTACAAGACGGGCGTCACGACGTGGGAGGGCTCGTTCGTCTGCGACGGCCTATCGGCGGTCGCCGTCACGGGTGCCGTGACGCAAGCCGTGTGGGAAGGTTCCTTCAGCGTCGAGGGCGTCTCTTCGGTCGTCATCACGGCCGGACTCCTCAACGCCACCTGGGAGGGGAGCTTCGCCTGTGACGGCATCACGGCCGTGGCGATTGCCGCGAGCTCCGTCCAGGCCACGTGGGAGGGCTCCTTCTCATGCGAGGCCGTCAGCGCCGTCGCCATCGTCGCGACGAAGAGTGAGGCCGTCTGGGAGGGAGCTCTCACTTGTGAGGCAGTCTCGACAGTCACGGTGGCCGCCTCGAAAACAGAGGCCATCTGGGAAGGCTCGTTCACCTGCGACGGCGTAACCGCCGTGGCGGTTGTCGCAACTGCTGCAGAGCCCGTGTGGGAAGGCGCGTTCACCTGTGACGGCGTCTCGGCCGTCGTCATCACCCCGACCCCAGCCCAGGCTACCTGGGAAGGCGCCTTCACGGTCGACGGTGTCACGGCCGTCACGGTAGTCGGGGGCAAGGTCGGCGGCGCGACTACTTGGGAGGGCAGCTTCACCTGCGACGGCGTCTCAGCCGTGGTCATCATCCCGACTCCAGCCCAGGCAGTCTGGGAAGGCAGCTACATCTGCGATGGCATGAGCCTCGTGGTGGTCACGCCGACCCCGGCCGAGGCGACCTGGGAGGGCGCGTTCACCTGCGACGGCATAAGCGCCGTCATCGTGTCGGCGACACCGACCGAGGCCGTCTGGGAGGCGAACTTCACCGTTGAAGGCGTCACGCTCGTCACCATCACCATCACCGGCGCCGGCGGCCCCGTCACCATCCTGCGCGGCCCCATCGGCAGCCTCGGCTGCGAACTCATCGCATAGGAGGACACCGTGATCTATCTCGGCGCATATACGGCAGGCACGGTGCTCCCCTACGCCGTGCGCTTCCACGACGACACCGGCACGGCCACTGACCCGACCGGCCCCGGGGCCAAGCTCCGAGGCGCGGACGCGGACTGGGACGCGCAGACGGCGCCGGTCAAGCTCGACGCGACGACGGGCCTCTACGGCGGCACCGTCGACACGGCGGCGCTGGCAGACGGCCTCTACCTGCTCCATGTCTACGGCACCGTCCCGACGGCGAAGACGGTGGGGACGGTGCTCGCATTCCAGATCTCGTCCGTCGACGCCGCCATCAAGGCGAAGACCGACACGATCGGCGCGCTCGCCGTGACGGTCTCGAGTCCGGTCGCGGCCTCCGGGGCCGTCACGCTCTACGCAAGCGACGACTATGACGCCACGCACGGGCGCTCGATCGACTTCACCGTCGCCGTAGCCGACGTGCCGAACCTCGCCGGGGCGACAGTCAAGCTCAAGACGACGCAGGCGACATGGACCGCCACCGCCTGTACGAGCGACGGCACGGACTGGACGATCGTCTTCGAGCCCGACGCCGCCGACACGGCGGCGATCACGGACACGCGGCAGAACTACGAGCTCGAGGCGACGCTCGCGGACGGCGACGTCGTGACGCTGGCGACGGGGGAGCTCATCGCCGTGATGGACATCCCGGCGGTGCCGTGACCAGGACACGCTGGCTGGCCGCTCTCGCCGCCCTCACGGTCGTCTGCTGCCTCACGCTGGTCGGCAGTTCGACGACCCCGAGCGGCGGCAAACGTAGCCGTTCCGCCGTCGTGACCGTGCACCCGGGCGACGATCTCGACGCGGCCCTGGCGCTCGGCAAGACGCTGTACCTCACCGCCGGCACCTACTCCCACGCCGACGGCCGCCTCGTGATCCCCGACGGCGCCCGGCTGTACGGCGAGGGGGCGGGCAAGACCGTCGTGCTCGCCGCCCTCACGATCGGCAGCAACTGCACCATCGGCGGCGCCACCGAGGGCTGGGGCCTGACGTTCGGCAAGGCAGTGAATGGCGGTCCCCATCGGTTCGCGACCGGCGCACACGACACGTACATCGGCAGCTGCAGGTTCCGCTCCCCCGGCTCGTACAGCGTCTTCGACCTCTGCGACTACACGGACGATTGGGGCAGTCCCGCGGGGCGCAGCCGCTGCGACGTGCGCGACGTGACCTGGCAATCGTGCGAGTTCGAATACTCGGCCCCGGCGAACCCGATGGCCGACGAGCAGGCGCTGTTCAACATCTGGTGGGATGCCAGGGCCACTGGCAGCCGCGTCTCTGGTCTGCAGTGGCATGACTGCACCTTCGGGGCACGAAACGCGGCCGGGTCATTCGGACCCTACCGTTGCGGCATCCTCATCCAGCCCTCGCCATGGCTTGAGGACGACGCCATGACGCCCGCGATCGCGGCCCAGGTCGATCACGGCGCCGGACTCGCCGCGGGGAATGCGACCCGGCGTTTCGTCCTCGACGGCTGTTACTTCGTCGGCGCCACGCGCAGCGCCGGCGGCCTCGCCGATTTCGACCTCTGCGACTACATGCGCGCCTGGCAGTGGATGACCTACGGGTGGACCAGCGCCAGCAACGGCACGCCTGAGCAGCAGGCCTCGGTGCCGACTCGGTTCTGCAACGAGGGGTGGACGATCAGCGAGACCTTCTTTGGCGACTCGTTCATCCGCGAGATCGGGCGCGACCTCGTGATCGTGAACTCGCCCGCCAAACAGGGACCCACGCTCTACCGGGTGCCGGATGAGGTACTGGCGCATGACCACGAGCTGTACGGATTGTGACCCCCAAAATCCTCAGGTGGCCACCTCTGACGCGACGCTCTAGCCTCGTGCCGTGGGGCCTCATCTCCCCCCCGCGAAGGGCTGGCGGCCCCGGCTGGCACCCCCCCACCGGCCGCCAGCCCGCCCCTGTAAACGACGGAAGGGGAGCAGGTGCGAAGTGTCACTCACTTGGTCATCGCAATCGTCATCGCAGCGGGTCTCTCGGCGCCGGCCGGCGACCTACTCTCTCCGCATACTGTGCTTGCTGCTCACTGCAGTAGCCGCGGTGACACGTACGCTCAGGCGCTCGCCGCCAAGGCCCACATCCGTGCCGCTGCCCTCGCCGCCGCCAGACGCGCGGCGACTCGAGAACGCGAGGCGCGCCGAATCGCTGAGGAGACTGCGCGCTTCGGCCGGCTGTACGGGGCTGGAGTCGGACGCTGGTACCCCCTCGTTCATCGCTGGTTCCCCGGCCACGAGGGCGATGCGCTCTACGTCATGCATGGCGAGTCAGGCGGCGACCCCTATGCGAGCAACGGCACCTGCTGGAGCCTTTGGCAGATCCACGAGTGCCATGCACGCAAGTTCCGTGAGGTCACCGGCCACGCCTTCTTCTGGGGCGTCCTCGTCCCCGCCTACAGCGCCGAGATGACGGCGCACATGACACGTGGCGGAATCGACTGGTCGAGTTGGAGCGTGCGGCCATGATTACCTACCCCTACCGCTGGCGTGTCCATACTCGCCTGGCCGAACGCTTCGACCAGCGCTGCCGCGTCCTCTGCCGCGGCGCGATGAACTCCTGCGCGGTCGAGTTCGAGGACGGCTACCGGGTCGTCACCAGTCGCTGGTACGTGAGGCGGGCGACGTGAGACGTTCCCGGGCCATCTTCGGTCACTGGCGGCTCAGCGGCTGCGACAAGGACGCTCTCTTCGACCTCGAGGAGGACTCGGACTTCGACGAGTTCGTGTTGCCGAACGCCGGCGTGCATCTCGAGGTCATGCGCGAGCGCCCGGCGCACCTGTGGATGTGCGTCAACGGCGTGCACCTCGACGTCGACTACGCGCACCAGACCGTGACGGTGCGCAACGAGTGCGCGGGCGGGTGGCGGATGGTCGTGGACTCGTGAACGGCCGGCGCGCCAAGCAACGTCGCCGGCTCGTCTGGATGGCGGGCTGTGGCGACGAATGGGCGCAGCAGTGGTGCATCGCCCGCATGACGCCGGCACGCATCGACCGCGAGATCACTCGCCATATCCGTACCGAAGCGCTGCGCTCCGTCCGGTGCGGAAGGCTGAGGCCGTGATGCCGCCCTGGTCAGTCGCCCTCTGGGTCGCCGGCGCCGCCATCGTGATCGCGACGGTGGCCGTGTATGCGGCGCTGCAGGTGCCATGAGCGGCCGCCTGACAGGCCGTGTGTGGCTGTGGCCGCGTGAGGCGGCGGACTTGCTCGGCGTGTCGCAGTATAGCGTGCGGCGCTGGCTCCGCGACGGGACACTGCCGGGCCGCGACCTCAACGCCGGGACCGGAAGGGGGCCGCGCTGGCAGGTGCTGGCGTCGGCCGTGAGACAACAGACTACCGGACCCTCCCGGTCGCTCGTGGGCGGCCGGTGAATCCGGTGCCGGGAGACTGCGATGGGGGACGCCCCAGAGTCGGCGGCCGTCCTGCGTGGCGGAAAAAGGCGCAGTCATGACGTGGTTGGCACTGACGGGGACCACGCCAAATGAACAGCAAGTCGAACAAGGACAAAGGAGACGTTCATGAGTTCAATCGAGATCGTCAGCCTCATCGCCATGCTGCTCGTGTCCGGCGGCCTGGCGACCTATCTCATCCAGTGGGTCAAGCGCGCCACTTGGTCGAGTCGCCCGAAGTGGCTCGTGTCGATCGCGGTCTCGGCCGCGTTCGGAGTCGCGTCCTCGTGGCTCGCCGGCGACGTGCTCGGACTGGTCTCCGCCTGGGGCCAGCTGACCGCTGCCGACGTGTTCGCCTTCATCACTGCCGTATACGCGACCTCGACCGGCTTCTATGAACTCTACGTGAAGCCGAAGACGCTCTAGCACAAGCGTGCGGCGGCCCGGGAGTCAGTTGGCGCCCGGGCCGTCTTCGTCTCGCCGCACTTGCCAGCGCCGCACTTGCCAGCGCCGCACGAGGTAGTAGGGGAAGCCGAAGACCCAGATCAACAGACAGGTGAGCAGCCACGCGAGAGCACCCGTGTTGACGGAGTAAGGCCGCGACGCACTCACCGACACCCTGTTCTTGCGAGCATCGAACGCGACCACGACCGATGACGCCACGACGACGATCGCCATGAAGATGAAGACCGACATGCCCATGACTCCCTCCTGTCCGGTGAAGATGCGTGCGCGCCGCAGTATACGCTCACCGTCGCTCGACGGTCCTGACTCTCAACGTTCAAGTAGCCCTTGAGGGTGCATGTCTAGACCTGAAGGAGAGCGTGAGAGTAAAGCATGAGGGTGAAGAAGATCGAACCTCTGGACGGGACGGCGGCCGGTGCTATCCTTTGATGGCACCGACAGGAGGGTACGTGCCAGGCAGACGCAAGAAGTACCGGGTGGGCGAGTTCGTCAGCGCGCTCCATGTTCTAGGCGTGGGCCACGGCGCCAGCGATAGCAGCATCATCCGCATGTGCAACAGCGGCGAGATCGACCACGAGCGAACCCCAGGTGGGCAGCGACGCATCTATGCTCGCGAGCTGAAGAGGGTCGCCGCCATCCTTCGCGAAAGAGATACTTGACAGGTTTCAGGCGTGGGTGTAGCGTTCGCACTGTGCTTTACCACGTTGACGGAAAGGAGGACCGCGACACTCGTAACCAGTCCTGACTACGCTTCATAGGGAGATGACATGCCCGACAAAAGGCCGGGCAGCGGGGACGTTGTGAGCGGCCCCACCGCCCGGGTAGCAAGTGTGAACCCCGACAACCGCCAGGAAGCCAAGGCGCACGTGCGTCAGAGTAGCACAGAAACGTCGCAAGTGTACGTTTCACGCACGCCCTCGCGCCTGCGTCCCCGTCACTACCTGCTCACGTTCGCCGGCTGCGCCGCGTTCATGTTCTCGATCGCCGCGACCGGCCTTGTCGCCGACCTGCTCGCCGGGTTCGGCGGGCTCGTGCTCTGCGTCGCCATCCTGGTCGTGACGATGATGGTGCTGGCGCGCGCGGAAGGGTTGCTCTGATGACCCCGCGCACGCTTCCCGCCTCCTACAAGGCCACCGAGAAGCAGCAGCGCCGTGCCCAGGAACAGGCCGACCGTGACGGCGCACCGATGGCCGTCGTCCGCTACGACGGTCTCGTGTTCGTGCGGCCCCTGGTCCGGGCGATGGGCCTCTGCGCGAAGCATCCGACGGCCTCGATTGTGGCCGAGTGCTTCCCCGGCGATCCATCATGAGCGCCGTCGATCCGCGTGCATGGCAAGCGCTGCTCAACGCCGAGCCAACCTTGGCCGCGCTCTTCCGTCGCCAGCCCGCCTATCGCTACTGGGCGCACGCCGGCTGGCGCTACTGCTG
>Ga0315296_10004484_pt1 | contig 11376 bp, 17 predicted proteins | sample YL17G14_18_MG_FD_203921 | JGI IMG/M metagenome (GOLD analysis project Ga0315296, IMG submission 203921) | Sediment microbial communities from Yellowstone Lake, YNP, Wyoming, USA - YL17G14_18 | ecosystem: Environmental > Aquatic > Freshwater > Lake > Sediment | place: USA: Wyoming | collected...
GTATTTCTAGGCAGATTTCTTTGAATACCATGTCGCTGCTGCCCATTTTTGCGTCGTCGATTAGGTCTTTGCAGGCCATGTATAGGATTTCGTTCATGTGGGTTCGGTTTCTCCTGTTTTGAGGGTTTCTAGTGATGATGTTTTCTGGGCTAATAGTTTGCGACGTGGGAATAATGATTAGGAATATTGAGGAAGTGATGGACTTTTGTTCATGTTTAGCGTCTGGCGGGAAGAGGGTTAGTATGAGTCTGGAAAATTTTTTTCAGTGTGTAAGTTCTGCTTTTCAGTTTGTGTTTTAGGCGCTGTTCATGGTTCTGTATGGTGTTTCTGGCGCTGTTTTCGCGTTTTTAGCGTGACGTTCTATGTTGCTAAGCGTGACGTTTAATGTTGGTATGCGTGGTGTTTGGATATGTTAACTGGTGCTCTGCGGGGAAGAGAATTTCAAAAGAAGAAGGCGCTAATTCCTTTATACCTTCTTCTACCATTGTTAGTCGGCTGAAAGCTGTGTGGACATCGTCGTCAGAGTATTCCAAATGACGACATCGTCCAGAGATGTTGGGGGCGGTTTTCTGTTCCGGGTGTTGTTAACTCTTGCTTAGGTTAAGTAATAACATCGAGGTGGTTCTTGTTTTGAACCGGGTTGTGCTGTATGTTTGTTGATTCGATGCCTGTTGATTTGTTTGAGTCGGATCTAGTCCTTTTGAAATAGGTGGCGCCGCGTTCTTGCCCTTGCCAATGTATAAATTCCTCTATATAGCATATGGAAATTGTAGAAAGGATGCGCCTTGATAGGGAACGGTCTTAGCAACAGGGAACGCGTAGCGGCATGGTGTAGAAGTAAAAAAGTTATCATTGCTGTCGTGTTGTGTATTGCTTTCATTTTTGTCTTTGTGGGCATTTTCTTGAGTAATCAAGCATCACCGAAGAGCAATTTTGAGAGTTTCAACTGCCTCTCCTCCTCAAGTGGCCAAGCATTTTCAATCGATGTAGAAGTTGAACTGTCTGATGGCATGGATCAAAATGAGGCAGTTAATGTGGCCACTTGTGCTCTAAAAAGCATACGGGCTGTCGATCCTGAAGCGCGCGAGGTGTACTTTGGGTCGAGTGCTAATCTGGGCCTTGATGGACTCTGGACAGTTAAGCTAGAGTGGACGAACGTATTACACACTTTTCCTCCGGGTCATTGGTCTCCCACATTCCTGGTGATCTCGGAATCTTTTGAGGCCCTAATAGACCCAGCCAATCGAACTGTCGTATGCAGCTCTTCGTAAGCGCGCGCATGAATAGAATGGTTGGTTGCGCCGTGCACATGCTTTGTATGAGGCTCTCTACGTTTATCAGATTACTTGATCTTACCGATCTTTCATCGAGGTGTTTCATCAAGTCGGGGCAGTCTTGCCTGACGATCGGCCTGCACCCTTCTCGCACGCGCAACCAAATCAACGCTTTGAGGTTTTCCTATAAAAGACTGATTATGAAATTCTCTATAGACCAGTAGAAGCGGCATGTATCAGGGCAGCGCGCGCCAGCCTATATAGTTCTACGCTTTAGCGCGAGCGATATACTAGAATGTGGATTTTAGATTCATAACCTATACCAAGCTTATGAATTCAGATTCAGGGTGAATTGAATTGAAGAGGATCTGGGCGATAGTTCTTGCGTTTCTCCTAGTTGTTGGAGTGCTTGCCTCAGTCAAGGTGCTTGCCTCCATTTTGGCGACTTTTTTTGGGGGGAATGTTACAATCGGGCCATAGTGTAGAAGGCTGGAGCGATGCTATCTGGGGTAGACGAGTTCGAAGTTTTCGCAGATCACTGGGAGGTCTTCTTTCATCGTGAATCCTAGTTTCTGGCCTTTTCGTGTCCAGTATTTCCAGTGTTCTCTTTTCCAAGATTCTAGGGTGCGATCGTCCTCGCCCTCGGAGTGGGCATATGTTTCCTCAACTTCGTTGAATGGTTTGATTTCAACTGATGTGGTCTGGATGATTGCGGCAGGTTTTCCTTTTCCATCTAGGATGATATTGTGGTCCCCGACCTGAGGCATCTTGTCTCCTTCTTTCTCCAGCTCAATAACTAGAGTTGCTGTTCCCGTTTTCTTGCCTGTTAACACCAATTCCAACAGTTCATCAGCTAGTTTAGGGTCGTCCCCGAATGACCAAGCGCTCACAAAGCGTGACGTGACCCTGCTTTCTTTCTGAAAGCGGTTCCAGTAATCCGTGACCCCCTTTGGAATATCCATTCAGACACCTTGCCATACACTGTGATAGAGAAATGACAGAAAAGCATGGTTAGATGCGTTCAAGTTTGAATATTACTGGTCTGAGTCCATCGATGCATGCGGCGATGGCGACGTTTTTTTCTTTGAGCCACCAGCAGCCTTCTGCGCCTAGTGAGAGAGCCATTAAGTAAGGAAAAATTGAGACCCAAGCAGCACCGCAGAATCCATCAGGCATTCTTAGATCGTTGCCAGTAACGATGAACTCTTGAAAGTCCTTGAACGATTCACAGGCCCTCATTGGTTGTTCTGGCGTGACAGGACTTTTTTCAAAAACCTCAGTGGGATCAAATCTCTTCAACACTGTTACCTTGACATTGTAACTGTTGCCCATTTTGATCACCTATGCCCTCACAGTAGAACAGCAGCTACGTATATGCTTGTCCACGGGTCAAGAAAGCTTAATTAATCCATGTTTTGACTATTTCCAAACGGCGCTTTAGGGCGCAATAAGGTTTAGCCCTGGTAGTATAGTCCGGTCTAGTATAAGCGGCTGTCGCCCGCTGGACCCGGGTTCGAATCCCGGCCAGGGCGCCACCTTCAACTTCAAATCCCGACAGCTTCTAATCATGGCTCTGGGAGAAGCACTTGTCGATTTACCGTTACGAAAGACGTGTCTGGCTTGTCCTCATTGGACCCGATGGAATCAAGGCTTCAGAACAGATTCTGCCCCTATGTGGTGCTATCAGCGACGATTCAGAAATGAGATGTATTGGGATCTTCGTTTGAACGAGATTGTAACGTTTCTCTCACGATTCTGAGTTCGGGAGATGAACAAAGCGCGCGCACCTGATCTGACGAGCATTCTCAAAGTGTTCAAAGGAAAGGCTTTTGTTTCCATGAACCCTACTGAAAAAGGAGATCAGATAATTGCCAGAAGATAAACCGAAAAAGAGTGAGATAGACCGTCTGAAGGAACTTGTAAGAAAATCTGGTTTCCCCCTTCAAATCGAAATTGCCTCCCGTCTATACTCAGCAAGGACTAAGAGGAATTTGAAGGAAATGGAAGTCAGTACGGGAATGTATTATTTGGATAAGGACGAGAACAAAGGCAGAGAACTAGATATAACCGCAAGAATCCCGATTCAATACAACAGAATTCTTGAAGGAAAATCGCTGGGCTTGACTGGAATTGACCTGAGTTTGCTTATTCAATGCAAGAGAATGCCTGGGAATGCATGGGTGTTTTTCAAGACATCACAAGAGATCTTTTCAGCGCCTCTGTGTACAAGTGTGTTAGATACTTTAGATTGGACACCTCGTTCGCATTGGGAGTTTGCTTTTTTGCTAGGTCTTCATTACGAAGGCGTTATCAAAACAACTCTCTATGATGAGTACGTTCTTGATGAAAGCAGGTCCAATAAGAAAGTCGAAAACTTGTTTGAAGCAGTAATCACTTTAGCGAAGGCAGTAAGCTATAGGTTGGACACAACTACCGAGAGTTTAAGAAGTACACTTGTCAGATTCGCCAACGTCCCTGATTATGCTGTAAGTTGTGTTAATCTGTGTTATCCTGTGGTGGTTTTTGATGGAAAAATGTACTTAGCTGAAGAGACTGGGTTGTACGGTGAAATGAATCCAGTCCCAATCGACCACGTGTGTCTCTTCTTCGATTTCGTTTCAGGCAATTACAGACCTATTCAATTTTACGTTGATATAGTGCAAAGAGAGGCCTTTGACCGTTTCTTTGACAAAGTAGCTAATGATGTCGAAATCCTCAAGAAGGCGCTAGAGGGTAGCGCAGGAATCAAATTCAGGAAGGAAGTAGCAAAGGCTCTGAGCTCGCACCGGATGAAAGAAGCAGGGATTCTTAAGTGAGAGTGATGCCCAAAAAAGAATATGTTTACATTCGGCGTCAATGGAACGACTTGCGACCGGCGGGGATTGAGCTCAGCAAAATTTACCAACTTGCATTGCGACTTTCTAAGATACATTGGACAAGGCAATTGCTAGAAAGAAAGCGAGAGCTTAGAGATTAACGACGACGATAGCTACTATGAATAGAACTATTAGAAAGATCGCTCAATGATGCCTGCGTACATGAACCCAACAACTACCTTGCACTCTCCTGCCTACTAATCTGTGGGTATTTCTGTTTGAAATCGAATATCCCTACCATGTAATTCTTCTGTCTCCATTTTGCCAGTTTCTCTGAAATCAGTGCCTTTCTAGCATCTATCAGACGACCAGTAGAACCAATCCCCAGTCCAGCCAACAACCCGAGGTGATTCTGGAATCCAGAAGCAAGTTCGCCTATAATTCCTAATGCAATCGGAATGCCAACCATACCCGCCTTTATCCTATCTCTCCAGCGAACAATAGAGTCTACATCCTTCCACAGATTGTCAAGAATGGTCTCAAAATCATGCACATTCGCCTTTGTAATGTCGAGATTATTGTCGCGTATTCCCGCTTCAAGATTCTTCATGATTCTATAAAGGTCACTTTGTGAATAAGTGTCGATGATTTTCTTACATGCTTCCAAGCTCTCTCCAGTCATGAAAGTCAACTTTCCAGGCTGAAGTAAGAATTTGCCAATCTCAAAAGGCATTTCAACATCTGGTTCATACGCTCCGTTAGAGGCAGAGCGTATGCCTCTTAACATAAACGAAATCGCATTTCCACTCCAACTCATAGGAGCTTTGAAAGTATCAAGTCTGGGTTGGTTAACAAAAGCCATTGCAATAGCGAGAAGTTGGGCAGCTGCTTCGTAGTTCCTTTCCAAGAGCAAGTCGTCGATTCGATCGGTTAATTCGTCATATCCAAGGGACTTTGCCATGGCGTAGGAGCTTGCCATTACGTCTAGCTCAGACAAACCTTCATCGATAGAATGATGCACATCTGGAAAATGTTTGACGCTTGGTCTTCTCCAGCATTCTTGATAGAATCCTAGGAGGGCAATAGTGTGGAACTCTGTTTTATGTTTCTTATAGATTTCTGAATCAACGACTAGCTCTTCAGGAATTGTAGGCGCAAATGGAGGTGTTAGTTCTTCAAACAATTTTTCGAGGAAATCCAAATGCGAGTATTCGGTTGGATCGTCAGCTAGAACAAAATGAATTTTCCCGGTTTCTTTGGAGAAATCTATGATTTTGTCGATTTCGCAGGGGTCAAAACCGTGATGAACCTTGAAAATCTCTTTTGAGGTTGCATTGAGATTTACTATAGTTGTTCCATAGAATGGTAGGACATAATATATGCTTGATTTGTATGGGTAGACCTGAGAAAATGGGCGATTGATTTTGGGGAATCTGCTCAGAGGCGGATATTGCGTATTCTCATCGGAATGTCCACCCCGAATGTCTCTCAAGAATTTCTCCCATAGTTCGGTCTCTCTCGCTTGGTAGTTTGTGAGGTAATCCTTGTTAATCCCTCTGTTCATGATTGTGACCAAGCTGAGAATTCACCAGAATTCATATGTAAACCTTCTTGTTTGAATCTAAATGGTCGCATAGGCATATATCACGACTAAGGATCCTAATCCGCTGGTGCGTAGTTAGACGTTACTTCTTGGAAGTTACCATCTTCGAACGCGTAGATTCTAACGTTCTGACCGATACCGCTCCCCCAGGGCCATGTCAAATATCTTTGAGATTGGTTCCAAAATGTGCGAGGCGAGGGATCAACATGCACCCACCTGTCCAGCTTGACTTCAGCCCAGACATGCGGATATTGAAGAGCAAGTGGGTTGCTGAAATCAACCGCAACAACGATCCTGCTCTCGTAACCATGGGCTAAGCATGCAGCCACATAGAGTATGCTGAATTCTCCACACCTTCCCTTACCGGACTGAGCAATCTCAATTGGATCTGTATGTCTTTCAAAACTTACTCCCACCGGAATGAATTCAAGTTCTTTATCTACCCAGTCATAGAGTTCTGTGAAATTGTAAGTTCTGTCAAACCAGCTCCTGATTTCGGCTTTGTATTCTGGACTGTTCGATTTTTCCATTATGTCGAGATAAGGGTCCCGAACATCCCAGGTCCACTGAAGCTGCGGCCAGAGAAAAAGGACAACGTAAGCTCCGAAAACTATCACAAAGGCAGCGAAGCCTAGGAAAAACATGCGCCTTCGTTTGGCTTTGAAAAGAGCAACTTTCTTGTCCATACCATACCCCACGCAAGACACTAAGCAATCAAGCCCACAACTGCGATCAAAAGGGCAATCATGAACGTTGGCACACCAAAGAATGCAAGAATTCTTCCAATAGAATCTAAGACTCCATCAGTAAGTGCTCCCAGAACATACCACGAAACAAGAAACACAAGAGAATACATGAGCATCGCTTCACCGTTATACGAATTTTCTCCGAGCCCCGCGAGAAACTCAACCAAGACTAGGATTGCAGATATGCTTGAGATAGTGGCTGTTATTGACTGCACTGCTGTTTTTGCACTCAATGTTGTTCTCCCTGAAAACGATAGCAAACGACTCATTATTTAATACTTTTAAGCGACAAGCAAACCATTTCTCATGACGGTTAACCGTCATTGCGAAGGCGAACATGTTGACGAAGAAAGATCTAATAAAAGGAGATAGACTGCGCGATCTAATGCTACTTGTTCATTTGAACAATAGATATGGCATGGGCACAAAAATGGACGACTCTAGGCTGGCTGAGTTTCTCCATTACAGCCGTACTGGTCTGAGTACGGCTATTAAAGAGTCGGGGTTTTTTGAAGAAAAAGGTGATGAAATAACGTTGTCAGAAAAGGGAGAAAGATATGTTAGAGCGGAGTTGCTGCCGAGCTACAGAGCTGTCAATCCGATTGGCTATTTTTTGATCTTTCTCGGCTCGCTTCTTTTTGTGCAGTGGTACTTGGTGAGTTATTATAGGACGTTACTGGTTTTCCACTGGTCATCCGGTCCTGCCGTTATCGTGTTCGGGCTGTTTGTTAGATTCGCTTTGCTGCCAACGCGCTATTGGGTCTTGAAAATTCTAAAGAAAGTTTAGTCAATGCAAGAGAAAGCGCCTAAGGGGAGAGCGAGCAGTTCTGCTCGGCGGTTTCTATCCATCTTCTTAACATCATTCACCGTGTAATTCTCCCCAGAGTTAATGTTGATGACGGCAGTGGCAAAAGCCCAAACACTTACCTGTGTCCACGGTCTTCCGTGTGCACCATCCCAACCCAGAAGTCATTATCTCTCTCATGCACCCAAACCGTGATTCTTACGACCTTTCCATTGGTCTTTTTGTGCGCGATTATCTTGAAGTGATCTTTGTCTTCATATTCTCGTTCAGAGCGGGGGGTTCCCCAAACTAGACTTTCAAGCCATTGTTGATTGATGAAGCGTCTGTGCCTGGGGATGGCGCGTTGGTAAATGCCTGGATCGAAGTTGACCGGCTTGACTCTTCTTATGGGGAAGGGCCACATTTAGACCGCCCGTGATTTAGAATATTCGAAATCTTTATTAGAGTGTGCACTGTACGTAGTAGTAGAGAAGAGGAGATAAAACTAACTCAGGGGGAGATGAAGAAAATGACATTGACATTTCAAAAGCCATACGAAAAAGCTGCTGAAAAGAGAAGACGGATTGGAGAAGACACCGATCAGACTCTGCTTGGCGTCATTAGAGAATACCCCAGGCTTTCTCTCTATGAATTGGCCCTAGAGACTGGTTGGGAAGTTGGAAAGGTTGACGGCAGCGTGAAGAGGCTTCATGAAAAAGGCCTAGTCAAGTTTGAATGCTTCATAAAAGCGGGCCGGAGGGTGAAACTGGTTTCAGCAATTGATTACAGGCCTTCTTCTAATGTATTCACTATCCCAAAGAACATCCTCGAAAATGCCTCGTGGAAGGACAGCGCATACGTGTACGGTTTGGATAGACTGACGATTGGAGTTTCTGGAAAGCCTGTGCCTGAATGGGAAGAGACAGCAGAATTGAAATCAAAGGCGCCGGTGAAGGAAATTGATGGCACATTGATCTTTCAGCTTCTCAAGGATTTTTCTCAATTCTATGCATTGGAGAAAAGTATAGTTACGCTCTCAACCGTTAAGGACGTGGTTCTCCTCATTATTGAAGGACAACGCTGTTAAGAAGGTCTTAGACGAGTCTTTCACTCCTATTACACTCATTTCTTCTTATGCAAAGGCTTAGCGCTTCCAATAGGCAACGAACGGCTAGAAAGGGCAGCAAGACTCTTTGAAAAGCTCTTTAAAGCCTTTCAGCCTTTCGGCAAACGAAACTCTAAACAACCCTTCACTTTCCTTAGAAGGTGTCTTTTCCTCTGCAGAAAGGAGCCTTACTAAAGCTCTATCCCCCATCTTTGTTGCTGCTTATCACTGTCTTATGTAGCTTAGACTCGCCCCTTTCGGAGAGAGGACTGAGGGGACTCAGGGGAATTCGGTGAATCCCATGGGAAAACTAGGATCTCTCAGGGGAGTCAGATGCTAGAACAAATTACCGTTATTTGTCCTATTAATTGTTAATTGCGTTTAACGAATATTCTCATATATTTTCTGAGTTTTTTTGCGAGTTTGACATGGCAAAAAAAGTCAACCCGAGCGACTTGGCAAAAAAAGCCCAAGTCCCTTAGCATTGATGAATTTTGCCATGTTCCATGCGGTATGTGGAAACCGTGATACTGCACGACGGTTCGGCTGTCCGCCAAGACCGTGCCGCACGACATAGGAAAGGGAATGTTCAGCACGGGTTGCCTCACGGGAAGCTCTGTGTTCCGAAAAAGAGGGTCGATGACTGTGATCTATCCTTCAATGAGAAGTTTCTTAATGCTTCTCCGCAGGTAATCTTCAGTTTCCCAACACAGGCGAATGATTTCAGGTTTAGATTCAGGAAAGTGTTTTCCATGAACAATGTTGTTTCTTAGATTGTACGCTTCCTTGATGGTTGCCTTAATTTTCTCTCTTTCTTTTGCGTTGTTTCCGATCAACATTGAAATAGCAAGAGCCAAAGGTGTCCCCTTTTCGCGTGGCCCTTTCTCGCCTTTAAATGCAAGTGCTTCAAAACTTATCATGCAGTCTATCAGAACTTCTTCGTCAGATCTATCCTCGTACATTCTTGAGAAATAGTGTATGAATATGGGCCACTTTTCTTTTCTACGTTTGGATTCTGATATTTGCTTGTGGAATGAAGCGTATTCCTTCAGCTCCTTTTCATTGAGTGTTAGCCGAGCAAACGCAGGTTCTTCCGACCTTAGAGCCTGGAATATCGGCCAAATTGATGGATGCCGAGGTTCAACCTTAAAATCATGAGTTATGTAAGGAGCGCCTGCGTACGGTTGTCCCTCAACAAGAAGGAAAGCAGCTTTATATCCAACCGCGCCTTGCTTGAAAAGCCTCATTGCCAGGACGCAATTTATTAGTTGCTGCAGTGTTTCTTGCCAAACCTTGCTTAAGGATACTCCTGCTGCTCTATCGATTGCCAGCACTGATGCCGGCATCTTCATTCTGATCTTCTTTTCTAAAGTGAAATTGATTTCTTTCCTGTCATCCTCATCTAATGGCCAGTCTTTTGTTCCTCTACTCTCCTGTATTCTCTCAATTTCCGAGGATGTGATTTTTCTGATTAACAGGTCATTCCCAAGATGAATTTCGCCACCGAAACTGCGAGGTGTTTGAAAATACAATAGAGGAAGAAGGCCCACAGCCTCAGAACTTGCAGCCACCCAGACCCCTTCGATTCCGTCTTAATGCTTTTAAGGAGATATCAACTTTCCCTTATTAGCGCTGGGGATTTGAGGTTTTTATCAGTTCTCGGCCAGGGCGCCAACAACTTTTCCGCTCTTGAGAGAATCTCCTTTGGATTTGCTTTGAACTCCTGCCTTTTCAAAGTGTTACGGTGGGCGTTTACAAGATATTATAAGGACAGCGCGGGTAACCGCCTGTTGCGTAAGCTCCCGAGTGGGGAGCTGTACAAGTACATAGACGAAAGGGAGGGGGAAAGTTGGGTGAAGAGGTTCGTAAGGCTATTGAAAAATTGAATCTTGAATTTGGTGAGGGGTTTCGCCGAGGTGATGCTGCAGCCGTGGCTGCCTTATACACAGATGATGCAGTTCTGTTGCCACCGAATAGCGATATTATTTGGGGAAGGCAAGGAATTGAGAAATTCTGGGGAGAAGCTATCCAGAAGGGGTTGAAGGATGTGGTTATGACTACGGTGGAATTATCCGTGAGTGGTGACACATTTCACGTAATCGGCAATTATACTGCGAAAATCAGCGAAAAAGGGCAAAAGCTTGTTGAAGAGAAGGGAAAATATCTCATCATCGGGAAACGTACCGCCGTGGGTTGGAAGGCGCACAGGGATATTTGGAACAGCGATTAGCCGCCACGAAAGTGAACTTTGCCAGAAAATGAAGAAATAATTCGACTCTCCACTCAAACCCCTTCTTTTCTTTGCGTGCGGCAAAACCTGAAGAATGTCGTATTCCTATCCTGTAATCTTGGGAACGGACCAGCCTTCCTGAGCCTTGCCATTGACTATGCGAAGCATACTGACGGTTGTTAACTCAATCTTCTGGCCAGAAGGGGCTGTCGCGGTAACTCTAAAACGAACCCACACCTTGTCCCCTTCAGCAACCATGTCCTCAATGGCCCTGTGGAAATCTGGAGCGTCCTTGAAAGTCTTGGTGTACAATTGTTTGACAGCTTCCCGCCCATTTAATTGATTTGTATGGTCAACAAAATCGGGCGCCATGATCTCGTCAAGCACGGTTAGATCTTTATTATTCAAGGCTTCAATTCCCTTGCGAACAAGAGCTTTGTTCTTTTCCAATGACATAGAACATCATCCTCCACTTGTCCATCAACCCCAATTACTCCTTTTTAGCGCTTAAATCTAGTTGCGAAAACTCTACCCTAATTCAGGATTTGACAAGGCTATTCATTAATTCCTATTTCGCTGATGCTAGTGCAGTTTCCTTCGATTTCGCTGTGAATAGCTCCTTTGCGTAGTTAACATACGTGGCGAAGTCAAAATCGCCTCTTTCCTCATACTCGATGCCTAACCTTCGAAAAAGCTCCTTTATGACAACCTTCTCAAGAATCACAGCAGTCTCACCGAGGATTAGGCACAGGTCTCTGTGAAATTCCTCGGTGTTATCTATGAATTGGCCACACTCAATGCGGAAGAGAAGGGCTTTC
>Ga0315296_10004486_pt1 | contig 11375 bp, 9 predicted proteins | sample YL17G14_18_MG_FD_203921 | JGI IMG/M metagenome (GOLD analysis project Ga0315296, IMG submission 203921) | Sediment microbial communities from Yellowstone Lake, YNP, Wyoming, USA - YL17G14_18 | ecosystem: Environmental > Aquatic > Freshwater > Lake > Sediment | place: USA: Wyoming | collected...
CTGGAAAAGGTGCTAACCATTCAAACTAACCGGCTTGTCACTCGCACTGCTACCAGCCAAAAGCAGTTACAGGTGGCTAAAGATGATTTTGTAAGACGTGTGCAGTTGACCACGGCTGATAGTAAGTTGTATACCCTTTATCTAGGTTCTTCCCCAGGAGTTAAGGCCACCCATGTTAGGTTGGAGGGGCAGGATGAGGTTTATCTGACGGATAGGCTTACAGCTTATGATGTTGGCGCAGAAGCGAGTTCGTGGATAAACACAACTTATCTAAGTATACCCACCGATCAGATCACACGAGTGAGTGTGAAGAATGCAAATGGGATATCCGAATTTGAGAAGGATACCGACAATAAATGGACGATGAAGGGTCTGACAAACACCGAGACGCTTGACTCCGGTAAATTGGATTCAACTCTCACTCGTTTATCCTCGCTTAATATGACCACGCCTCTTGGCCAGCAGGAACGACCTGAATATGGGATGGCATCATCGCTTGCCAAGGTCACACTTATCACGAAGAGTGACACAGGAGAAATCAAGACAATCACATTGGTTATTGGAGCGGAAAATCCAGATGATAAAACTTATATCGTTCATTCATCTGAATCAAAGTATTATGTGAAGATAGCAGGTTATAATGTGCAGGATTTCGTAAATCTTGTTCGCAGTTATTTTATCCAGGCAACTCCAACACCGCAAGCAAGTCCTGTTTCTCTCGTGACCGCTTCGCCAGAGGTCTCACCCATACCTGCCTCCTCAGAAGCTCCAACTCAAAGCGTCACGCCTACGCCGGGCTCGTAAAGAAAAATCAAAAAGGGTCGAGAAACAGAGCTCGACCCTTTTTATCATTTTCTGGCTGCATTTAAGATTTGCGTTGTGAAGGCTTTGTCCACATCCACTTGGGGCATGGCATCGTATTGGATAAGCATATCTGCAAGGCTTTGCCATTGATCGTGGGTTTGCCAGCCAATGCCATGAGTGCTGGTTTCTTTGCCCTGAGCATCAGCAAGTTCAGTTTCCAGCATATAGCGCATGTGTTGTGGATCGGCTTCTGGACCGGTGTATTTTAATACAAGTTCTACAGTTTCATCGATATGCTCACTGGCATATTGTATGCCTTTCAATGATGCGCGTAAAAAGCGAGTGAGCATTTCTGGTTGGGTTTTCAATATTTCCTCACTGGTAACATAAGTAAGACCCAGGGTTGGTATGCCATAGTCAGCCGCATCCCAAATGATAAGATCATAGCCCCAACTGCGAATCAGATATGGCTCGTTTGATTTATATACTGGATATACGATGACCTGCCCCTCAGTGAGGACTCGGGGATCAAAACCAACATTAACTAGCTTTATCTTGTTGACGTCAACTCCGGTCGCTTTAAGCAAGGCGGTTAAATCCGGAGGGGGTGTGCCTTTATATCCTACCAGGCGACCCTCCCAGTCTTTGGGCGTCTTCAATCCTGAAGAAGCCAGAGCAGCAAAAGCTTGTTGGCCGCGCTGCCCGATTAATGCGATGGATACCAGCGGTAAACCGGGGTCAGCGCGCCGTTTGAGTAGAACAGCAGCATCCTGGGTCGTGACCTGGACTTTTCCAGTTACCAAAAATTGGAGATGTTCACCCTTGCCTGACGAGTGTTCAATGGTTACATCCAAACCCTCAACATCGAAGAACCCTTTTTCTTTAGAGACATATACGCCCGCAAAGGGCAGGTTGGCCTGGGGTTTATAGCCTGCCATAAATGTCATTGAAATTTTTGAACTGGGACTCGCTTTTGTGGGAGTGCAGGCCGTAAGGATCAACAATCCTACCAAGAAGATTTTTTTATTTATGATATCCTTCATCATATCAGCTTCTTTTTTATAAAGATTATATATTTGGAAATAGTAAGTTTATTGTTCACTCTTTTCCCAAAAAACCACTTTGGTCTCAACCCAGGTTATGGTACTAAACAAGAAAACGCCCGCCGCAGCCAGAATAAAAACGGCCGCAAACAAGTAGGGTAGGTTGAGGTTAGTGTAGGCTAACCACATGATCCGCCCCAAACCTCCGGAAGCACCTGTCCATTCGGCAACTACAGACCCAATCAATGCCAATGGTCCGCTAACTTTGAGGGCTGCAAACAGATAGGGTACAGCATGAGGTACCCGGATATGCCAATAAATATCTCTTCGGTTAGCATGCCATGAATGAAAAATCTCCACAAAGGCTGGGTCAGCGGCTTGCAAACCGGTTAATACATTCACTAGAACAGGAAAGAATGTTAGTAAAGCGGTGATGATGATTTTAGGTAATACACCAAAACCTAACCAGATAGTCAACAATGGGGCAATAGCTACTAGCGGTGTCGACTTAATTAAAATCGCCAGAGTCATAATTGCTTGTTCAAGCCGCGGCCATAGTCCCAATAGGGTAGCAGCCACTAATCCCGTTATGGTTCCAAAGATTAAACCTGCGATAGCTTCTCCTATGGTCAATAGACCGGCGTAGCTATACATGCTGGCATTCTTTATCAAGATATCTAATATTTTACTGGGAGCAGGTAGGATATATGCAGGAATTTCTTGCCATTTAACGAACCCTTCCCAGAGAATTCCCACCAAGCATATCAAGGCCAGGGTAATAAGTGCATCGGAAAATTTAATATCCTCGGTTTTCATTGGTTAATACCCGCCTCAAGCATTTGTCGTAACTTCAAAACAAGAGTAGGAAATTTTAAAATGCTTTCATCGCGTGGTTGTGGCCAAGGAATCTCAAGTTGGGCGTGTAGGTGTCCGGGGCGAGGGGTCATTACCAACACACGGTTAGCCAAGCGTACGGCTTCATAAATATGGTGAGTTACCCAAAGCACAGTAGGTTGAAATTTTTCCCAAAGAACGAGTAATTCATCGGTGAGATTTTCGCGGGTAAGTTCATCCAAGGCCGCAAAAGGTTCATCCATCAACCAAAGCTTTGCTCCAAGTGCCAGAGTCCTGGCTAGAGCAGCCCGGTGTTGCATACCACTCGATAAGGTAAAAGGATATGCTTCAGAAAAATCTGCTAATCCAACCAAGATCAAGAGCTCATTGGTGGAAAGCAAGGTACGCCCATTCTGAGGGTTAATTTGTTGGGCTAAAACGATGTTTTCTTTGACGGTGCGCCAGGGTAACAAGGCCGGATTTTGAGCCATCCAGCCAATTTGCTTTGAAGCAAGTGCTTGTTGAGGTGGTCTGCCATCCAACCTGACTTCGCCTTCGCTCGGTTGGAGCAGGCCAGCCAGGATGCGCAGTAGTGTGGATTTCCCACATCCACTTGGACCAAGCAAGGCGACAAATTCCCCAGGTAGGATTTCCAGCGAAACCCCGTTTAAAGCTTGGCATAGCGATTGTGAATTAACACCGCTCTGGTTAGTGTAAGTGAAGCTAATATTATTAACCTGGATGCGCATGATGGGATTAATAGAAACAAAGGATTATTGTAAGGACATTATGAATTTTTATGCATTATACTGGACGCTTTGGTTCGGTGCAAGCTAATGGAAATTTAATTATTAATCTCTTGACATATTTCTGAGTGAATGGTAAACTACATTATCTATAGAATTAGTATACTATGTGATTTGAGAAATGAAACTATCTAAACGTGGTGAATATGGAATGCGCGCTATGATCGATCTGGCAGCTTGCGAAACAGAAGCAAAGATCGTATCCATAAAAGAAATTGCTGACCGTGGAAATATTTCGGTGAAATTCTTGGAGCAGATTCTACTCACTTTAAAGAACGCTGGGCTTTTGCATAGTAAGATGGGGGTGGGAGGAGGTTATTACCTGGCAAAATCGCCTCATGATATCACCTTAGGGCAAATAGAACGTATCCTGGATGGTCCATTGGCTCCAATCCGTTGTGTGAGCCAGACCGCTTATGAACCTTGTGGATGCCCGGATGAAAAGACCTGTGGTTTGCGCATGGTGATGCTCGATGTACGCAATGCCATCGCAAACATCCTGGATAAGACAACTCTTGCAGAGGTGTTAGAGCGTATTGAGAAAGCCAAGGAAATGATGGAAGATTACACGCTAGAAGAAAGGAAAAACAATGAAGATCCATAAGGTTAGAAGAATGGTTTTTACAAGCCTGATATTGATGTTAATTTTGATCCCTGTGATGTCCGCTTGCCAGCAGGCGCCTGCAAACCAGGGTGCGAAAAGTTCTGAGGCCAAGATTAGTGTTTCAGGTGCCTTTGCGCTTTATCCCATGATGATCAAATGGGCAGAGGAATATCAGAAGATCAATCCGGGTATTAAAATTGACATTTCTGCGGGTGGGGCGGGAAAGGGCATGACTGATACGCTCTCCGGTATGGTTGATATTGGCATGGTCTCACGCGATGTTAAGACCGAAGAAGTAAACCAGGGTGCCTTTAGTATTGCTGTCACGAAAGATGCAGTATTTCCAACCGTAAATGAAAAAAATCCGGTTTTACAGGACCTTATGCGTATAGGCGTGACTAAAGATATTTTTTCAGGTATATTTATCAAAAAAGATATTATCACTTGGGGCCAGGTAGTTGGTAAGCCCGAGGTTACGGATGCTATCCATATTTTTACTCGCTCGGATGCCTGCGGCGCAGCTGAAGTCTGGGCTGCTTTTTTAGGAGGGAAACAGGAGAATCTTACCGGGATTGGTGTTTCTGGAGACCCTGGTATTTCAGAAGCAGTATCTAAAGATGCCTTGGGGTTGGGTTATAATAACCTGAACTATGCTTTTGATGCAGACACGGGGAAGCCGGTCAAGGGTATAATGGCTATCCCTATTGATATAAACGGAAATGGCAAGGCAGATGAAACAGAGCTTCTAGACACTAAAGAGAAAGCTGTCCAGGCAATTGCTAATGGCCAATATCCTTCACCCCCTGCTCGCCTGTTATATCTGGTGACAAAAGGACAACCAACTAGTGCTGTTCTTGACTTCATCTTATGGATTTTAGGTGACGGACAAAAGTACGAAGGTGAAGTTGGGTACATTAATCTTACCGAAACTCAGTTAGCTGACCAAAAAGCGAAACTCAAATGAAGAACAAACCCGGGCTTATTACCTAAAGCTTTGATTTTCCCTATTAATATGACCTTGGTGCCCCGCCTTTTTTCTCGACGGACGAAAGACCTGGTGGCAGGAAAGCTGTTCATCCTGACCACCGGGTTGCCGTTTGTCGTTGTGATCATTATTGGCGGAGCACTTTTAATGCGTTCAAGGCCAATATTGATATCCAAATCTATTTGGGATTTAATCGGAGGAAGGATTTGGCAGCCGCTTCAAGGGGAATTTGGTTTCTATCCCTTCATCATCGGAACTATATGGGTAACTGTCATAGCGATGTTGATCGCAATTCCCCCCTGCTTGTTAAATGCCTTATATTTGGCTGAGTATGCCCGTCCGGTAACGCGAGCTTTGCTCAAGCCCCTGCTGGATCTTCTGGCAGGGATTCCCTCGGTGGTCTATGGTGTATGGGGCATGATTGTTATTGTCCCCTGGGTGCAGCATGTCTCCCCTTCCCTGAGCAAATTATTGCGCATTAAAGTGAGCAATCCCACTGGATATAGTGTACTTGCTGGTGGAATCGTTCTGGCTGTGATGGTGGCTCCTATAATTATTTCGGTTGTCTATGAAGTTGTTGAAAGTGTTCCAGATGGTTTGCGCCAGGCATCCCTGGCAGTGGGGGCCACGCACTGGCAGACCATTAAATATGCTGTGATTCCCGAGGCTATCCCGGGTATTATCGCTGCGGTAGTATTAGGCTTTTCCCGTGCGTTTGGCGAAACAATGGCTGTTTTAATGGTAGTGGGTAATGTCCCCCAGGTTCCAACATCAATATTTGAACCAGCTTACCCGTTAACAGCATTAATCGCTAATAACTATGGCGAAATGATGTCAATCCCCTTATATGATGCAGCTTTAATGGGCGCTGCTTTGCTGCTTTTAGTAATCATGGTTATCTTTAACCTGATCTCGGCCATGATACTCAACAGGATAATCCGTCATAAATATTAAATTGTTAGGTTCGTTTTATTAATCAGGAGAGTATTGATATATTGTTGGAGTGAGGGCTTGTACAATGCATAAACGTTTCAGATGGCGTCATATTGAAGAATTAGTCATTAAAATAATGATGATCCTTTCTACAATATTGATTGCAGGAAGTTTAGCTGCAATTTTACTTACCGTTATTATGAAGGGATTGCCTGGCTTAAATCTAGCTATGATAACGCAGATACCTAAGGGGGGGTATTACCTGGGTAAAGAGGGTGGTATTCTCAATGCGATCATCGGTTCAATTTACCTGGCTGGAGGCGGCACCTTATTAGCTTTACTGATAGGCTTACCCATTGCCCTTGGTCTGAATTCGTACGCCAGTGATTTCCAAGGCCACGATACACGTTGGTCAATATTGGTGCGTCTCGCGCTGGATGTGATGTGGGGAATTCCATCAATAGTATATGGGGCCTTTGGTTTCACCTTAATGCTTTTTATAGGTATGCGTGCCTCACTTTTAGCGGGGATTATCGTTCTTGCCGCATTGGAATTGCCAATTTTGACGCGTGCTATGGACGAATTCATCCGCATGATGCCATTGGAATTAGAGGATGCAGCTTTATCTTTGGGAGCCACACGCCTGGAAGTTGCGTCAACAGTTATTTTTCGCCAGTTATTACCCGGGTTAGCTACTGCGGTATTGTTAGCTTTTGGCCGCGGCATTGGTGATGCTGCTTCTGTGCTCTTCACGGCTGGATATACCGACCGTATACCGACATCACTTCTTGATCCGGCTGCATCCTTACCATTAGCAGTTTTCTTCCAGCTTGGTACACCTTATCCGGAAGTCCAAGCGCGCGCTTACTCAGCTGCGCTGGTTTTAACGGCCATTGTATTTTTTACCAGTCTTTCTTCGCGTTGGTTATCAAGGCGTTTGGGTCGTTTTGCTGTCAAATAATACATAATAAATTCTTATAGTCATCAATTATTAGGTTATCAAAAGTCATACTTAAATAAGGATTTATAAATGCAGGCTCATATCCAGGTTCGTAAATTAAATGTCTACTATGAGGGTGTCCAGGCGCTTAAGGATATCACCCTAGAAATTCCCAAGAATAAGATCACAGTTATCCTGGGTCCATCCGGCTGCGGTAAGACTACCTTGCTCAAGAGTATGAACAGATTTCTTGAGCTTTCTAATACGACGAAAATTACTGGAGAAGTGTTTGTTGATGGGATGGATATATACACGCCGGGGACAGATGTTACGGAAATACGCAAGAAGCTTGGCTTATTGGCGCAGCGCCCTTTTCCTCTGCCTATGTCAATCTTTGACAACGTTGCCTATGGTATGCGTATTCACGGGATAAAACGAGGAGCTGATATGAATGCGGCGGTGGAACATTACCTTGGCTTGGCAGGTCTTTGGGAGGAGGTAAAGGATCGTTTACATGTTCCTGCTACGAGCTTATCAATAGGCCAGCAGCAAAGGCTATGTCTAGCACGTGGGCTGGCGGTAGAACCGGAAATACTGCTGGGAGATGAACCTACTTCTGCCCTTGATCCTATCTCCGCTCAACACATTGAACATCGCCTTCAGGACTTAAAGAAACAATATACCATCGTGCTAGTAACTCATATCCTTAGACAGGCCAAGCGTTTAGCAGACTATGTGGTATTTATGTACATGGGTGAGCTGGTTGAACGCGGCCCAGCAGATGATATGTTTGAAAACCCCCGGAAAGCTCGCACACGCGCGTATTTCGAGGGTGAATTTTGAGTAAAACTTTACACGTTGTTTCACATACACATTGGGACCGTGAATGGTATCTCCCTTTTCAGGTTTTTCACCTGAAACTCGTCCGTCTTATTGATAATCTGCTTAAAATTTTCGAAGATGACCCTGAATATAAATATTTCACCTTGGATGGCCAGACGATTATCCTGGACGATTATATACAGTTGCGTCCAGAGAAAGCAGAGCTATTGCACCAGCATATTCAGGAAGGCCGGCTGCTAATCGGACCGTGGTTTATTTTGCCAGATGAGTTCCTGGTCAGCCCCGAGGCTACTATTCGCAATTTGCTTCAGGGAGAACGTACAACCCGTGAATTTGGCAATAAAATGAATATTGGCTATCTCCCTGACCAGTTTGGCCATATCGGACAGATGCCACAAATCCTCCTTGGTTTTGGAATCCAGACTGCAGTCGTTTGGAGAGGGTTAGCGCACGAACCGTGCGAATTCTGGTGGGAAGCGCCCGATGGTTCCCGGGTTTTCGCTGTTTATTTACCCAATGCATATTGTAATGCTGCTGGTCTACCCCTGGAAAATACAGATCGTTTTATCAATGAAATTCTCCAGAAACGAGATGCATTGGCTCCTCATACATCCTCAGAGCACATCCTGCTGATGCATGGGAACGACCATATGGAACCAGATCCTCGAATTTCGAAGGCGATAGCTGATGCCCAAGGAAAACTAGATGGAGATGTGATCGTGCATTCTTCGCTTCCCCAATATATCTCTGCTGTTCAGGCCTCGATTGGGACTTCGAAAAAAAATGTCCCGACCATTAAAGGAGAATTGCGTAATCCACAACGCCACCACCTGCTGCCTGGCGTGCTTTCAGCGCGAATGTGGGTTAAGCAGCGCAATTACTATAGCCAAATGTTGCTCGAGAAATGGGTAGAGCCCTTCACCACCTGGGCCAGCCTGATTGTTGGTGATGGTGTGACTGCAATTGCAGGGGAGAAACCTCAAGTTGCAGTTGCCCACATGATAGATAACCCTGTACCCTTAATTCGCTATCTTTGGCGAAAATTAATGGAAAATCACCCTCACGATTCGATCTGTGGATGCTCAATTGATCAAGTCCATAATGAGATGCGCTTCCGCTTCGATCAGGTGGATCAAATTGCTGAAGAACTTAGTCGCCAAGCTCTAACCACAATAGCTGAAGAGGTTGATACTCGATTCCCTGATGGATCCCACAGCTGGTTAAATTCTGACCTGAAATCTGCCTTGATGGTCTTCAATCCACTAGCCGCTGCGCGTACTGATGTAGTCACGTTTAATTTACAGGGAGCTGCAGCGGTTGGAGAAGTGCAGATTATTGATGAGACTGGAAAATCATTGCCTCATACTGAACTGAAGAGCAACTCTCGTGAAATCACTTCCATGTGCCTTAACCGGGATGGTTTACGCGATATGTTGAACATCATCGCCACCGGACGGGTTGAGGGGATGGTTTTGCAAGATGTTGGATTTCACCGTTTGGTTGAGCGGCACAAAGGGTTGATAGATGTAATAATGAACAGTAGTGGTGAACCATCCCGTGATGCATTAAAGTATGGGGCAGAAGGGGTTGAGCAGTTTTTATCTGATGACTCGCTGTCTTCTTTCAATGTTAGGGTGCTAGCTTCTGCCGTGAAAACGATACAATTGGTGGCAAAAGATGTCCCGGCCTGTGGATACCGCACATTCTGGCTACGTTCCGTTATTCACAGGCTTGATTCTCGGTCGCAAGATAAACGATCAAGTATAGAAGCAGATCAGAATGGATTAGAACAAGAAATCCAGAATAAGTATTTGCGTGTAGTTATCAACCCGGTAAACGGAACATTAACCGTTATAGATAAAAACACGGGTGCAGTTTTTGAGAAACTGAACTACTTTGAGGATGGAGGCGATGCTGGTGATGAATACAACTACAGTCCTCCAGAGAAGGATACTCTGATTACATCAGACCAGGCAGTCATACATTCTATCCGGGTGGTAAAAGCTCCTCATCAGCAGTCACTTGAAATCCAATTGACATTGCCGGTGCCCGAATCGTTGTCCGATGACCGGTTACATCGCGCTAAGAAAAATGTCTCGTTAGATATCTCAAACATTGCCACCTTATATAATGACGTACCCCGTTTGGATATAGTGGCTAAAGTAAATAACCTCGCTCAAGATCACCGCCTAAGGGTCCATTTCCCTGTGAACTTTAAAGCAATATATGCTGATTATGACGGTCACTTTGAAGTTATAAAACGCCCAATAGCTCTTCCGGATTATGATGAGTCATGGATCGAACAGCCGCGTCCTGAAGCGCCACAACGCGCTTTTGTTGATATTTCTAATTCAGGTATCGGTTTGATGATTGCGAATCGCGGTTTGCCAGAAGTGGCTGTGATACCTGCTGAAGCAGATAAAACGGTTATCGCCCTCACCTTATTACGCTGTGTAGGGTGGCTATCCCGTGATGATTTTTCTACCCGTAAGGGGCATGCTGGTCCAATGCTGGCAACCCCGCAGGCTCAAATGTTGGGAGAATATACGTTTGAATATTCTATCATACCCCATATGAATGATTGGCAGCAGGCATATCAGCAAGCCTACGCATATAATGCATCCATGCGAGGAATAGGTATAGACATGCACAAAGGTCGCTTACCTTTTGCCTTATCCTTTATAAAAATAAAACCAGATGAATTCATCCTGACTGCTATAAAAATCCCAGAGGATGATTCCGGACTGCTGGTGAGAGGATATAACCCTGGAGAGGATTCTCTCAAGGTGCGATTGACACCCTTTCGACGTTTTACCTCGGCTGGTTGCTTGAATCTCGCTGAACAGGAATTATCCCCTTTGCCTTTAGTAAAAGATTGCAGTGTAGTATTTACTTCCAACCCAAAGGAAATCGCCACAATAAAATTCTCATAAACGAATGAACTCAGTAGATACTCCTACTTAGGGGACCATGCTAACGCCCATTCGGAAGCTTCCGGAGTGTTCGTTAGGTTCACTGGTTCGGTTCCATCTGCCCTCATCTTGAAAATATCACTCTTACCAGCGCGATTACTGGCAAAGGCAATATAATTCCCGTCTGGCGACCAAACCGGGGCCCAATCCTCTATAGCACCGCTTGTCAATTGTGTTAAGCTAGAGCCATCGTTATTCATCACGAATATGTGACTTTTACCATCGCGCGTCGAGGCAAAGGCGATCAACTTTCCGTCTGGTGACCAAGAAAGGAAGGAATCTTCAGCCGGGTTGTTTATTAGATTGGTCAAACCTGTGCCATCTGCCTTCATTACATAGATATCTGGATTACCAGATCGATCCGAGACAAAGGCAAACAGAGTGCCATCTGGAGACCAGGCTGGGGCCCAATCATTAGCGGGATTATTGGTCATGTTAATAAGATCTGTTCCATCCTGTTTCGCACTGTAAATTTCAGCGTTGCCATCGCGGTAAGAGACAAAAGCAATCCGTGATCTGTCAGGCGACCATGTTGGTGCCCAATCGTTGGTTGGATTTTCTGTCACCTGATACAAGCCAGTACCGTCCACATTCATTATAAAGATTTCATA
>Ga0315296_10004487_pt1 | contig 11374 bp, 8 predicted proteins | sample YL17G14_18_MG_FD_203921 | JGI IMG/M metagenome (GOLD analysis project Ga0315296, IMG submission 203921) | Sediment microbial communities from Yellowstone Lake, YNP, Wyoming, USA - YL17G14_18 | ecosystem: Environmental > Aquatic > Freshwater > Lake > Sediment | place: USA: Wyoming | collected...
CAGGCTGGACATACGCACAATAGCCGTCTGATTATCGGTTATATTGACGGCATCACAGCAGTTACGAAGCATCTCACCCTTCTTCTGTATCACCGCCGCACTGGTGCCCTTGGGAGGACCTGCTTCAGCAGTGACGGCAAACCTCCCGCTCTCCAATATTTTTTCCAGATTTGTTCCTGCTTTCATTGATGTTGGCTCCTCTTAGTTTTGCGCAGGCTTGGGTAGAGTACAACGAAATTTACACCCGGTGTTAGTCTCAAGACAGGGACTCTCAGCCCATATCTTACCGCCATGAGCCTCAACAATCCTCCTGACTATGGACAACCCCAGACCTGTCCCCTTGATTTCTACGTTGCTGGCACGGAAGAAGTCTTCAAAGAGACGTGGCATATCATTAGGAGGGATGCCAATCCCAGTGTCCATAACCTCAATCAGCAAGTCCTTGTCCTGTTCCCGTACCCTGACGGTTACCATACCCTCTGATGTATACCTAATAGCATTGTTCACCAGATTGGTTATCACCTGTTGCAGCCGTGGGGCTGAACCTATGATCGGGGGAAGTATTTCGGGTAACTCCACTTTAAGGTTTATGCCCTTTTCCTCGGCCAGATTACGCTGACCCTCAAGAGAACTGCTGATAACCTGGTGCAGTGAAATCTCCTTCATCTCCTGGACAATCTGGCCAGTCTCAATGCGCGGAATATCCAGCAAATCACTAATCAAGGTAAGAAGTTCGGTAATACGATGAGTGCTCCGTTCCAGCATGTTCTTCTGCTTCTCGGAGATTTGTCCGGCGAAACCGCCCAGCATGACCCACAGGAAACCCTGAATGGCAGTAAGCGGTGCTTTCAGGTCATGAGCCGCAATGCCAATAAAGCGCAAGAACTTCTCCCTTTCCTCTCTCAGTTTGCCTATCTCGCTGGAGGCACGCTCCAATTCCCCGGTTTTCTCAGCAAGCAGGCGCTCCCGTAGCTGCACTACCTGCCGCTGTCTCTTCCTTAGCTCCCCGGCAATAGCGGTAGTCACGTAGGTGGCGCCATAGAGAAGAGATGCCAGGGCGGCAAGGACTGCCAGAATATAGCTTACTTCATTATATCGTGTTGGCAGAGAAAATCCCTCTAGATTGACATGAGGTATCACGCCCGTATATTCCAAGCTCGCCATCAGTACCACCAAGGCAATGGCTATCGTGGACAGCAAATACACCACCCGGTAGTTAAGCCCGATACTAGCCAGGACGATGTGAAAAATAAAGAAAAATATGAACGGGTTTTCTATCCCCCCGGTGAAATGCAGCATTATGGTGAGGGCAAACATATCAAGCAAAATGTGGACATATTCATATAGCCGGACACGCGGGATAACCCGGTGGGGTGGCAGTTTCTCCAGTCCTCTGACCTGCTGTCTCAGCACTGTGTTATACAGAGCCATAAAGACGCAGATGACATATACCGGCATGGTTGGAAAACCAATGTGAAATATATATCTGGCTACAAGGGTGACGATGATAACACCGAGGATGGCAAACCACCTCATATTGGTGAATACCCTGAGACGCATCATCAGTGTTTCTTCCTCAGGGGTGCGCTCGGTCGCGCTTCCAGCCGGAACCTTATCACTTATAGTATTAATAGTAGCCAAAATATCTATCCTTCGCTTTTTATCCTTGGTAGTAGTCCATGCATTAGCTTTAAGGATGCCTCTTAATCAGTTTTCCCGTGCTATCATAAACCTCTATGGGCACCGGTGATGCTCCCAAAAGTGTGTGGCTAGCACAGGCGAGACAAAGGTCATATGGACGCCATGCCATTTCGATGCGATTGAGCAGCCCTTCGGTTATTTCTTTGCCCGGCTTGATAAGTGCCATAGCCGCCTTTTTGATGGACATGTTAACTGCCGCCGCATTGTTGACGGTGGCCACAATCAGATTGGCTTTCTTGATAACTCCTCTTTCATCGGTAACATAGTGATGAGTTAAAGAACCCCGGGGGGCTTCCACAATGCCGACACCCTCATCAGGAACTGCAGTAGGGATGGCTCGAACATTAGGATCAGTGATTTCAGGGTCTTGGCTGAGCTCCAGCAATCTTTCAGCCGCATACATAAGCTCAATAAGGCGTGCCCAGTGCATAGCTAGGGTATGATGGACGGGTTTGCCACCCAGGGTAGCATACATCCTCTCGTAGGCTTCCTGAGCTAACGGGGTCGCCATACCATCAGCAGCATTAAGCCGGGCTAAGGGGGCCACCCGAAAAACGCCACTGTCATTGCCATCAACAAATCCTTTCCAGCCAACCTTCTTAAGGAAAGGGAACTTGACATAGGTCCATGGCTCCACATGTTCGGCAACATGCTCAAGATACTCACTTGGGGCATATTTGGCAAACTCCTTGCCCTCAGGATTAACGACCCTCACCATGCCATCATAGAAGTTGACCTTGTTATTATCGTCAACCAGCCCCATATAATAAGTGCGATGAGTATAAGCATCACTGACAATCATATCCACGTATTCTTTGTTCTTGAGGACAATATCATCAAAGACCTTGAGCGATAGTTTGGCGAATTCCACAGACTCCTTGGCTATTTGCTCAATTTCTTTTCTTTCCTCTTCACGAAGCGCTTTGCTGACACCACCGGGCAGACCAAAAACCGGGTGCACCGCTCTACCACCAAGCATGTGGATTATTTTATGGTTCTGCATACGGGCCTTGATTACCTCTCCGCCCAACTCCAGTCCCACTTTGCCAATAACACCTAAAATGTTACGCTCACCTACAGGAGCGTCTGGACCCATGATAAAGTCAGGGCCAGCCAAAATATAGAAATGGGTGGTATGGTCAGTTACATAGAAGGCGCTGTACAGAAGTTCCCGCAGTTTCTTGGCCACGCTTGGGGGCTCAACGTGAAACAGGGCATCTAATGCCTTGGTTGATGCCAAATGGTGGGCTTCAGGACAGACACCGCATATTCTCTGGGTTATCTGGGGCATTTCTTCAGCCGGCCGCCCCTCGCTGAATTTCTCAAAGCCCCTCAGCTCTGGAACCTGGAAGTAGGTGTTTTTCACCCTGCCGGCATCATCGAGGAAGATTTCTATCTTGCCATGCCCCTCCAATCGGGTGATAGGGTCTATGGTTATCTTCCTCATTTTATCCTCGCTCCTCTCAGTAGCGAATCAGGCAAACTGTAGCGGTAGAAACTGCCTGCGGGGTCGGGAATATCGTCAACGATTCTCCGTATTTCCTCCGGGTCATTGGAGTCAATCACCGAAGCTAGGGCGCTCAGGAAGTGGGCGCCCTGGTCAATAACCCCTTCCACTGGCCCATAGCAGCCGGTACAGGGCATGTTAGCCTGCGGACAGGGGGCACCACACCCACCCCGAGTGGCGATTCCCCCACAGAGTAGCCCCTGCTCGAGAAGGCATATCTCCGGGTCGGTAATAATTTCGTAGTTTCGGTAAATCTTTTTAATCTTTTTAACGTCCCTCTTTCGGGGGCAATCATCACATACTGCTTTGGCATTATGGCTTATCACTGTTCCCTTTGGTGGCAATTTGTCTTCAATCAAGGCTTCCAAAGCCAGCCATGTCGTCCTTTCCTCCGGGGGACAGCCAGGGACGATATAGTCTACCTCCACTGTCTGGCGAAGAGATTTGACGGTATCATAGAACTCGGGAATAGTAAGCTCGCCTTCAGGTACCTTATAGCTTGTCTGGGGAAGGATTTTGTCCTTATTGTCGGTTGACTCGGTCTCAAGGTAAGTACGGTCAAAAATCATCTTCCGATTGAACAGGTTAGCCAAGCCAGGAATGCAGCCTTCGTAGGCACACGAGCCGTAAGCAATCATTATTTTAGACTTTTCACGGAGCATCCTGGCCATATGCTCCTGTTCTGAATTTCTGATAGCGCCGTTAAAAAGACAGGCATCTATGCTCTTATCGGGCATCGCTTCAACATCTTTATATTTGATATCAATCGCTACCGGCCAGAACACGATATCAGACGTTTCAACCAGCTTGAGGAGTTTGTCACCAATCTGAAGCTGGGCAATCTCGCAGCCACCGCAACTGGCTGCCCAGTAGAGGGCTATCTTTAACTTACCCATGGCTGCCTCCGTTCCGGCGAGAAAAAGGCTCCAATTTTCTTACCTGCTCGGTCATTTCATCTGCGATGGCGAGAAATTTATCACCCTCCGATGGGGATACCCACTCCAGGCGCAACCGCCCATCTTCAATTCCCAGTTGAGACATCATCTTCTTTAAAAGGGAGATACGCCGCAAGGTCCTGTAGTTTCCTTCAGAATAGTGACAGTCTCCGGGTTGACAACCGAAAACCAGAACACCATCGGCGCCGGATGCAAACGCCTTCAGAATGAAGTCGGGTTCCACCCGGCCACTGCACATCACTCTTATGGGTCTGACATTAGCATTAAACTTTATGGGTGAAGTACTGCCTGCGTCAGCAACACGATGGGAACACCAGTTACACAGAAAAACCACTATCTTTGGTTCAAAGCTCATACCAATACTCCATCAGCTCCGGCCAGAATCGGCTCAGTGGCAGGGTGCTCACCCCTGATGCCGCTGGAGCGCATCATGCATGTCCCCCGTATTGGTCTTTGGAGGTGACTTTACGAGGTCCACCGGCATGAGAGGTGCTCCAATCTCGTGGCGGCTGGACTTCATCCAGCATTTCCAATTTACCCCAGGCAGTGAGGCGGTCAATTATCAATTGCCAGGCGCAGGGTGTATCGGGTGATATTTCGCACTTGCCTCCTACCGACCCGCCACAGGGTCCGTTCAGCAAACTCTTGGCACATCGTGTTATGGGGCAGATGCCAGCGGTCTTATCGAGGAGGCAGCTCCCGCAACCGGAACACCGTTCAACCCATACGCCCTCTTTTTCTGGCATACCCATGCATACCGTATCAAGCCCAGGAAGAACACGAATTTCGGGGAATCTTTCACTCAGTGCTTGCACTCCTACACCACAGCCCAGTGAGAGTATGGTATCATTTTTCTTTACTTTCTCCTGTATTTCATCGATGAATTCCCATTCACACTGACGTTCCACCGTGTGTTCCGAGAAGACTCGGTCTTTGCCAGATACCTTGTCTGCCATGCGTAGAGATGAGGCGAGAATCCCTACTTCTTTGTCCCCGCCACTCAAACAAACAGCCACACATGTGCCACAGCCAAGTACCAAGACGTTCTGCGAACCTTCGAGCATGGCCCTTATATTCTCAAAAGGTTTCGTTTTTGCAATAATCATATTAACCCCCCTTAATTGGGCTAGGTCCCAGTTTTCTTATTCTCTCGGTCATTTCCCGAGCAACTTCAGAAAATCGTCCCCCCTCCGCAGAAGACATGAAGAACATCTCCACCCTGTCCTTGCCCAAGCCAATCTTGTCAAGAAGATTTTTAGCGCGCTCCACTCTTCTCTCGGCGCGAAGGTTTCCCTCAATGAAATGACACCCCTCCTTTAGGCATCCAGCGACAAAAACGCCATCAGCACCTTGTTCGAAAGCCTTCAGGATATATAGAATATCAACCGTGCCTGAACAAGGGAGCTTAACAATCTTAATATTAGTTGGGTATTGTAGTCTCATAACCCCTGCCAGGTCAGCAGCGGCATAAGCACAGTAATGACAGCTGAAAGCAACAATCTCTGGTTCAAACTGTTCGGCAGATGGCATTTCTCTCCCCCATGCAAATCTTAGCCAATCGGTATAAGCAAAGCTTGGCTCTTTACTATTACTTGCTCTTTCTTATAATTTAACAACTGTATGGCTTCTCTGGGACACTCGGCAGCACAGATACCGCAACCTCGACACTTGGCCACTTCTATTACGGCCACCCCTTCTTCATTAATATATGGGACATCGTAAGGGCAGACGCGAACACAGGTCAGGCACGCTTTGCACTTATCTTCATCAACTTGACAGACAGCGCCACCGACCTCGAGCTGTTGTTTCGCCAAGATGGTTGTGGCTCGCCCCGCGGCTGCCTGTGCTTGGGCTATGGTCTCATCGATGAACTTAGGGGAATGGGCTGTGCCACACAGGAATATCCCTTCCGAAGCAAAATCAACCGGCGCCAGTTTGACATGTGCCTCGTGGAAGAAACCTTCTTCAGTCAGTGGCACCTTCAGGGTTTTGCTCAATTCTTCGTTACCTTCAGAAGGAACCATGGGCGTCGCCAGAACCAGAAAATCAGGCGATAGAATAAGCTCCTCACCCAAGATTGGGTCGAAGGTGACAACTTCAAGCTTGCCATCGATAGAGCCAACCCGGGGTAATCTATCATTGGAGTAGCGAATGAATATTATGCCTTCCTTTCTCGCCTTGGTATAGAGTTCCTCTTTGAAGCCATAGGTTCGGACGTCCTTGTAAAGTACATAGATGTTTGCCCCTGGATTTATTTCCTTTATCTTCAGAGCATTCTTAACGGCAACGGTACAACAAACCCGGCTGCAATAGTCGTGATTCTTGCCTGGAGGCCGAGCACACAAGATCATAGCTATGTCCTTGGCTGATGTTATCTCTTGGGGAGACCCAATGATTTTCTCTTCAAGGTCACTCAAAGTGAGCACTTTCTCGTTTTGCCCCAGCAGGTACTCACTCCCCCGATATTCTTTGGCTCCTGAAGCTACAATGATTACCCCGTGCTCGATCAATCGCTGCTTCTGTCCATTTTCACTGGCCAGGGTTGTTTTAAAATTCCCGATAAACCCGTCTGTCTTGACCACAACTGTATCTATAAGGACTTCGATCAGTGGATTTGCTCCGACCCGCTCTATCAGGGACTCGAGAAAGTCCCGGGGGCTCTCTCCGTTAAGAGAGAGGTGGATCTTCCTTGTCCAACCACCGAGCTCCTTTTCCCGTTCCACGAGGTATGTCTTGAACCCCTGCTCAGCCAGATTGAGAGCTGCCGTCATACCGGCGACGCCACCGCCGATGACCAAAGCATCATGGCTAAGTCCCAGGGTTACCTTATGCAGTGGCTCCAGCAGGGCGACGCGGGCTACTGCCATTCGAATCAGGTCTTTGGCTTTCTCGGTGGCTTTTTTAGGCTCATGCATATGGACCCAAGAGCACTGGTCACGGATATTGGCCATCTCGAAGAGAAAGCGGTTAAGTCCGGCCTCCTTTATGGTCTCCTGGAACAGGGGCTCATGAGTTCGGGGGGTGCAGGAGGCAACCACCACCCGATTAAGGCCATATTCCTTTATCTTCTCCTTTATCTTCTCCTGGGTATCCTGGGAGCAGGTATAGAGGTTTCTATCAACAAAGACTACATTAGGCAGCGTAGCGGCATACTCTTTTACTTCCGGGACGTTTACGTAACCACCGATATTAATACCGCAATGGCAGATGAAGACACCCACCCTTGGTGGTTCTCCAGAGACGTCTTTTTCAGCAGGATATTCCTTCTCTACGGCTAAGGTATGGCGCACCGAAGAAAGTAAAGCTGAAGAATTGGCCGCGGCCGCGCTGGCCTGCATTACCGTCTCAGGAATATCCTTAGGTGCCTGAAATGCTCCGGCGACAAAGATGCCTGGCCTTGATGTTGCTACCGGTGAGAATTCTCCGGTCTGGCAAAACCGGTACTTGTTGAGGTCAATGCTTAGTCTCTCCGCCAGTTTCACGCCTTTTGCGGATGGCTGGAATCCTACGGAAAGAACTACCAGGTCGAATTCCTCATTCTTCAGCGTTCCATCCTCTTCGGCATACCTGAGCAGCAAATTCCCTGTGTTCTTGACCTGCTCTACACTAAATATCCTTGACCTTACACAGCGAACCTTATATTCTTCTTCCGCCCGATGGTAATACTGTTCATACCCCTTGCCAAAGGTCCTTACGTCTATGAAAAAGATAGTCGTGTTAAGCTCATGACCAGCATGCTCTTTAGCAATGATAGCCTGTTTGATAGCATAGGTGCAGCAAACTGACGAGCAGTATCCGGTATTGTTGCTCTCATCTCTGGAGCCAACACATTGAATCCAGGCAATCTTCTGGGGCGGTTTTTTGTCTGAAGGCCTGACCAGCTCACCATGGAAAGGTCCTGAAGCATTCAGCATGCGCTCAAACTGTATGCTGGTCACTACATTCGGGTATTTGTCGTAGCCATAGTTGACCAGTGAGGCAGGTTCATATTCGTCAAGGCCAGGCGACATGATAATGGAGCCAACATTAATATCTATGTATTCATCCTGCATCTCATGGTTTATGGCATCGGCTTCACACCTTTTCTCACACTCCCGGCACTCAAAGCATCCCTCTATCTGCGAGGCTAGGCACCGCCTCGCCTCTTTTCGGGCTGCAGCCATAGAATAGACCTTCTCTACCTCCTTAAAACCCTTGATTCGTGTCTCTGGTTTCAACTGCTTACTTTTTACCCTGTTCTTCAAACCAAAGCGCTTTTTAAGGGCAACAATTTCATCTTTATTGAGCTCCTGCAGGGCCCTTTCATCAGCTTTAGCAGTTAAGGTCTCCCCCTTAAGATATTCATCTATGGAAAGCGCCGCTTTCTTGCCGGCGGCTATAGCCTCGATAACCATGGCCGGACCGGTAACCACGTCTCCGCCGGCAAAAAGGCCATCAATATTGGTAGCTAAAGTGGCTTCATTGACGGCAATTGTTCTACGGCCAGTTATCTTTAAGCCGGCTTCCCTAGCAAACTCAATGTCCGGGGCTTGACCCAGTGCCGGAATAACGGTATTGACATCGATGATAAATTCAGAGCCTTCAATAGGTACGGGGCGACGACGGCCGCTGTCATCGGGTTCCCCGAGCTTCATTTTAATGCACTCCAGCCTGGAGACCTTACCGCCCGCAGTAATTACCCGGACGGGGTTAGCCAGAAATATGATATCGATGCCTTCTTCCTCGGCTGCCCTGACCTCCTCATCACTGGCCGGCATCTCCGACCGGGAACGCCGATAGATGACCTTCACTTCAGCCCCCAATCTCCTCGCCACGCGGGAGGCATCCATGACCGCATTGCCACCGCCAATAACTGCCACCCTCTTACCGACGTCAACTTTTTCTCTGCTGTTTACTCTGCGCAGAAATTCGACAGCATGAATTACACCCGTAGAATCTTCTCCAGGGATGTCCAGCCTCAGACTTCGGGGGGCGCCTGAGGCAATGAAAATAGCGTGATATTCTTTCCTTAGCTGTTCCAGCGTTATCTCTTTACCTATTTCGATATTCGTCTTTATGTCTACCCCTAATTTCTCGATATAGCCTATCTCTCTGGCGAGTATATCCTTGGGGAGTCTATACGCAGGTATTCCGTATCTGAGCATACCTCCGGGTTCCGGCAGAGCCTCAAAAACAGTCACCTCGTAACCATTGAGAGCCAGGTCATGGGCGGCCGCAAGACCTCCCGGACCACTTCCGATAATAGCAACCTTCTTGCCGTTTTTCGTAATCTGAGGAACTCCATAGCTCTCAATGTCAATCTGGTCAGTAGCGAATCTCTTCAAAGAACGAGAAGCAATAGGTTCATCGAGCTGACTGCGATTGCACGCCTCTTCACAAGGGGCGTAACAGACCCTGCCGCAGACAGCAGGCAAAGGATTGGTACTCCTGATTAGGTCATAGGCTTCTTTAAATTTTCCCTCGGCAATCAGGGCTGCGTAGCCTTGTACATTCATGTGAATGGGACAGGCTTCCTTACAAGCCGCATGACAGGGCCTTTCTTCTCTTTTATCGATAGCATAGGTCCTGGGTACCGCCTGAAGATAAGGTGTATAAATTGCTTTTCTTTGTCCCAGCCCCTCGTCAAACTCGTTCGGCATGATGATCGGGCATCCCTCGGCACATACGCCGCAGCCGGTGCATTTGGTACCGTCCACGAATCTTGCTTTTCTCTTTATAGAAACATTAAAATTCCCCGGCTGACCCTTGACACCAATAACTTCTGAGTAAGTTAGAAGGTCGATATTAAGATGTCTCCCACATTCCACCAGTTTGGGAGAGAGAATACACATAGAACAATCATTCGTAGGCAGAGTTTTATCAAGCTGAGCCATCACCCCCCCAATTGCCGGGGAGTCTTCCACAAGGTAGACTTTGTAACCCGACTCAGCGAGGTCAAGAGCTGCTTGTATCCCACCAATACCTCCACCGACGATAAGTACCGCCCCTACCTTTTCACTTTCCAATCTCTTGGCCATCTTTCTCTATCCTGATTTAAGCATTCCGCTATTACTTAATTTGAGCTCACACTGTTATGCCAGAGCCGCTTCTATTGTTTGCAGGATATGCTTGCTATCAAAAAGACTCATGGCAATTGCTCCAGCGGGACAGGCAGCACTACATGTGCCGCAACCACGACATGACTCAATAGCCAGGTAAATAGTATATTTGTCGTCATGCCTGCGCAACTCCAGCGCCTCGAAAGGGCATGATGATACACAAATACCGCAACCTGAGCATAAGTCTTCATTGATGGACAACGGAAGACTGTACCCTTCTTGGGTGGCTATGTGCTTCAGGATATCCCAGATGACCGAAAACTTTACTTTTTGTGGGCAGTTATTCTCACATAGGGAACATTCCGAACAATACCAGATATAAGGGCTAGCCAAGACCTTATCTCGCATACCCAGGTTGAGCATTCTGACTATTTTCCTAGGGTCATGCTCGGGGTATACCTCGTGAATGGGACATGCGGCTGTGCAGGTTCCGCAGGTAAAACAAGCAGTGACGTCAGTAATAACATCGCCAGCAGCTACCTCAGACTTAAAATTACGGTCAAGTTCTGATACTTTTATTGGCTTGCGTGTGAAAATCTCCACCGGTTTCTTTCTAGGCGTCGTCAACTCTTATGTCCCAACTTGGTCATGAACACTTTAGCTAACTGAATTCTTTTTGTCAAGGCTTCGTCTTTCTGCTTATTGTTTGCTCTCATCTACCGTGCATCCGATAACTTCTCTCTTATGATCAATTTTTCATGTTCTGTGGCGACAAATAGCCAAGACTGCCATAGAACAGCAGCAATCTATGCAGTAAGGCAGATTATTGACTTAAAAATCTTGAATTGTTGGCCAGGGTATAGGCCGAGGTAACAACAACTCAATTTGTGACATAGTGGGTGGGTACTGTATAATAGACGGAACTAGAACCTGTGAACTTACCTTTAATTTGGGTAAAATAAATACATGAGAATTAGAAAATGAGAATAGGAATCCTTGAGCTATTGAGTGTCGAAGCCTCAAGAAGATGGGATCATCTAGCATATAAGTATCTGATTACCAGGCAATATGCCAGTATCATGCCTCAGGCTATAAGCGTCTGGTGCCGTAGTCTAGGCCACGAAGTTTTTTATGCCACCTATTTTGGCAATAAGGATCCCAAGCAGTTGCTA
>Ga0315296_10004488_pt1 | contig 11372 bp, 13 predicted proteins | sample YL17G14_18_MG_FD_203921 | JGI IMG/M metagenome (GOLD analysis project Ga0315296, IMG submission 203921) | Sediment microbial communities from Yellowstone Lake, YNP, Wyoming, USA - YL17G14_18 | ecosystem: Environmental > Aquatic > Freshwater > Lake > Sediment | place: USA: Wyoming | collected...
GTCTGCCAATTCAAAAAAGACATGGTAACTTACTCCGCTTAGAATCTCTTGCCTCAACACGAGGGCCAACCATACTGCACCTGTCATCTGTTGCATTCGAAGGTCACAGGTGGGTGACCAAGCAGCGTTTAGATTGCTTTCTGAACAGATCATAAGTAGTCGTTTGCCTCTGTGCTGATACCATACTTCGGCGGCCTCGTTGATACTATACCAACTGCCTGAGTCCCCCAGTATTTCTGCCCTTGCGAACATCTCATTATCTGTATATTGTGAAGGAATTTTCCAGTCATCGTACTTGTGGAAATTTATAGAATCAACGTCAGGTCCATTGTGAGTAAGCCAATAGTCTAAAACTGGCTTTTTCCAGATATAGTCAGAGCTGACAATAACCTTTTGGTCTTCCTGTTTCATGCGGGACCTGCACTCAGCAAACAACTGCATATAATAGGCAAGTTTAGTCTGATCAGGGTTCGGACCGGAGCCAAAATACACCCAAGGCTCATTTATTACTTCATAAAACTTCACATTCCATTCTTTGGCCTTGAAGTGTTTAACCCATTCAGAGCAATATGACGCGTAACTTGTTGGATTAGGCAAGCCAGTTGCCAAATCAGTAGCCATTCCTTCTGGCAGAATGACTCTTCCATCTCTGAATATTCCTAAGCAGATGAGAGGTTCTGCCCCCATCTCAAAGATCTTCCCAACCAAATCGTCCACAACAGTCCAATCGTACGTTCCTGTCTGATTCGTGTCATCATAATGTTTGCAAGGCATTATGGTAGGAACCCACGGAGATTGGCGCCCATCAAAAAACCGAACTAGTCTGAAGCCCCCTCCTCTGCCAACTGCCTCAGTATAGATAGATTCTGGAAAGGTCCTAGAGAACCATAATCTAGCTGAAAGCCTAAGGAAAGAGCGTTTGAGCTTATGATGACGTTCGAGTCTATTTCTATGCTCAGATGATGAGAGCCCGAATCAGAAGAGTCAATGGCAGGATGAGACTGTAGACCAGACTCTGAGGGGATAATGGAGATCACTAACGCGAGAAACAGAATGCCAATGAATGTTATTCGCCGATTCGGACGTGCACTAATCAATGTCTTTCTCTGCAGGTGTTTCGCCTCCGCACGCGTATTCGTCCTGTTATCACGTCGCGATCTCAAGTATATTATGACTTACGACTAAATGCTGATAGTCCATACTCGTAGGTAGCGGACTTTGGGGCACAAGATTCCAAAAGATTGCTTTCGCACATGTAATCCGAGTCAGGTCGGTGACGTTTCGCGTATGGCATATGAACATTTGCGCGCGCACCAGTTCCTATGTGCGTCTTGCTGATAGAGGTTTAGTCTATTGCTGAAACTTGAGCATTTCAAACACCTATCATTTGAACTTGACGCGTTCGGTCCAGCTGTGATTTTGAAAGCAATGACTATCTTAGGTGTAATATTTGCTGTGTATCATCAGGACCTGCAACTTATTCTCTTTGATGCCTTGCAAAACGAAGCCACAAACCAAGCACTACTCGTACTTCCTATCTTCGGATTCCTAATCTATCGAAAAAGAAAGATGATCAGGGCAGTAACATCATTTGAAGAAACAAACCCACAAGAACTACAATCCCAAAACCCTGAAGGACTCCTCATAACTCCACCTGGACTCGCACTGTCAAAGCTTCTTGAAAAAGAAAACAGAAAACCATTCACCGAAACCAGCCTCAAAGACCTGCAAAAACAACTTCCAAAACTACTCGAAGAACTTCAAATAACAAAGAACGCAACTGTCCAAACCGAAGGCAACACCGTAATCATTGAAACGAACAACCACATTTTCGAAGACCTGTGCAAAGAAACAAGAAAACTCGAAAAAACACATGAAACCATAGGTTGCCCATTATCCAGCGCTCTGGTCTGCCTATTAGCTAAAGCAACAGGAAAACCAGTCACTATAGAAAAAGAAGAAACACTTCCAGACGCAACAACACGGATCCAGTACACCTTGCTGGAGGACTGACAAATGCAGATACCACTAGACTTCTGGAACCTGAGCCTCTGGCTCGCAGTAACCGGCATAATACTACTCATAACCGTGCAGTTAGCCTCAGCATACAGTGGAAAAGCAACCATACTCATAGACCAGAAAAAACTGAGAACCACGGCGCTAGTCATGGGGATGCTCTTTCTGGCAACCGTGGCAATCCGCATCTACGGAATAGTAACATCGCAGTAACACAAGGATTAATCTAACACAGCAAAACTGGGGAGGTGAACCCCATTTGAGCAAAGACCAAACAATCGGCGCAACCATATTTACAGTGTGCATCATAGTCGGCGTCTTTTACCTCGCCACACTCCTGTACCCACAATGGCTCAACACACTCACGGTACAAACAGCAAATTCAAACATCCAATTCTGGGTAGTCGCAGTGCCCGTGCTAGCAGCGTTCATCGCCATACTCGGCATAGGCGCGTGGATCGGCTGGGAAATGGCCACGACACCGCCACCCAAACCGATAGAAGACATGACAAACGAAACCGAAACAAAAGAAACAGAGAACAAAGCCTGAAAAGCAATAAGCCTGGCTTTTCAACCTGACAATCCCAAAAAACGCATTTTTTTTTCAGAACGCGCGCGCCAGACGAACAATCAAACAGAAATCTTTCGTTCGAAATGGAACTTTCTTCTATAATCAGGTCCAGTTTAATATAACATAATATACAACTTCCAAACAAATAGCCAGTCCAGATATCCTGCGAATCGATTTATCCATATTTGGAGAAGGGAGAATTGCGCAATCAGACAATCTGCAAGTTGATGCTATCGTTCCTGTTCATCGGCATTCTTTCCGCTCCATTCGTGATCAAACCGGCTCACGCATACACTGCGATCAGCATCATCTACATCCGAAGCACGGGTGCAGTAGACCCGACCACAGCACCGATTGTCAGAACAGGTGACCTCTACACCTTCAGTGGTGACATTTCAAGCAACTTCGCAAACGCGATCGTCATCCAAAAAAGCAACATAGTATTGGATGGGGCTGGTTTCAGTCTTCACGGAAGCAAGGTCTCCAAATCCAACGGAATAGAGCTAGCCAACGCAAACAATGTCAATGTAAACAATGTTACGATAAAGAACCTGTCTATAGACTCGTTCGACAACGGAATCCATCTCTCTACCTCAACACACAACGTCATAAGTGGAAACACCATAACCGGGAGCATAGAAGCAGCAATCTACCTGTACTACTCTTACTTCAACAACATAACCAGGAACAGACTGATATCCAACTTTGATGGCATACGCCTAAACTCTGCAAACTACAACAGCATAACCTGCAACAACATCACCTCAAACTCCTGGGGCATCTACTTCCTTGATTCCCAAGGAAACCAAATCTTCCACAACAACCTCATAGGCAACACACTCAACGCGTACGGAACTTGGGATCTTGGTTTTCCATCACCCGGAAACACGTGGGACAATGGCTATCCTTCAGGCGGCAACTACTGGAGCGACTACAACGGCATAGACGCCAATTAAGACGGAATAGGCGACACGCCACGCACAATCCACGTTGACGATTTCTCCCAAGATTTCCCCGCCGTTTTGTACGAACTCGACAATTATCCGCTGATGCAACCGTGCGGCACATTCTGCCTAAAGATAGAAGTAAATGTTTCACCTGGAGGAACAACCAACCCATCACCAGGCACATATCACTGTGAGACAGGCACAGAAGTCAAAGTCACAGCAACTCCCAATCCAGGCTTCAAGTTCGTCTACTGGAAACTTAACTCCGAAACCACAAACGACAACCCAATAAACGTCCTGTCAAACCATGACATAACCCTAGAAGCAGTCTTCACCCCGACACAGGTAGTTCCAGTAGTTCCCTTCGGCGTCATTGGTGCCCTACTCGCAATGGTATTCAGTCTTGCTGGCTTTGCCTGGTTCAAGCGCACGCGCCTGACAGACATTGATCAGTTTTGAGAAATGGAGCCCATACTAGCGCGTACATAGAAAGACAGTTTCTGCGGTATCCATTCAAACCTGTTGAGAGCCTTTCTGCCGTTTGAAGGTCACGGCGGCCGCTCGACAGCAAGCGGTAGCTAAGTAAATCGATACCAGTCCCGCTCTTGAAGAAGGCTTCTGCTAGGAACAGGTCAAGAGCGCGCGAGACCAATCCATGCCTCTGAATAGAACGACGTGCATTAGATAACGCACTGTACGCTTTGTGAGAGACTCTCGGTAATGGTCATTTGCAACACTGCTTTGAGTACCGCTTTCCATTTCTAGTTCATAGAATATTGCTAACGCAGGAAACTATCCTTCGAGTGGCGTTAAAGTTGCTTTTCTCTTGACGCATAGACAAAGTAAGGACGGTTCATCGAAAAGGCAGATTCGAGGTATGATATTTCTTGACAGGTTCTATGACTGTCTCCGAAGCGAAGCAGTAAGTGAGGTGTCAAGACTGACTTTTGTCTTTGGTCCGCGATCCAGTTAACGTTGGCGCGGTTCCTAGTATTGAAAAAGGTGAAGTATTGGTTGATAGTCGTGGGCTTGGAAGCTTTCAGACTTGAAAATTCGACGGGGGCCTGTGTTTTGGGCGGTGGAGCGTCTCGCAAAACACAGGTAGCCCATCAAATTTCTTGGTTGCGCAGCAGAGAAGGACTGCTCTAGCGGCGACAACTTGCCCGCGCTTCGTAAAGCGCCTACTACAGACTTTCCAGTGCCCACACCCTTCAAGTACCCAGAGAGTAGGGTGTCTTGGCTTGAAAAGCACTCAAAAACTACATCGAGTAGGCCTACAGTGCACTAATGTTGTTGCAAAAGCTTTTTCTGGCTCTGGAATTCTAAGAATAGTCTACAAAAGTCTGAGGTCACAAGCAATGAGTTTAGAAAAGGGTTTCTTGAGTGGTTTCTTGATTCTTGGGTTCGCCATATTCATTGCAGGTTTTTTGACGGGAATGTTGGCTTTTACTGTTGTACACGTTCCATCTGACTTGGCAACGCTTGGGCTTATGATATTTGTGCTTGGCTTTGTCGTAGGAATGTTGACGGTTGCGCTGACTTTCATATTCATGAAATGGAGAAGGAAGCAGCGTCAGCACATTTCTGAGTCAGGATTAAAAACTAATTAGTATGTAAAACCTTCTACCACATAATCACTGTGTGGAAAGATGAAGGGCAGAATTATTATACTCATGGGTTCAGAGAGGGATCTGGAATTTTGCCGTGAAATCGCCAAATCACTCAAAACCCTAGGTTTAGACTATTCATTCCGGGTAGGTTCGGCCCACAAAACCCCTGAAAAAGTCCTCAAAATCCTCAAAGAATATGAGAAAGAAAAAGTCGTCTACATTACAGTTGCAGGAAGATCGAACGCTCTCAGCGCTTTCGTTGATGCCAACACTACAAAACCAGTCATCGCCTGTCCACCCTACTCAGACAAATTCGCTGGTACAGACATTTACTCATCGCTGAGAGTTCCAAGCGGAGTCGCCTCTCTCGTAACGATTGAGCCTGAAGGAGCCGCGCTTGCAGTTGCGAAGATCCTTGCTGTTGAGGACAAAGAGCTGGAAAAACGCATACAAGAGTACCAGCAAGCTAAGAAGAGCGAAATTGAAAAAGCCGATGAATCGGCTAAAAAGTTGAAGTAGGGCAAGACCATGGGCAGCGTCAAAGACCTAGAAACGTTGAAGAAACCAACTCAAGACGCAATGGGAATCGGACGCTTCCACTTCTCCGATCGATATTCAGTTTTCGATTGGGGCGAAATGCCTGACCAAATAGACAGCAAAGGAGCAGCTCTATGTCTCATGGGCGCCTACTGCTTCGAAAGGCTCGAAGAAAGAGGCGTCAAAACCCACTACAGAGGCCTAGTCGACGAAAAAGGCCAAGTCGTCAAGTTTGAAGAGCTGGTCAAGCCTGCAAGCACGATGGAAATAGACCTGGTAAACGTTTACAAACCTAACGCAACAGTCAAAGATGGAAAACTACGCTACGACTACAGTGCTTACACGTCCAACCTGAAAAACTGCCTGATCCCACTTGAAATCATATACCGAAACGGCTTGCCAGAAGGATCATCCGTATTCAAACGCTTGGAACAGGGGCAAATAAACATCGAAGAACTTGGTTTGACTCATTATCCCAAGCCCGGCGAAAGGCTTTCAAAACCTCTATTCGACGTGAGCACCAAACTCGAAGAGAAGGATCGCTACCTCACTTGGAAAGAGGCACAGGAAATCGCCAGTCTAACAACTGAAGAAGTTGAAAAAGTCAAAGAACTGCTCCTAAAAGTCAACAGAATGATAACCCAACTCGCGTTGAAAGCCGATTTGGAAAACGAGGATGGAAAAATCGAACTAGCCTTCAACCCTGAAAGGAAACTTATGGTTGTCGACGTTGTAGGCACGCTTGACGAGTGCAGGTTCACCTATGAAGAATTACACGTAAGCAAAGAAATAGCAAGACAGTACTACCGAAAAACCGGTTGGTTCAGAGATGTTGAAGAAGCGAAGAAAAAGGCTGAAGAGAACGGGATCAAAGATTGGCAAACACTCTGCCGCTCAAAGCCGCCGAAGGTGGATCCAACTTTGAAGGCAGTGATCAGCGAGATGTATATGGCAGCCTCAAACGAGGTGACAGAACGAAAAATGTTCGATGCACCAAGCCTTGCGGAAGCCGTCAAAAAATATAGGGATTATATGGAGACTGCTTAGGTAACAAGTTCGTGCAGCTGTTTTGTTTTCAGCGCTCTTTTGATTTCCAAGGCTATGCGGTCGCCCGTGCTCATTCGTTTCTTGTACTTTGCGTTCGCGTACTGTGCACCTAGGCCCATGTGAACGTTTGTTCCTCCGCCATGCCGTAGCGCCACGTCCTGCGTCACAGGAATATGCATGTACGGGTCTTTTTCGCCATGTATGTCATAAAGTCCATAGTCTATCGCCTTCTTCGCTTCAGCACCGCCAGTGAAGTCCAGTTTGACCGTTGGTTTCAGTTCGTATTTTGAAACGCGATCCCACGTAATCAGAGTCTGAAGACACCATGCGCCTACGATTCCTGGAGCCGCATGCTCTCTGCATGCGAGCAGGAACCTGTCTGCGTAACGGTGCACGTCCTTCAGTAAGGATTCTCTTAGGCTCAGTATGGCGTGGGCGGTAACTTCGAATGAAGGAACTCTTTTAATTTTCTCTTGAACGTCGGTTGGGAGTCTTTTTAATCCGTCGAGGATAGTTTCTCTTCGCTCGTCTATGGAAAGGAATTGGTTGGCCAAGCATATTCGTGCTTCTTCCATGTTCACGTTGTAGAGCTTTGAAAACCATTTGTCAACGTCTCCCCAATCGCTTTTGGCGTCTAGGGGCGAGAAGAAGAAGTTGAAGTTCGCGTGCGGTCCGAGAACGATTTGTTCAACGCGTGCGCTTTCTAAAGCTTCTTGGCTGAGGTTTCCAGCTTTGAATTCTCTAGCAACTTTTTCTTCCAAGTCGCTCGAGTCGGCTGCGAAGATAAACTCTCTCTCGAAGGCTCTGTGTGCGTGTTCAGCCTTGAGAATCATCGGTTCGTCGATTGGTTCTTTGAATTCTATTCCACTTTTGGTGGCCTTGTACTTGTAGGATTTCGGTGTCGGGATGCCTGCTTTTTCCGCGAACCAGTAATAATCTTTTTCAAGTGCGCCTCTGTTCTCAATTTTCAGCAGGTTTCTTGAGCCAAGTATAGGCACGGCGTATTTGTTTTCTATGACGCTGCAGTATTCGTCTCCGCCTACGTAGACGGCGAAGGCTCTGTTTGTGATCTGCATGCATTCCAGGTCGACAAGTTCGTCAGCGTATTTGACTATGTCGGAGTAGTTGTCGAGTATGAGTATGACGCTTCTCCAGTCGCCGTTTTTCTTGATGTCTTTGGGGTCGTTGACAACTCGTAGGTCACGCTTGACGAGGCCTGGCAAGTCTTCGACGGTTTCTAGTGGTTTTCCGACCATTGGGTTTTGGAGGTATATCCTTGCCCTTCCGGGGGGTGTGTAGATTATGCTTCTTATTCCATAGTTGCGTTGTCCTTGCCACGCGTCTAATGCTGAGTGTGAGCCGAGGTTGAGTCCGATTGGTTCTTTGTATTTTTTGACTATCTCCTGCATTTCTTCCCTTTTTATTGCCATGTTTTTCACCGTTTTTAGGTTAGGCTAGTTAGTGGTTGATAGTTTTTTAAATCTTTTCACAACCAGTGCCGAAACTCTTGGTTTATGCAGGGGAGTGGAATGTCCTTCTAGAATCTTCTTCTATTTTGTTTTTACATACGGGATTATAAATGTTGGAGACATCGTAGTTTTTGTGGAGAAAGGGAGAATGGCCGAGTCTTGCGGCTGGGTCTTCGTTGACAACGTGCCCCTGATATATGATAAGAGAAGGGTGGCGAGACAGTTGCAAGTAGAAACGTGGCTTCAGCTTTCCCAGCTGGTGGCTGAGCTGAAGATGGAGGATCTCGACCCGGAGAACCGCAGGGTACAGTTAACAAAAGGTTACATCGCCTGAAGGCCGCAGGACTCTAGCACTTTCGCAAAGTTTTCATGGTTCATATCGTTTTTGTAGCGTTTTAGTGCATTGACGAGGTTTCTCTTGTCTGTTGGGTCGAGTTTGTCAGCTGGTTTGGGTACAGCTTTGCTGATGAATAAGAACTGGCAGATCGACGTGACGTTTGATGGTCTGCGGTTTACGCTGGCTGTTTCAAAATCAACTATTACTGGTTTGTCTTCTTTGTCTATGATTATGTGTTTTGGTGCATGGCTAAGTTCGCCATGATCTAGATGCGTCTTGTCGAGTCTCCAACATTGTTCCAGGATGTCTCGTAAAACTCTTTTTGCTCGTGTTTTGTTTACTCGTTTTTCAAGCCATTTTGGGAGCAGTTCGCCTTCGATGAACTGCATGATTAAGAAGTTTTTGCTGGCGTCCATGAGCTTTGGGCCGACATCTGCTTTGTTTGCTTTTTTGAGCAGTTTTGCTTCTCTCAGCATGCTTTCTCGATCGGCGTCTGTTCTTCTTATTTTCAGGGCGGCTTTTTCGTTTTTTCTGTGGGCGATTGTGACGATGCCGACGCAGCCTTTGCCTAGAACTTGTGTGTTGAGTATTTGTTTTTGTCCTGTGAATTCTAGGGCGGTTATTCCGAGTTTTCGGAGTTCGTTTAGACGTTTTTTGAGTTCTTTTTTGTTGCCTCTTGGGTAGCATATGATTGTTGTGTATGGTTCTTCTGTTAGTTTGTCAAGGGTTAGAATCGGCATTTTTTGTCCGTTCTTTTTTGGGTTTTTTCTGTTGTGCTTCTTGTTGCGGCATGCGTGATTTAAGTTTTGCATGACCCAACGCCCGAAAGTTTCGCGCGATGATGCCAGCATAGAAGGTAGGACTACACTATGGACTGTTCAACATGGTTTTTGGTTGTTTTCAAGCCAAAAAAGACCTACCCCCTCCCCCCTAGGTTTTCAGCACATGAAGTACTGTCGTGAGTCTTTGTCCAGGTCTTCTTGTGGGGTTTGCTGTGCCGTTTTGCTGATCTGAATGTTGAGTTTTGCGCGCATTTCAAATTGGAACAAATGATGCTGCTTCATGCTTTGCTCAGAAGTCGTCTAAAATTGTTTTGGAACAAAAAGGGTCGTGAAAAAAAGCGCGTGCTATCCTGGATTATTCTTGATGATACAGTTGGTTGACCGTCAAGCATAATTCGACAGACTTATAAGACGCCCAACGAAGAAGGAAACTGAGGAAAGCTTTTTGATCAAAAAAATAGTAATTCTCGGAATCGTCGCCTTAGCCGTCATCGCAGTTGCAGTGATGCCTTCTCCAGGCAATTTTTTACATCCGCCGGTAGAGAACAAGTTGGCAGGCGCGTCCCAATCTACAGAAACTGCTGTGCAAATGCCAGCTCAGAATGGACCGACATCTGGAGCGGCAATTGAACCGGCAAATCAAACATCTACTCAACCCGTGACTCAGCCAACGATCGAAACAGTTCCCAAACCAGTTTACACGAACGTTACGGTCGTACCGGAAAACGTTGTGGTGACTGTTAACCAGACGTTCAAAGTAGAAATATGGGTAAACAACGTCACCGACATGGCCGGATGGCAAATCGACCTCCTATGGAACAAAGAGATAATCAAATGTGTTGAAGCTCAGGTGAACACTCCGCCCGAGTGGGGAGGAGTGGGATTTGACTGGTTCAACAAGACCGAAGCAGACGTGAACTTGAGCGCTGTGTACACGGCTTGGTTGTTTGGTTCAGGGATAGAAAACGATTACAGCGATACGAGCGGACGGTACTTCAAAGCTGAATGTTTTGGGCCGCGCGGCGGAGACTATGACAACACTTTCAACGGAACAATCCGTGTAGTAACACTTACTTTCCAAGCTCTACAAGCAGGATCCAGCCTCTTAGACTTTGCACGTACAGAGATCGGTAACGGAAATGCAAGCCCAATAGGGCACTTGGTCAACGACGGTAGCGTAGAAGTGCAGGCACAATAAAGATTCCGGCTCAAAACCCTCACGTAAACGAAAATGGCACAGGCGAGAGTTTTAGTATCATTTCAGATTGCCCCGCAGCGCGCGCCGACCACCCCGATGACGGCATCCGCTCCGCACACATCAGAGACCCTGACGGGAACCTAATCAAAATCTACACTCAACTGCCCAAGCCAAGCTGGTCCAAAGAACTCCGCGAAGAAGACAAACTGCTCACCAAAAAGTAGTCTGCCCCGACGGGCGCGCTTCGTGGTTCTCCCGAAAGCCTCGTTCTTCGACACGGCCAAGCTACCATCCGGTTAATGCCATGTTTCTGCCTTTAAGAACTAGCGTGCACCAGTGTCTAGCAGGATTTCTCTTGTGCTGCCTTGATGATGCCGATGGCCTCTGTAAGAGTCATTTTTGATTTTGGGTCTATTCCTGAACTTGTCGATAGTTTTTGCACGATCGCGGTTTCAAGTACATCGGCCCCGTGCTTTCCAAGAATCAGATTTAGCCCCTCGTGAAATAGTTCGGGCTTCTGAGGGATCTCTTTTTTCTTTAGACCGATGTTTCTTTCAAGATAGTGAATCAGGGCATGTTTTCCTCTTTTTCCCAGAGTTTCCAGTGCCTCGTCCACGCACTGCATTATCTTGTGCTCAGTGTCTGGGTCAAGGGACATAGAGTTTAGTTCTAGAGTTAAACATATATAAGCTTTATTTTTGTCGAAATGAAAAGCTTATTTGCCGACAAAAATAAAAGGAGGTGATATGCTTGAACTGGAGAATATTTGTCACTCGACACTGGAAAGCAATCGTAATAGCGCTATCAATTGGCTTGGTTGTCTTATCCCTTGCTGGGAAGGCACATGCAGAACCAATC